>Ga0310690_10011344_pt1 | contig 11002 bp, 8 predicted proteins | sample AusTroGonzalo_MG_2_FD_207661 | JGI IMG/M metagenome (GOLD analysis project Ga0310690, IMG submission 207661) | Bovine rumen microbial communities from tropical cattle in Woodstock, Queensland, Australia - Gonzalo_04 (v2) (version 2) | ecosystem: Host-associated > Mammals > Digestive system >...
CCGCAGCCGGGTCTTCTGGACCGTTTCGCGGGACTTCTTCTTGACCTCCTGCAGCTGGCGGTGGAGCTGGGCGTTGCGGTCGACCTTGTCGAGGATCGTCGCGGCGATCTCCTTGTTCTTGTGCATGAAGTCGGCGACGGCGGCGCTGACGGCGGCGACGATCGGTCCGCGGATGTCGTTGTTGGCGAGCTTGTCCTTGGTCTGACCGACGAAGTCGGGGGTCTCCATCTTGATCGAAACGGCGCCGATCAGACCGTCGCGGATCTCGTCCGCCTTGTAGCTCTTGCCGGAGAATTCGTTGATCCCCTTGAGCACCCCCTCCTTGAAGGCGGAGAGGTGGGTCCCGCCGTCGCAGGTGAACTGCCCGTTGACGAAGGAGAAGCTGGTTTCGCCGTACTGGTCGCTGTGGGTGAGCGCGAATTCCAGCTCCTTCTGGCGGCAGTGGATGATGTCGTAGAGCCGTTCCGCGCCGGTCTCGTTGTCGAGGAGATCGTAGAGACCGCGCGGGGAGTAGTAGCGTTCGCCGTTGAAGTAGAGCGACAGTCCGGTGTTGAGATAGGCGTACATCCAGAGCCGCTTCACCACATAGTCGCGGCGGAAGGAGAAGGCGCCGAAGAGCGCGGGATCGGGGCGGAAGGCGATCTCGGTGCCGTTGCGGTCGCCGGTCTCGCCGGATTCCTCGCGCAGGAACTTGCCCGCGGCGAATTCGGCGAAGCGGAACTTCCCGTCGCGGCAGCTCCGCACCGAGAACTTTGCCGACATCGCGTTGACCGCCTTGAGACCGACGCCGTTGAGTCCGATCGAGAACTTGAAGGCGCCGGTCGAATACTTGCCTCCGGTATTGATCTTCGAGACGCAGGCGATCATCGCTTCGAGGGGGATGCCGCGCCCGTAGTCGCGCACCCTCACGCTGCCGGAATCCTCGTCGAGGGTGATGTCGATGCGGCGGCCGTGACCCATGATGAATTCGTCGATGCAGTTGTCCACGACCTCCTTGAGCAGGATGTAGATGCCGTCGCCCGGATGGCTGCCGGTCCCCATCTGCCCGATGTACATGCCCGGACGCATCCGGATATGCTCCAGCGAGTCGAGGGTGCGGATCGAACTCGCGTCGTAGGTGACGGAGGATCCGGCTTCCGCGGCGGGTGAAATGTCGTTTTCTTCTGTTTCGCTCATGGGGTCGCAATCCGTGCAAAGAAATCTTCCGGCTGGTGCGGCAGGGCACCGATGCAAATATAACGCTTCAACGGGGAAATTTCAAGCGGGATCCCGCGCTTCGGACGCCTCTCCTCCCGGCGGGATTTGCAAAAAGCGCGAGCCGTGCTATATTGAAGCGGAAGCCGGGGCGCGCTCCCCCGCCGCAAAAGAAAACGGATCCCGCCGCCGCGTATGACACACCATCCCGCCACTCCGGAACTTCTCGCCCCCGCCGGCAACCTCGAAACCGCGCTCGCCGCCTTCGATGCCGGAGCCGACGCGGTCTACTGCGGTCTCGGGCGCTTCAACGCCCGCGAACGCGCCGGGAACTTCTCCTTCGACGACCTCCACCGCCTGATCGACTTCGCCCGCTCCGCCGGACGCCGGGTCTACGTCACCTTCAACACCCTCGTCTTCGAATCGGAACTGCGCGATGCCGCCGCCGCGCTCGCCGAACTCCGGCGGATCGGTCCCGACGCGCTCATCGTGCAGGATCCGGGCGTGATGGTGATGATCCGCCGCTTCTTCCCGGAACTTGCGCTCCACTTTTCGACGCAGGCGGGGATCCACAACTCCGCCGGAGTGCGCGCCGCCGCCCGCTTCGGCGCCTCCCGCGTGATCCTCGAACGCCAGCTGACGCTCGACGAGATCCGCCGGATCGCCGCCCGCTCCCCCGTCGAACTCGAAGTCTTCATCCACGGTTCGCTGTGCTGTTCGCTTTCGGGGCGGTGCATGCTTTCCGAAGCGCTTCACGGCGGCAGCGGCAACCGCGGCCGCTGCAAGCAGCCCTGCCGGATGCGTTACGGAGGCGGCTACCCGCTCTCGCCCGCCGACCTCAACGGCGTCGAGGTGCTTCCGGAACTGCGGCGGATCGGCGTCGCCTCGCTCAAGATCGAAGGACGGCTCCGGCCTCCCGAATATGTGTGGAAGACCGCCCGCGCCTACCGGATGCTGCTCGATGCCGCGCCGGAGGAATATCCCGCGGCGCTCGCGGAGGCGGAAAAGCTGCTCGGTTCCGCCGCCGGACGCGGTTCGTCGACCGGGTTCTTCTTCGCCGAAAACCTCCGCCGCCTGATCGACCCCGGAAGGAGGGGGAGCTTCGGGATCCCGGCGGCGCGCGTCGAACGCCGCACCCCGCGCGGCGTCGAAGTGACCGCGCTCGGCAGAATGCACCTCGGCGACCGGCTGCGTCCCCTCTCGCCGGACGGCAGGGAGGAGGGGGATTCCTTCTCGCTCGTTTCGCTGGAGGTCGGGGGAAAAGCGCGGCTGCTCGCCGCTCCCGGAGCCCGCTGCCTGATCCCGGATGTCCGCGAGGCGAAACCGGGTTGGATCCTCCACAAGATCGGCGAGAACGGCTTCGACTTCTCCCGCCGCGCCGCCGCGCTCCCGGCCGGACGCTTCGCCGTCGATTTCGGCGTCGAGCTCGCCGCCGACGGCTGGCGCGGCACGCTCGACTCCCTGCCCGGCGAAACGTGGCGCTTCCCCGCTTCGCCCGCTCCGGCGCGCAGCCGCGCGCTCGACGCGGCGGCGGTCGCCGCCGTCTTCCGGACCGGAGCCCCCGAACCCCGGCGGGCGGGGAAGGTGCGCGTTGCCGTCATCCCCGGCGTCTTTCTGCCCGTGAGCGAACTCAAAACCGCGCGGCGCGCCTTCTGGGAGTGGGCGGCGCCCCGCCTCGCCGCGCTGCCTCCCGACGACCGTGTGCCGCCGGAGTTCGACGCGGCGGCGGAGGGGGCGGCGGAGACGCTGCCCGGCGGAGTTCCGCCTTTCCCGGAACCCGAGTACACGGTTCCTGCCTTTCTCCCCGAAGCGGAAGTCGCCGCCGAAGCGGAAAGGATCCGCGCCGCGTACCGCCGGGGAGTCCGTTGTTTCCGCGTCACCGGGTGGCACGCGCTCGAACTTCTCGCCGGACTTCCCGGACTCCGGACGGTGCTCGCCTTCCCCTTTTTCGTCGCCAACTCCTTCGCCGCGCAGGCGGCGGAGGGGACCGCCGGTCTCGAGGCGGTCCCGGAACTGCCCGCCGATGAATTGGAACTTCTGCGGCGGCACACGGCGCTGCCGGTGCGTCCGGGCGAGCCGGTCCCGCTGCTGGTCACCCGTCTCGCGCTGCCCGAGCCCGGCGGCGGATTCCGGCTCCGGCGGAGCGGCGGCGTGACCGAACTTCACTTCGCCGGGGAGACGGCGCCGCCGGATCCCGCTTCGGGAAGCGCCGCGGGGGCGGCAAAAGCGTCCCGCGGGGGTTGAAAAAACGCACTTCCGATGTTAGATTATGAAAGAGCATCAGCAACGCTTCACCCGTGCGGAGATCATTCATGAGCGGATTTTTCGGAGTCGCCGCTGACCACGACTGCGTCAGCGACCTGTTTTACGGTACGGACTATCACTCCCACCTCGGTACGCGGCGCGGCGGTCTCGCGGTCTGCGGCAGCGACCGGCGCATCACCCGCCGGATCCACGACATCACCAACGCGCAGTTCCGCAGCAAATTCGATGACGAGCTGAACCTTTTCTCCGGCAACGCCGGGATCGGCGTCATCAGCGACGGCGAGGATCAGCCGCTGGTCGTCACCGGCGGGGTCGGCACCTTCGCCATCGCCACCGTCGGCAGGATCAACAACCTCGCCGAGATCGCGCGGAGCGCCTACGACTCCGGGCACTGCCACTTCTCCGAATCGAATGACGGCGAACTCAACCCCACCGAAGTCGTCGCCATGCTGATCTGCCGCCGCGACTCCATCATCTCCGGGCTGGAATATGTGCAGAAGATCGTCGACGGCTCGTGCTCGGTGCTGATCCTGTACGATGACCGGATCTACGTCGCCCGCGACCGCTACGGGCGCACTCCCGTCATCGTCGGCCGCAAGCAGGGAGCCTGCGCGGTGACGATGGAGAGCACCGCCTTCCCCAACCTCGATTACGAGCAGATCTGCGAACTCGGCCCCGGCGAGATCGTCGAGCTCGCCCCCTCGGGACCGATCCGCCGCCGCGCCCCCGGCAAAACGATGAAGATGTGTTCCTTCTTCTGGGTCTACTACGGGTATCCCTCCAGCTGCTACGAGGGGGTCAACACCGAGAGCGCCCGCTACCGCAACGGCGAGAGCATGGCGGAGGCGGACCGCGGCGAGATCGACGGCATCGACTCGATCTGCGGGATCCCCGATTCCGGGGTCGCCCATGCGATCGGCTACTCCAACGCGGCGGGCAAGCCCTACCGCCGGGCATTCGTCAAGTACACTCCGACGTGGCCGCGCAGCTTCATGCCCCAGAATCAGCGGGTGCGCGACCTCGTCGCCCGGATGAAGCTCATTCCGGTGCAGGAGCAGATCGGCGGCAAGAAGCTGCTCTTCTGCGACGACTCCATCGTGCGCGGCACCCAGCTCAAGGATACCGTCCGCCGCCTCTACAAGCGCGGAGCGAAAGAGGTCCACATGCGTTCGGCATGTCCTCCGCTTCTCTACGGATGCCGCTTCCTGAACTTCTCGCGTTCCCGCAGCGAACTCGACCTCGCCGCCCGCCGCGCGATCGCCAAGCTCAACAACGTCGAGGAGCCGACCGAGGAAATGGTCGCGCGCTACCTCCGATACGGTTCGCCGGAGTATCTGGCGATGGTCGAGGAGATCCGCAAGGAGCTCCATCTTTCGTCGCTGAAGTTCCAGAAGCTCGAATCGCTGCTCCGGGCGATCGGAGTGCCCGCCGAAAAGCTCTGCACTTACTGCTGGAACGGCCGCGACGTCGAGCAGGAGGCGCCCGAATTCGACAAGGAATGAAGAGGCTCCGCGCGGAGCCAAGACCGTCACGAACTCAACCGGAAGAGAGAGAAAGGATCATCGGCTTATGATACGCAAAATGTTCGGAATCGCAACGCTCTGTCTCGCTGCGTTCCTCGGGGTTTCCGCCGGGGACTATTCGATCGCGCAGCTGAAACTCAACCACAACGACGCGCTCTACAAGTGCGGCGAAGAGGTCGTCGTCACCGGAAAGCTGCTCAAGGGCGAGAAGCCGGTCGCCGAAGGAAAACTCCGCGTCATCACCAAGTGGGAGGGCTTCGAGGTCGCCATGCAGGATATCCCCTGCGACGGCGGTCCCTTCAAAGTCACCTATAAGAGCACCAAGCCCGGCTGGGTCTGTTTCGCCTTCATGGTGCTCGACGCGAACGGCAGGATCGTCGAACGCCCCGCCGCCGAACTTCTCCAGCGGAAAAAGCTGCCGGTCGGCGAGATCGGCGCGATCTACGAGCCGGAAAAGATCCGCACCCGGGTCCGGCTTCCCGCCGACTTCACGGAGTACTGGCAGGACGTCAGGGCGAAACTCGACAAGGTTCCCTTCAACGCCAAACTCGAGAAACTCGACGCCAAGGATCCCAAGATCGAACTCTACGCGCTCAGCGTCGATGCCGGGACCGACCGTCCGGTGACCGCTTACCTCGCCTGTCCCGCCGGAGCGAAGCAGAAGAGCCTGCCCGCCGTCGTCGATTTCCTCAGCTGGTCGTCCCGCGACGCCAGCCGCGCTCGTGCGATCGCGAACGCCGGACGCGGCATGATCGCGCTTGCGGCGACGTGGCACGGACTCCCGGTCAACCGTCCCGCCGACTTCTATCGGAAGACCCTTCCCAAGGTCTTCCGCGCCGACCGCAACATCGGCGACCGCGACAAATGGGAGTTGCGCGGCGTCTATCTGCGCGTGCTCCGCGCCCTCGACTACATCAAGAGCCGCCCCGAATGGGACGGCAAGACGCTGGTCGTGCAGGGTGAAAGCCTCGGCGGCGCCCAGGCCGCCGCCGCGGCGGCATTCGATCCCGCGGTGACGGCCGCGATCGTCGTCGTGCCCTGCTTCTGCGAATTCGGCGGCGACCTCGCCGGGCGCAAACGCTCCATCCCGGTCGCCGGCTTCAAGCCCGAACAGCTGACTCCCGAAGTCCGCAGCGCCCTCGACTACTTCGATGTGGCAAATCTGGCGACCCGGATCAAGTGCGAAGTCGTCTTCTGCACCGGCTACACCGACGAACTCTGCCCGCCGTCGAACGTGATCGCGGCATACAACAATCTGCCCGCCGGGACCCCGAAGGAGTTCTGCGGCGACCCGCTGACCGGTCACTACGGAACCATGAAGAACGTGAAAAGCAGTCTGCGGTTCAAAGACATCTTCGGGAACATCAAGGTCAATCCCTTCTCCGAAAAGAAGTGAACCGGCATTGCCGCTCCGGCTTCCGGCGGCTTTTCCCGCGCGGCGCGGATGCGTGACGTGAAGGGAACGCGCCGGGACGGGGAAGAAAAACGGCGGCGGTCCTCCTGCCGGGAGAGCCGCCGCCCCCTTTCCCGGGACTTCATTCCCCCAGCTCCTCCGCCAGTTTCCGCCGGAGTTCGCCGAGGTCGCGCACCCGGAGCGAAGGCTCCACGCCGTCTGCGGCGGACTTCTCCCCGGCGTCGCCGGTGATCCACGCGGTCAGCGCTCCGGCGTCGATCCCGAGGCGGATGTCGGTCTCCAACCGGTCCCCGACCATCATGACCTCCTCCGCGGAGCAGCGGCGTCGCCGCGCCGCGGCGAGCAGCATACCGGGATCGGGCTTGCCGAGAACGGTGAGTTTCGTTCCGGTCGCCGCTTCCAGACAGGCGGTGATGCTTCCGCAGTCCGGCAGCCACGTCTCCCGGTCGGTCGGGCAGAAGCGGTCGGGATGGGTGGCGATGCCGGGCACTCCGCGCCTGAGATGCCATGCCGCGCGGCACAGTTTTTCATAGGTGAGGGAGCGGTCGAAGCCGACGATCACCCGTTCCGGATCGCGGTCGTCCCGCAGGAACCCCGCCGCCTCGAAGCTCCGCCAGACCGACTCCATGCCCAGCCAGAAGAGCCGGCGGGGAGGTTCCGGGAGCGCGAGCAGACAGTCGATGGTGTAGTCCTGCGAAAGGTAGAAATCCTCCGGTCCGGCGGCGATGCCCATCCGGGCGAGCCGCCCGGCGTACTCCTCGGCGGAGAAGGAGGAGTTGTTGCTCAAAAAGGTGTGCCCGATCTTCTTGCGCTTCAAATAATCCAGAAACGGGATCGTGGTCGGGAAGAGGCGGCTGCCGAGGTAGATCGTGCCGTCCATATCCAGAAAAACCTGTCGAAGCCGGGCAAACACCGCCGCATCTCCGTTCAGAAGTCGAAGTGATACCGGTCGAGATGATACCGGCTCTGCAGTTCCTTCATGGTCCGCTGGAGCGCTTCGTTGATCGGAACTCCCTCGCGGCTGCGGCGGAGGAAGGTCTCGTATTCCTTTTCTCCCGCGGTGTAGATGCGTTCGCACCCCGGCGCCTTGCGGGAGTTTCGCAGCGCCCGCAGGATCTCCCCTGCGGTGTGGCGGAAGTCCGCCGGATCGATGAAGTTCGCGATGTTGATCGCGATGAAGAAGTGTCCGAGGTGGTAGGGCCGTTTCTCTCCCTCCGGCGAGAAGCCGAGCAGTCCTTTGAGGAAACTGCCGTGCTGCAGCGCCGCGCTGAGGATCTCCACCACCGTGGCGTAGCCGTAGCCCTTGTAGCCGGCGGTCGCTTCGCCGAGCCCTCCGAGCGGAGTGAGGGCGGCCTTGCCCTTCACGAGGTCGTCGAGGATCCGGAGCGTGTCGGTGCGGGTCGCGCCCTTTTCGTCGATCACCCAGCCGGGAGGCAGTTCCTTGCCCGCCCTGCCGTAGACTTCGATCTTTCCGCGCTGGGAGACGCTGGTGGCGCAGTCGAGGAAGAACGGGAATTCTTCGTCGGTCGGCATGGCGAAGGTGAGGGGATTGGTGCCGAGCATGTTTTCGACGCCGAAGGTCGGGGCGATCGAGGGACGCGCATTGGTGCCGCAAATGCCGATCATGTCGCGCTTCGCCGCCATCAGGGCATAGTATCCCGCGATGCCGTAGTGGGTCGAATTGCGGACCGCGACCATGCCCATGCCGAGTTCTTCGGCGCGGTCGATGGCGTACTGCATGGCGGTCCGGGCGGCGACCATGCCCATGCCGTCGTGGGCGTCGATCACGGCGGTGGTCGGCGATTTGCGCACCCATTCGATCTCGGTCACGGGATTCTGGATCCCCGCCCGGATGCGGTCGATGTAGATGGGCTTCAGGCGGCCGATGCCGTGGGAGTCGATCCCGAGCTTGTCGGCGGTGATCAGCACGTCGGCGCAGACGGCGGCGTCGGCGGCGGGGACCCCGGCGCCGATCAGTGCGTCGCGCATGAAGTTTTCCAGAGTCCGGAAGTCGATGAAGCAGAGTTTTTCAGCCATGATGTTTCCCTTCCCTCAAGTGTGTTTTACGAAAAGTTTACTTAAAATAAACCGTTGTTTTGTCATTGTCAAGCCGCCGGAGGATTTTTGCGGAGAATTTCTCCGGTTTCGGCAGCCGTATGGTTCAGGCAGACGCTCCGGCGCGGATTTTTTTCTTGCAAACCTCAGTCGGCGGCGGTACATTATAGGGAGTGACTTCAAGGAGGATCCGCAGGATGCTTTTACGCATTGCACAGAATATCCGCACCTTCCGGATCGCGCAGGGGATGACCGTCGATCAGCTGGCGACGAAAAGCGGTTTCAGCAAGGGCTTCATCTCGCAGGTGGAGAATTTCCGGGTGTCGCCGTCGCTGAAGGCGCTGAACCGGATCTCCGCGGCGCTGGGGATCGATCTCGCGCTCCTCTTCCAGGAGGAGAGCCGGATGCCGGATTACACCTTCGGCAGTCTGGAGAGCGGCGAGGAGGTCACGCGCGACAACAGCGGGCACTTCGGGATCGTCTACCGGTCGCTCGCCTACCGGCAGATCGGGCGCGCGATGGATCCCTTTCTGATGGAGTATCACCGCACCGGCGAGGAGCGCGACTTCATGCGCCACGATTCCGAGGAGTTCTACATCCTGCTCGAAGGGCGGATCGACTTCTGCGTCGTGGAGGAGAAGAACTGCACGCGCATGAATCCCGGCGACACGCTCTACATGAGGGCGGGGCTGCCCCACAAGGTGCGCCTCGCTCCCGGCTGCGACTACGCAAAGGCGCTGCTGGTCTACGGCGGCGCGGCTGCTCCCGAACGGCGGGAGAAGGAATGAAGTTCCCGCCGTGCTCCCGGAGACGGCGGCGCTGCGGTTGCAAACACGGCGGCGGGGGTGTATAGTAAAAGCGCGGCAACCCGTGCGAACCGGGAGCATGAAATATCGGAACACCATCTGGGAGACGTGAAATGAATCGTTTAATCGGACCCTTTGCCGGATCTCCGGCGTTGAAGCACTGGAGAAGCGGACTTTTCGGCGTGCTGTTCGCCGCCGCGACCGTCGCGGGAGGTACAGAGATGGCGTATCATCCCGACGTGGAGATCCTCGGTGAGACCAACCGTTCGGCGCTGAGCTATCAGCCGGGCGAGGAGATGGTTTACACCTTCCGTGTGAACGGAGCCGGACCCGCGGAGGCGGCGAAGTGGTTTCTCCAATACACCCGCCGCGGCGACGACGGCGTCAGTTCGAGCGGCAAGGCGCCCGCGTCGGAACCCCTGACCGTCAAAACCTCGCTCAAGCAGCCGGGCTTCGTCAGCGTCGAGGTCCGGCTCGTCGATGCGGACGGCAAACCGGTCCTGCGCAACGAGAGGAACAGCAGCCGGATCGCCTATTACGCCGGGACCGCGGTCGCGCCCGAAACCCTCGCCGACTGCGGCGAACCCGCCGACTTCGACGCCTTCTGGACACGGCAGAAGGCGCGCCTCGCCGCCGTGCCGTTTCTCGGCAAGGCGGAGTGCAAACCGGTCCGCTCCGACAAGAGCGGCACGGTTTACGCGGTCTCGATCCCCTGCGCCGGACCGCGTCCCGCGACGGGTTATCTGTGCGTGCCCGCGAACGCGAAGGAGAAATCCCTTCCCGCCCGGATCGTCTTCTTCGGCTACGGCGAGCGCCGTCAGACCGTGCCCGCGGGCATCCCCCGGGGCGAACTCACGCTCTACCTCAATGCGCACGGGCAGGAGCTCGGCAGGGATGATGCGTACTACAAGGATTTCTTCAAATCGATCCGCAGCGGCAAATACTCCTATGCCTTCGATCCGGAAGAGAACAAGGATCCGGAGAAGTGCTTCTTCAACGGCATGGTGCTGCGGGCGCTCCGCGGTCTGGAATATCTGAAGAGCCGTCCGGAGTGGAACGGCAAGGACCTGACCGCCGCGGGCGGCAGTCAGGGCGGGCTCCAGACGATGTGGGCGGCGGCGCTCGATCCGCAGGTGACGGTCGCCAAACCGTCGATCACCTGGTGCTGCGACATGGCGGGGACCGCGAAGGCGAAACGGCTCCACGGTTCGTGGCGGATCCGGTATCTGCCGGCGCTGGACTACTACGACCCGGTCTTCATGGCGAAGCGGATCAAAAACGCGCAGGTGGAGATCACCCGCGCCGGATTGGGCGACTACACCTGTCCGCCTTCGGGTCTGGCGATCTGCTACCGGAATCTGGCGACGCCGAAGAAGAGCATCCGCTGGGTGCAGGGCAGCAATCACGGTTTCGTTCCCAGGAAATCCGAAGTCATCGTCTGGCGCGCGGACGGCGCGAAGAAAAACTGAGGAGATCGGGGAGACTGCGGCATGAAACTGCTCGATTATCTCATCATCATCATTCCGACCTGTTTCGTCTTCTACATGGGGTGGTACACGCGGCGCTACATCCGCGGCGTGGTGGACTTTCTCTCCGCCGGACGGCTCTGCGGAAGATACATCATCAGCGTGGCGAGCGTGGCGAGCGGGCTCTCGATCCTCGGGATGGTCGCCTATGTGGAAGTCCACTACAAGACCGGCTTCGCGCTGACCTTCTGGAACACCGTCATGCTGCCGCTCACGGTC
>Ga0310690_10011345_pt1 | contig 11001 bp, 4 predicted proteins | sample AusTroGonzalo_MG_2_FD_207661 | JGI IMG/M metagenome (GOLD analysis project Ga0310690, IMG submission 207661) | Bovine rumen microbial communities from tropical cattle in Woodstock, Queensland, Australia - Gonzalo_04 (v2) (version 2) | ecosystem: Host-associated > Mammals > Digestive system >...
ATCACAAGTAAGGTAAATGACGCGGTTCTTGGTCAGTGTGTACGACTTGTCGGCCACCCCGTCTTGTGCGGAAGCGGCAAGCAGGCTAAACATCATAATGGAGGATAGCGTAGAAATTCTTTTCATAAGCATATCATTTTTATTTTAAGATTTCAAATTCTGTGTAGATGTCTTTTTTTTCTTTGGTAATTGTGTTAGTAATAGTTTTCTTTACCCGATATTTTCCTGGCACATATTTGTATTTCCATGTGAACAATTTAAACTCGAATTTCATTTTGGAGTTTGGATTCAAATACATGAGAACGGCATTCCATCCCAGTCTTAAGCTGATTGTTCGAATTGCAAAGGTAAACAAAATTGTGGAATAACTTCTCTTCTTCTTGAGATTTTAAGTTTAATTAAACGTTAGTATCCGTTGGTGCCAAACTCATCGGCATTGGCTATCTGGTCGAGGAACTCCTGCGGCACGGGACGCACCAGATGACGCTGCTGGAAGATGGTGATGAAGGGGTTCTTGCCGTCCTCGCTGAGGTATTGAAGGTTCAGGCGGCCGGTGCGCTTGAGGTCGTACCAGCGCCACTGCTCACCGCATAGCTCACGTGCGCGTTCCTTTAGCAAAAAGTCGATGTTGAGGTCGGCGGCGGTGACATCCATCTTGTCGGCATCGGTGGAGAGGGCGGCATGACGGCGCACGGCGTTGAGTAGCTGCAGACCCTCGGTCTGGTGCTGTCCGCTGATGATGGTGGCCTCTGCAGCGGTAAGGTAGATGTCGGTGAGGCGGATGATGGCGATGTCCTGCTCGCACTCCTGGTTGGAGTGGAGGTATTTTACGCAAGAGAACTTCTTGAGCGAGGGCATGAGCGAGCGGAAGTTGCTGTTCTTGGCCAGTCCGCCAATTTTCTTCGTCGGGCCGTCGCCCACCTTGTCCATATACTGATTCGGTCCGGCGGCGAGGAACTTCTGCTGGGCACACCAGGCGGAGTCGAGATCCCAGTTGGGCGTGAAGCAACCCATGGCGTCGGCTTTGTCCTCCATTTCGAAGATGGCATCAGTGGCTGAGCCGTCATCGGCATAGTAGTTGATGCCTGTGCCGCGCAGTTCCAGCGCAGTCTTCACATTGCCTGTAATGGTGTAGGAGGCAGGGCGGCGGGTGTTGTAGAGCGACACGTCCTTGCCGTATGAGGCCCAGGTACTCTTCGAGATGGGAAACGACTTCGAACCGATGTAGTACTTGTAGTAGAAGCTATCGTTGAAGCGTGTGTCGGGGGTGTCCTCGGTGGGGTCGAAGCACTCTTGTAGCAGGTAGAGCGTGGGGCGCCAGACGCTGGCATTGGCACGACCGTAGCGCCAGCCGTCGCTGGCGATGCCGAAGTTCTGTGCGGCACTTCCGATAGCCATCTGGTAGTACTGGCGGGTACGGCCGCGGTTCCACCATTCGGGGTTGTAGCCGTTCACGTGGTCTACGGCTTCGATGAAGAGGTTCTCTTGGTTCTGCTTGTTGTTCTCGGGCAGCCAGTATTTGGTACTGCCGCTCTGCGTGGCATCGCTCTGGTAGAGCTGCTTGGCACCGATGACTTGCCGGGCGGTCTCGTAGGCCAGCTCAGCATACTGCTTCTTTTCCGCCGATCCGTCGGCATAGAGGCGTGTGCGCTGCAGATAGGCCTTGGACAGCATGGCCAGTGCGCTCCACTTTGTTACGCGGCCTCGGTCGCCCTGTGTCTCAGGCAGGTTCTCGGCAGCAAACTTCAGGTCGCTGATGATTTTGTCGTAGAACTGTTCCTCAGTGGCTCGCACAGCCTTTTCCACGGCACCGGCCTGTGCTACACTAGTAGTGTTGAGTACCACGCCGCCCCAGTTCTCCACGATGTGCCAGTTGGCAAAGCCGCGCAGGAAGTAGGCCTCGGCCACCTTGGCAGTACGAGTGCTGTCGGCTTTACCCGACGGAGAAACGTTGGGCACTGCGGCGTAGTAGATGGCGGTGTTGCAGTAGGCCACGATGCCATAGAGGGCATTCCACACCACGCGGACGACGCCCGTCGAGGTGTTCAGGTTTTCATTGTAGTTGGTCAGCTCGCCGTGGCTGTCGTTGCGCCCGCCGTTCATCCAGAGGTCGGTGCCCTGCTCCATGAGGTCTATGCCGTCCATCTTCCCGTAAAGGTAGTAGACGTTCTCGTAGCATGCTTCCACCAGTCCGTTGAAGCCGGCTTCGGTGGGATAGACAATCTCCTGGTCGAGCGACGAGTAGTTGGTCTCGTCGATGCTGCAGGAGGTGAGAAGGTCTACCCCCACCACTCCCAAAGGGAGGGGGGCCAGGATGCTAAGGAGCCATAATAGCCTGTCCTTCATACTATTCTTAATATAAATGGTGTTCATCATATCTGTTCTGTCTTATTGTTTTAAAACTATCTTTAATCCTCCCCTCCCTTGGGGAGGGGCCGGGGGTGGGCTAGAAACTCACGTTTACTCCAAATACCAAGGTCTTGTAGAGCGGGAACTTGTCGCTGGCATTCGATTCGGGGTCCATGCCCTTCAGTAGCGAGTGTTCCTTGGCAATGATAACAGGGTTGGTGATGGTGCCGTAGAGGCGCAGCTTTGTCATGCCCAACTTCTTCAGGATGTTGTGGGGGAAGGTGTAGCCCAGCGTGATGTTCTTAACCTTGAAGAACGAGCCGTCTACGTAGTACATCGACTCTTTCTGTGCTGTGGTCATCGAATAGCCCTGTATGGGGCGCGGATAAGCATTGGTGGGATTTGACGGCGTCCAGTAGTCGTAGCATTCCGGCTGGTTGGTGTTGCTGACGTAGGAGAGCAGCTCGCCATTGATCATTTGTCCCCAGCGCATGTTCATCATGATACTCAGGTCGAAGTTGTAGAAAGTGAACTGGTTCTGGAAGCCGATGTTCCAGTCGGGGGTCTTCGAGCCAAGTATCTGGCGGTCGGTATTGGCATTGATGACGTAGGTGTTGTCTCGCGTGTAGTAGATCTGGTTGCCGTCGTCGTCTACCTCGCCGGGAATGTAGTAGGCGCCGGTGTAGCTGCCGGTGACGTTGCCGTCGTCATCGTGCGTCTCATAGCTGTAGTTGGGATCCCACTGCAGACGGGGCACCTCAACCTTCACCGTTCCTACCTGGTTGCCGAAGCAGAGTGCCTGGTTCTCCTCGTTCTGCTGCCAGATGCCCAACTTGCGGTAGCCGTAGAAGGTGTTGACAGGCTGTCCCAGAAAGAGGTTCAGGGCCACTAGATTCTCAACGCTGACGTTGTTACCCAGGTTGATTTCCGTCAGCTCCTCCTTGTTCTTGGCGAAGGTGAAGGTGGAGGTCCAGGTGAAGTCCTTCTTCACGATGTTGCGGGTGTTCAGCGTCAGTTCCAAGCCCCGGTTCTTGATGCGGGCGATGTTCGAGGTCTTCTTGTAGGTGGTCTTGGCATTGTACACACCGTAGGCCGTGGGCAGCGGGCGGTCGTAGAGTACGTCCTTCGTGTCGGTGGTATAATACTCCAAAGAACCGTCGATGCGTCCACCTAGGAAGCCGAAGTCGAGACCGTAGTTCCAGTTGTAGCTCTTCTCCCACGACAGCGTGGGGTTGGTGACGTGCTCAGTGAGCTTATAGGGTGTCATGTCGGTGTCGCCCAGTGTGATGTGGGTGGCCGACGGCTCTACCATCTGCAGCGAGGAATAGGGCGAGATGTTCGAATTACCCGTCACACCATAGCCTATACGAAGCTTCAGGTTGTCGAGCCACGACTTGGTCTGTTCCATGAATGGCTCGTCGCTGACGCGCCATCCCACGGAAGCAGCGGGGAACGAGTGCCAGCGGTGGTCCTTGTCGAGGACCGACGAGCCGTCCCAGCGTACGGAGGCAGAGAGAAGGTAGCGTCCCAAGAGGCTGTAGGCCCCGCGCAGGGCATACGACATCTTTGATGATTCGGTGTACTTGGTGGTGGTCTCTTTATTGTCGGTGCCGGTGAAATTGTAGTAGATGCTCTCGTCGAAGTCAAACTGCTCATTCCACATGTTGCTCGACTCGCCGGTACTCTTTCCATACTCTGTAACACCCGTCAGGGTGATGTCGTGCTGCTCGCCCACCTTGAAGTTGTAGTTCAGCACGTTCTGCCAGGAGTAGCCCCATCCGTTACCGGTGCTGTAGGTGGCCGAGCGCTGGTTTGGCGACTGCGAGCCAGTCAGCTCCATATAGGTGTTCAGACCGTCCCATTCTGCCGAGCGGTTGTTGGATAGGCTGGCATTGACCAGCGACTTAAACGACAGGCCTTTGATGGGCTTCAACTCAACAAAGGGGGCGATGTTCACAGAGGTAGACTTCGTGTTGTGCTGGTAGGCGTATGGCACGTCGTCGGCCATGATGTTCACATAGCTGTTCATATCGTCAATGGGGTAGATGCGCAGCGAACCGTCCTCGTTCCACACCTGGCCCAGGGGCAGCTGGGTGAGCGACTTGCTCAGACGGGAGTTGCGGCGGTCGCGGTTCTTGTAGGCCACGGTACTCTGGAAACCGATGCTGACAGCCTTGTTCACCTGGTAGGTAGAGCCTGCACGGAAGGTGAAGGCTTCGGCCTTGTCCTTGCGGTAGAGACCTTTCTCTTGTTGGAAGCCTGCACTGACGTAGCTCTGGCTCTTCTCTGTGCCGCCACGCACCGAGACGTTGTAGTTCTGTTGTACGCCGGTCTGTAAGATTTCGTCACGCCAGTTCACCCACTGTCCATTGTCATAGGCGGCAATGGCGCCTTCGGTCAGGTGGAGACCGTCGCGCAGGGCTTTGTAGACGATGTCGCTCTCGTCCTCAGGCATATACTGGTTGCTGGCACGGTAGCCCTCCACCACGAAGTCAATCCACTTCTGGCCCGAGAGTGTAGAAGGATAGGAGGGGAAGGCGTTCACACCCACGTAGGCGTTGAAGTCTACCTGCGTCTTGCCGGCCACTCCCCGCCGGGTGGTGACGATGACCACACCGTTGGCGCCCTCAGCACCATAGATGGCCGTCGACGAGGCATCCTTCAGCACCTCTATCGACTCAATGTCGTTGGGGTTGAGGTTGTCGATACTGCCGCCGGCCACGCCGTCGATGACGAAGAGCGGGGCGCAGTTGCTGGTGAGCGAGCGGTTGCCGCGCAGCAGGATGGTGGGCGAGGCACCTGCCTGACCAGACTGTCGGGTGATGTCAAGACCGGCAATCTTGCCCGAGAGACCCTCCATGGCGTTCAGCACCGGGGCCTGCTTGATGTCTTCGGCCTTCACCTGCGAGATGGCACCCAGGGCATCGCGCTTCTTCACCGTGCCGTAGCCGATGACGAGCACCTCGTCCATCATCTTTGTGTCGGGCTTCATCGCCACCTGAACGGCCTGTCCATTCTTCGTCTGTACGGTCATGGTGAGGTAGCCCACGTAGCTCAGTTCCAAGGTGTTCTTGCCACCCATGTTGATGGTGAAGTCACCATTGATGTCGGTGACAACACCTGTCTGGGTGCCCTTTATCTTGACGGTGACGCCTATCATGGGTTCGCCAAACTCGTCAGACACGTGGCCTTTTACCGCCTTGTTCTGCTGGTCTACGGATGCTACGGAAGGCAGGGTGCCTGTAGCGGCTGAGGCGTGCTGCGGAATGGCCAACGCCATGGAAAGGGCGACGGCCACAGAGACTATCCGCATACCTTCTTTAGGCTTGTTGCCTGTTAAGTTGCGCATGTTCTTGTTTGTTTTAGACAATTGATTGTAGTTGCTTTCGCAGCGCAAAGGTAAACAAAAAGTTTTGTTCTGGCAAATATTTTGAAAAAAATATGAAGAATTGTTGCTGTTGGCGAAAAAATGATTACCTTTGCAGCACAAACGTTGCGAATCTCGGCTGCACCTCGGCAATTGGAGCAAGCTTCATTGCGCTCGGTTTGCACGAGCCTTGCACCCGAACAAACTACTTTCCATGGCTAAAAGACTACTGGTTTCCGTCATTTTTGTATGCCTTGCTGGAGTTTTGTGCTCCAAGGACATCTATGTATCTACTTCCTTTCACGAACCGGCCACCGAGGGCCTGCGGTTCATCTATAGCTTCGACGGCCTGAAGTGGGATTCTATCGAGGGCGTGTTCCTGCGTCCGGAGGTGGGCCTGCAGCGGGTGATGCGCGACCCGTCGATAGTGCGCAGTCCCGACGGTACGTTCCATCTGGTATGGACTAGTTCGTGGCGTGGCGACCGGGGCTTTGGCTACAGCTCGTCGCGCGACCTCATCCACTGGACAACGCAACGGTTCATCGAGACGCACATGGACACTACGACGGTGAACACCTGGGCACCGGAGCTGTTCTATGACGACGTAAAACGACAGTATCTTATCATCTGGGCATCGTGCGTGCCGGGCAAGTTCCCCGACGGACAGGAGGATCATAAGAACAACCATCGCCTGTACTATATGACCACTCGCGACTTCAAGACGTTCTCGAAGGCGCAGCTATTCTATGAACCTGGTTTCTCGGCTATCGATGCCACGCTGGTCAAACGTGGGCCAAAGGACTATGTGATGGTGGTGAAAGACAACACGCGCCCCATGCGCAATATTAAGGTGGCGTTTGCCCAGTCTCCTTACGGCCCGTGGAGCGTGGCCTCAGAACCTTTCACGGAGAGCTTCACCGAGGGGCCGTCTACGGCAAAGGTCGGCGACTGGTGGTACATCTACTACGACTCCTACCAACACAAGATATATGGTGCACACCGCACCAAGGACTTCAAGACCTTCCAGAACCAGACAGGAACGGTACAGTTCCCTGTAGGCCACAAGCACGGCACGGTGTTCATGGCACCCGAGGAACTGGTAGAAGGACTCATCAAATACAACCGCGACGTGGTGCACTATTCTGGCAATACCATGGCACGTCCTGAACGGCATGACGGAGGACTGAAGCCTGTGGTGGGCGTACATAGCATTCAGACCATGCGCGGCGCAAAGCCATGGACCTACAACCACCAGCCCATGATAGCTTATTGGAACGGCAGGTTCTATATGCACTTCCTCACCGACCCGCGCCATGAACACGAGGCACCCGGCAAGACAATGCTACAGACTAGCAATGACGGATATGACTGGACATCGCCCGTGGAACTGTTCCCTGAATACCCAATACCAGAGGGCTACACAAAAGAAGGGAAAAACTTCCCCCCGGCCCATGACATGAAGGCCGTTATGCACCAACGCGTGGGATGGTATGTGGCTCCAAACGGCAAACTCATAGCTACAGGCAGCTATGGCATCTGTCTGACAATGAAGGATGACCCGAACGATGGAAACGGCATAGGAAGGGTGGTGCGCGAAGTGAGACAGGACGGCTCGTTCGGACCCATCTTCTTTGTCTATTACAACCATGGCTTCTCCGAGAAGAACACCATCTATCCCTATTACAAGAAATGCAAGGACAAGGCCTTCATACAGGCCGTCGATGCCATGCTGGCAGACCCTATGCAGCGCATGCAATGGGTGGAAGAGGCTGACCGCGGCGACAAGCTCATCCCACTAGACAAACCTTACAAGGCTTTCTGTGGCTACACGCTTCCCGACGGGCGCAAGGTGGCCCTATGGAAACACGCCGTAACCAGTCTCTCTGCCGACGGCGGCAACACTTGGCGACAAGTCATCGTCCCAGAGAGCGGCCGGCCGGGCTGCGACCGCGCACCAGGATTCGTCAACAGCAACGCGAAAATATGGGGACAGCGTCTCTCCGATGGCACTTACGCCACCGTATACAATCCTGCCGAATACCGATGGCCGCTAGCCATCAGCCTGTCTTCCGACGGACTGGACTATACAACGCTCTCGCTCGTCAATGGCGAGGTGACTCCCCTTCGCCATGGGGGACAATACAAGAGCTATGGCCCGCAATACGTGCGAGGCATCCAGGAAGGGAACGGCGTTCCTAAGGATAGCGACTTGTGGGTAACCTACAGTAACAACAAGGAGGACATGTGGGTAAGCCGCATCCCCGTACCCGTAAGGCTTAATGCCACCACGCATGCCGGCGGTTCGTTCTCGAAGTACGGAAAACTGGCCGATATGACCGACTGGAACCTCTACTCCCCCCTCTGGGCATCCGTAGCCCTCGACGGCGAGTGGCTGCGTCTCAGCGACAGCGACCCCTATGACTACGCCAAGGTAGAGCGCGTCATCCCCAACACCAGGGAACTGAAGGTGGAGTTCGACATCCGCTTCGACCAGGCCGACCACGGCGAGTTGGACATCGAGTTCGTCGACGATGCCGGCAACGTATGTTCCCGTATTGTTGCTGACTCAACAGGCATCATCCGTGTAAAAGGCGGAGCCCGCTATGGTACGCTGCTCAAGAAGTACGAGCCAGGCGTGACCTACCACGTCACCGCCACCCTCTCCTGCGCCCTCCATCGCGCCGTCTATACTGTCACTGTGCCCGGCGGTTCTCCCGCCGGGAAGTGCACCCGCCAGTTCGACACCCCCGTAGAGCGCATCAGCCGCATCGTCTTCCGCACCGGCTCGCTCTTCCACGAGCCGAATATTGACACCCCTGCCGACCAGAACTTCGACATGCCCCTTGCCGACACCACCGTCCTCCCGGCTCGTTTTTCCCTTGCCAACGTCCTTTCCAGCGACAACACTACATACTCCCCTCGCGGCACAACCAATGGCGGGCCGACAGCAGAACTATCTACTCCCCTCCCCTTCGCGGGAGGGGCTGGGGGTGAGGCTCTAATTTCCTCTTACGCCGACCGCTTCAACCGAATGGAGGACGAGAACATCGTCACCACCATCCCCAACGCCCAGGCCTCAGAGTGGATGCGGCAGAACATCCCCCTCTTCGACTGCCCCGATGACGACATGCGCGAAATGTACTACTACCGCTGGTGGACGCTGCGCAAGCACATCAAGCGCACGCCTGTGGGATATGGCATGACGGAGTTCCTTGTAGACCGCAGCTATGCCGACCGCTATAATCTCATTGCCTGCGCCATCGGCCACCACGTGATGGAGAACCGCTGGTTGCGCGATACCACTTATCTGCATCAGATTCTGCGTACTTGGTACTTTGGCAACGACGGGCAGGCGATGGCGAAGATGAATAAGTTCTCCTCGTGGAACCCCTACGCTGTGTGGGAACTCTTCAAGGTACAGGGTGATACGGCTTTCATTCTATCGCTGAAGCCACGTCTCGAAGAGGAGTACGCCCGTTGGGAAAAAACGAATCAGCTGCCCTCAGGCCTCTATTGGCAGGGCGACGTGCAGGACGGCATGGAGGAGAGCATCAGCGGAGGGCGCAAGAAGCAGTACGCCCGCCCTACCATCAACAGCTACATGTATGGCAATGCAGAGGCGCTCGCATGGATGAACAACATGGAGTACGATGTCGAAAAGACGCGCCTCTACAAGAAGAAGGCCAACACGTTGCGTCAGCTGATATGTGAACATCTCTGGAATCCCGACCACCAGTTCTTCGAGACCCGGCGCGGTGATGTCGGTGACACGCTGGCACAGGTCCGCGAGGCTATCGGCTACCTGCCGTGGTACTTCAACATGTTCTATAACTTACCGTCGAAATACGACGTGGCCTGGCAGCAGATCCTCGACGAGCAGGGCTTCTCAGCCCCCTACGGCCTGACCACTGCCGAGCGTCGTCACCCGGAGTTCCGCAGCCACGGCGTGGGCAAATGCGAATGGGACGGTGCCATCTGGCCCTTCGCCACCAGTCAGACGTTGACGGCTCTGGCCAACTATATAAACGGACAAAACAGCCCCACCCCCGACCCCTCCCGCTGGGGAGAGGCTTTCTTCCACCAGATGAAGCTCTACACCGAGAGCCAGCACCACCGAGGCCGCCCCTATATCGGCGAATACCTCGACGAGAAGACCGGAGCCTGGCTGATGGGCGACCGCGAGCGCAGCCGCTATTATAACCACTCCACTTACAACGACCTCATTATCACCGGCATCTGTGGCCTGCGCCCCCAAACGGATGGCAGCATCGTTGTCAATCCCCTCCTCCCGAAAGATGCATGGAAGTACTTCTGCCTCGACGGCGTCAGCTACCGGGGTCACACTCTCACCATCATCTGGGATGTCGACGGTCAGCGCTACCATCAGGGAACAGGTCTTACGCTATTAGTTGACGGACAGGTAGTAGCAAACCGTAAAGATATCGGAATACTATATTATCAACTCCCCCTTTAACTCCCTTTTATGACTCCCTTTTATAACTCCCTTTTATAACTCCCTTTTATAACTCCCTTTTATAACTCCCTTTTATAACTCCCTTTTATAACTCCCTTTTATAACTCCCTTTTATAACTCCCACTTATAACTCCCTTTTATAACTCCCACTTAAACTATGAAACAGATTCACCTGAGTTTACTATTCTCTATTCTGTTCTTTAGCCCTGTTGGTGCGCAGACCTACGAGACACAGTTCCGCCGCCCTGTGAGCGAAGTGATAGCCGACGTGGCCAAGCGTTTCGGCGTAAAGTTCAAGTTCGATAACAACGTAGACACGGTGGGTGTCATGCTGCCATACGCCGACTTCCGCGTACGCCCCTATTCGCTGGAGCAGACGCTCGACAACATCTGTAAGCACTTCGACTGGAACTGGTGGAAGCAGAACGGGAACAGCTATAAGATCAAACTCTATGAGTATCCCCGCCGCCACGAGGACGAGGGACGGCAGATGCTCGACTATCTCTCTTCGCTCTACCAGAACAAGGAGCAGTGGGAGGCACGTCGTGAGGTGCTGCGACGTGAGGTGCGCCAGCGGCTGGAGCTCGATGCCTTCCTCGACTCGTGCGTGCTGGGCACGCCGCTGCTGTCGAAGATTCGCAAGCACGATGGCTACACCTCTCAAAACATCTGCATCGAGCTGACTCCGGGTCAGCACCTGTTTGGCACCATCTATGCTTCCACCGCAAAAGGGAAGCATGCCCTTATCGTCTGTCCCGACGGCCACTGGCCCATGCGCTACCGTGCCGACGAGCAGCAGCGGCTGGGAACG
>Ga0310690_10011346_pt1 | contig 11000 bp, 1 predicted proteins | sample AusTroGonzalo_MG_2_FD_207661 | JGI IMG/M metagenome (GOLD analysis project Ga0310690, IMG submission 207661) | Bovine rumen microbial communities from tropical cattle in Woodstock, Queensland, Australia - Gonzalo_04 (v2) (version 2) | ecosystem: Host-associated > Mammals > Digestive system >...
CAATGAATTCGGTATAGACCATTGTTCCGTCGAAGGGGTTCTCGGTCAGACCGCTCGAATATTGGAGACCGAACACATATACCTTATTTGAACCGGTGCCGTTCTTTCCTCGTCCGATCGAACAAGCGTCCGTTTCGACATCGCCTTTGGCGTAGATGGATGTGATAGTTTTCGCAATGTTGATCTCGCCATGCGTTCCATCCTGACTGCCACCGATACCGGCAGAGCCATTGAATCCGACCGCTTTAATGGAACCGCCGGTAATCGTGATGTTACCGCAGTTATGTTGATATCCGGCACCGATACCTGCGCCGTTATAACCCAACGCGTCGATTGTTCCGCTTTCGATCTTGATGGAACCGCAATTGCGAGAGGCGTCTCCGCCAATGGCGGCACCGCTCATACTGCCTCTGACTTCGAGCGATCCGCCGTAGGTGGCATCTTCTTTGATCGTGAGGGTAGCATCGACAGGAACGTAGATACCGGAACTGTTGTCAAACGCTCTTACCTTGTTTGTTCCTTTCAGAATGATGGTCGCAGAGCCGAGACAGGAGATACCGGGGAATGAACCCAATCCGATGTTCAGATTCCAGTTGATATCTATGTCCCAAAGGGTAACGGTAGCGCCCTCATCGATATAGATCTGATGAGCCTGAGCCAACGTACCTCGTATTGTTGCGCCGTCTTGTACACACACACCCTTTGTGAGATTATTCAGCCATCCGTCAAATTGCGGGAAGAAGGTATAGGGACTGGCAGTAATTTCCGACTGCATCACTTGTCCGCCGATAATTATTGTACCACTGCTTACGCTTGCCCCTGTTCCTCCACCGTGTCCGATGGTTACGGGACTGGTGGCATGTTTCGTCGCTTTGAGTTTCAAGACATTGTTAGTGATCTCGATGGTCCCGCAATCGCCGTTTAGTCCGCCACCGATGGCAGCCGATTGCCGGCCGGATTGCGCATTAATAATACCTCCATCAATCGTGATACTACCGCATTCTTGGTCTTTTTTGCCTCCGATAGCGGCCGCATTGGCCTCTGTGGAGAAAGGAGATACATTGAGGATACCTGACCCTTGTATAGTCAGTTTCTTGCCTTTGTTGATTTGGATACCGGGCCAATCCTCATAGAATCCGCGTACGGTGTTTTCGCCTTCAAGGATGATCGTGGCATGTCCGTTGCATGTGATACCTGCCCATTTGTATGATTCATCATTGACGCCTTCGATTGTCACATCGCGCAGGGTGACGGTTGCCATGTCGGCGATCTTCACCTGGAAGGGGGTCGTGGCCGACATAGTGCCTGTGATTACATCGCCATCTTGTGCTGCAACTGCGGCATCATACGTTGCAAGATCGATGATCTTTGCCTGTGTGGTCAGGGACAATATCAGTCCTAGAGCCAGAAATAATGTTACTTTTCTCATTGTTTTTATTGTTTTTTATCTAGGCGGCCTAGGTTGCCTATTTGTCATAGGCTGCCTAGGGGTATATTATTGTATTTTACCGCCGAGGATGTTGTACATCACACCATCGCGGATGATGAATACCTGTCCGTTACGGAGAATCTTCACGACGATGGTTTCGGTGCTTTGTACATTCTCGATTCCCTCGATGAGCTCATAGAGGGCAGTTACGTCGAGGTCGGCGGTGATGTTCGTGAACGGTTTATCCCATCCGGTGAACTTATATCCGGTGCGTGTCGGGTCTGCTGGGGCTGTTGCCGCCTTGCCGTACTCAACCGTCTCGGTCTTCAGTACCGTCTCATCAAAGTCGAGGAAGCGGACGGTGAAGGTCTTAATCGTGTACAAGGGCAGTACCTTGATATCGCCTGTTACCACATCAAATTGAACATCCCAGCCTTTGAAGTCATATCCTTCGCGTTCGGGTATCTCGGGTTCGATGGCGTTGTCACCGTAGCAAACGATTTGTTCGTCAATCACCTGGTTGTTTTCGTCGTAGAACTTCACGGTAAAGGTCTTGAGTTGGAAGATAGCATGTACCTCGATATTCTCCTTCACGTTGGTAAAGGAGTTATCCCAACCGATAAAGTCGTAGCCGGTGTATTGTTTAGGATTGGGCGCTGTAGCGTCCTCGCCGTAGTAAACATTTCTGGTTTCGATGAACGAACCGTCTTTGTCGTAGAAGTTCACGGTGAACTGCTGGCGTTTGAAGGTAGCGGAGATGGTTGTCGCTTCCGTAACTAACAGTCCTTTACCGGGTTCAAATCCGCTATAGGTGTCGAGTTCATAGCCTTCATCGGGTGTCACAACGACGGTGAGAATCGTTCCGCTGGGCACTTGGTTGAGCGTCACATCTTCCTCAATAGCGATTGTACCGTTGGTGGTAGCACTAAGTGTCACCTTATAGGTTGTGTAGAAGTATCCGGGGTTCATCATGTTGCCGTCGGGGTGCGCTCTCTGCACATCGGTGGCATACGATGCATATTCCGTTCCACCACCACCTACCAATGCTTCGCAACCCGCAAACATATCGGTCGAGGATTGCAGTGAGGCAATCTTGGTCCAGTCGTATTGGCAAGCGATTGTCTTGAGCGTTTTGCAGCCCTTGAACATATTATCCATCTTTTCTACTACCATGTCTTCGTTAAAGCGCCAGAGGGCGATGGAATCCAAGGATTCACAACCTTCGAACATAGAGGTCATATCTTTTACCTTTCTCACATAGCCCGGGAGGATAAACCTCGTGAGGGATGTCATTCCCTTGAACATACCTGCCAGCGAAGCGGTATTGTCAATAGGCAGGTCTCCTATAGGAGTTATCTGGGTAACGTTAGAAAGCGTATTGTCTTCGAGCGGACTGTCGCTTGCGCCATAGAAGAGATATGCCATGGTGGGGAATCCGTGGTTCTTCATAGAACCGTGAATATAAATGTACTTCACTTTCTTAGCATAGCCTTTGAATCGTGGTTTAAGCGGGTTCTTGAAGTCGTACATTTCAACCACACCTGTTCGTTGGTCACGTTGGGCGTCGTAATAGTAGGTCAGCGTCTCAGTGGATTCATCAAAGACGGTATATAGTTCATTCACGCCTCTGAAGTAACCATTGAAAGAATTCTTACTTGCGTGTGACCTGTTTCGTCCCTCTTCGGTGTCGATGTAATTTTTTGCTTCGAGCAGTTCGCCTTTCAGTTTCACACATCCGGCGAACATATCAGTCGAGCGAGAATCGGTGATGAGTGTGCTGCTGGCCAGAGACGCATTCCAATAGATGGTAGTCAGTTCGCTGCAGCCGTTGAACATATTGGCGCATGATCCTAGACTTGCAATGCTGAAGTTATACAGATTGAGTGTTGTCAGCGATGCGCAGCCCTTAAACATACCGTTCATATTCTTCACTTTCTCCGTGTTGAATGAACTTACATTGATTGATTCCAGATTGGAGCAGCCATCAAACATGTGCTGCATATCATATACATTCTCGGTATGGAGATAGTCAAGGTTATGAATTTCCTTGAGGTTAGACAAACCGACAAACAGGTATGCCAGCACATCAACGGTTTCGTAATTCTTCACCGACTCGTCCAGATAGGCGGTTCTGACGTTAGCAGCGATGGAAGTGAACATCGCGTCGTACAACTCCCATTTGCCTTTCGCCGTGCCGGTACGACTCTCGTATTGGGAATCGTAGTAGTACGTCAGCGACTTGTCACTGCTCTGGTGTACCCAGTACAGTTCGGGGTCAGATGAGAAGAAACCGGGGGTAGATGTGCCGCCGTCGAGTCTTGCGTATTTGCGATCTACATACGCACCATATGTGGATGCATAGGTCGTACCGGCACTACCTTTGAGACTGGAACATCCGCGGAACATATTCTGCGAGTTAGCAGAAGTGAGGGATGTAAAGTCTTTCTTGCAGTAGATAGACTCGAGCGCTTCGCAGCCATCGAACATGGAAATGGTCTTGGTTACTTTGTCCATATACCATTTCGAGATGTTAACGGATTTGAGGGATTTCATTCCGGCGAACATATAACTCATATCGGTTACATCGACAGTGGCATACATCAAGTTGATCACACCTTGTATCGAAGTGACATTGCTCAGCGGTGTGTTCGCTCCGCCGTAGAACAGATTGGCAGCCGTTGTCAGGGCAGCTATCTGCATGGACGAACTGATGACAATCGTCTTCACCTTATCGTTATAGCCTTTGAAGCGTTCAGTAGCCGGGTTTTCTTCGTCATAGAATTCCACAACACCGGGTCTGCTGATATAGTTCTGGTCGTAGTAATACGTAAGTGTTTCGGCTTCCTCGTCAAAGACGGTGTAGCACAGCGTAAGTGCGGTGAAGTATCCGGGTTTTTCGTTGAAACCATCGGTATTGGCATAGGTCATATCGGTGGGGTTGGCGGACGAATAGGCAGTACCTTTGCCGCCCTGGAGATTGTCGCATCCGGAGAACATGTCGTCAGAAGCCTTGAGGTTCTTGAGCATCTTCCAGTCGCCAACGCACATTACTGCTTCAAGGTTGCTGCAGTCGGTGAACATATAACTTACGTCCTTAACCTTGTTCATATCAAACAAACTCAGGTTAAGATACTGTACTCCGCACCCCATGAACATACCTTGCATCGTGGTCACCTCTGCGGTGTTCAGGTACTTCAGACCCGTTATCTCCGTCACATTCTTCAGCGGATATGCCTTGAACGTGTTGCCGTCAAAGCCGCCGTAGAACATATAAACCGTCGATTTGAGCGGGGCATCCGCCATGCTCGCGTCAATAACGATTTTCTTGATGCTGGTACTGTAGTCTTGGAATCGTACGGCATACGGATTGCCGACGGGGTCATAGACTTCGGTCGGCTTCGTTTCTACGGAGCGGTATGCATTGTATTTGTAGGTCAGTGTCTGCGTGGAAGCGTCATAGACGGTGTAGATCTCCGTCTTGCCGGAGAAGTAACCGAGTTTGTAGTTCAAGCCGTCCATGCGGGCACGGTTGATATCCATATTCGCTTCATTGAACTTCGTGCCGGCACTACCTTCAAGATTAGTACAGCCGTAGAACATGCGAAGGGAGGTAGCGTCCTTGGCATCCTCCGCCCAGTCTTTGGTGGAGTAAATCGTCCGCAGTTTACTACACATCAAAAACATGTGGGACATATCTTTGACATTGCTGACGTTGAAGCTGGTAAGGTCGATTTCGGTGAGCGATTCGCAGAACGAGAACATTTCGCTCATATCCGTAACGTCTGCGGTGTAGAAGCTGCTGAGATTTAGGTTCTTGAGTGAATGGAGTCCGCGGAACATCTGACTCATGTTCTTGACCTGACTGGTATTAAGGTTATCTATACCGGTAATCGAGGTGACATTTTCCAACAATACATCATCACTCACACGCACACCACCATAGAACAGTCCTTTCATCGAGGTCAGCGCAGCGTCTTTCATCGACGGGTCGATGACGATGGTCTTGACATCTTTTGCGTACGCCGCGAAACGATACTTCTCACCGTACTTCTCTACACAAGGATATCCCACCATACCATAAATAGGATCTTCCCAATTAACTGTTTCGTACTGATTCCGCATAGCCTCGAAATGACTATCATAATAGAATGTCAGCGTCTTAGTGTCTTCATCATAGGCGGAATATACCCGTTTAACATCGGTGAAATAGCCTCTGTTATCACCATATCTGCCTTCATCAACGCGTGCCAGCGTCTTATCGGTCTTATAGGATTCACTATAATACGTGTTTATACCGCCGACCAAGGATGTACAACCTAAGAACATTTCGGCTGAGTGCTTCATCTGGCTGTATTTAGACCAATTCTCGCCGCAGTGAATAGTTGTCAAGGCCTTGCAATTGCTGAACATTCCGGAGGCGTTTTCTACCCCGCTCATGTTGAAACCGGTAAGGTCCAACTCCGTCAACGCACGGCAATCGCTGAACATATAACCCATATCCGTCACTTTCTCCGTATTGAAACCCTTGAGGTCAATAGCGGTCAGTTTCTCGCAATTGAGGAACATGTAGCTCATGTCCGTTGTTTGGGACGTATTCAGATTTTCCATACCTTCGATGGTAGTCACATTCTTCAGCGCATAGTGTTTGCCGTTTGCATAACCGCCGTTGAACAGTCGTCTCATCGAGCTGAGCGTCCGGTTTTTCATGGACGGGGTGATGATAACTTTGGTCACATCTTCATGATAGTCCTTGAAGCGGATGGCAGAAGGATTATATGCTTCCGTTACGCCGTAACGTGTCGTACGAAGAGCATCATAATAATAGATGAGTTCGTGCGTGGAACTTTTATACTCGGTATAAACCTCGTTGGAAGCAGAGAAATAACCGGGACGCGCAGTACCGCCGTCGGGGCGAGCACGATTCAGGCCCGTATAGGAGGCGTTATACTTCGATCCCTCACCGCCGCTCAGTTTTTCGCATCCTGTGAACATATATCCGCCATGCGCGGAGGCTATCGTGGATAGGTCAACGTTGCAGTTAATGTAATAGAGTCCGGAACAGTAGTAGAACATATATTCGAAGTTCGTCGCCTTGTCTAAGCTGATCTTGCTAAAGTCAAAATCCGATAGTTTGGTGCAATATTGGAACATGCCTTCATAGCTCTCCACATTCGATGTGTTGAGGTTCTCCCAACCCGTGATGGCATTCAGGTTGGACAGGTTGTAATGGGCTGTTGAGCCGTTCTGTCCACCATAGAACATGTTGCGCAACGACGTCAGCGGTGCATCCTGCATGGATTTGTCGAAGTATGCAGCGGTCACTTGGGTATGATAGTTAACAAAGCGCTTGAGGTCACCCTCGGGTTTGTAGTCGTCGATGATGTATCCGGCATCCTCGCGGAGTTGGTAACGGTCATCGTAGTAGAACGTCAGTTTGCCGTCTTTATACGCCGTATAGACCTTCTTGCCTTCACCGGTAAAGTATCCGGGACTAGCAGTACCGCCATCGGGGCGAGCATAGGAAATGTCTGTTTTGGAATCTTGATATGCAGTACCTTGACCTCCGACCAAACTTGTGCAATAAGAGAACATTCCTGCGCTTAAAGCATCCGTACGCCCACTAAGGTCGACATTACATTTGATTGTTTTCAAAGCTTTGCATTCTTGAAACATCTTATTAACAGATGTCACCTTGTCGAAATTGAAGTGAGTTAAGTCAAGTTCCGTTAATTTTACACATTCATAGAACATGTGCTCCATATTTGTCACATTCCAAGTTTGGAAGTTCGTAATATCCAATTCCGTAAGGCTAGCTAATCCATCGAACATGAACGACATATCGTGCATATTAGCGGTGTTTAGGTATTGCAATCCCTGAATCTTAATTACATTGTGAAAACCAAGTGGTAGCCAATCCTTCCATCTCCAGCAGAACATACACTTGCCGGAGTTTAAAGAGACATCCGCCATGCTCGGGTCAAGGCGAATGAGGTTTATTTTTTCCCTAAAAGTTGGATCATAAGAACCATAAAATACTACAATCAAATGATAAAGTTCCGGGTCATAGAATTCTACCGTGTTAGTGCGTTTACTGCGCTGGGTGTCGTAGTAATAGGTCATGGTGCCGAGCGTCTCACCTAACGAATACTCACGATACACCTCTTTCTTATAGGTAAAGTAACCCTGGTCGGTCTGCGATTCACCGTTTTTGAGATCGAAATGCGCCCTAAGATAACCGGTTTGCGCCGGATCATATGGTGTGCCGAGTTGACCTTTAATCTTGAAGCAGTTATAGAACATCGCCGTCGATACTTTCAGCTTGGGAGCATCGGTAACCATGCTCTCGTTACAGTATATCGTCACCAGGTTCTGGCAGTCGCAGAACATACGCTGTACACGCACCACTTTCGCAAAATGGAATCCCGCAATATCGATTTCCTTCAGCGACTGACAGCCCTCGAACATCGCGGACATATCCTCCACTTTCGCGGTATTGAAGAACCGCACATCCACGGATTTAAGCGAGCGGCAGTTGAGGAACATGCCACACATGTCCTTCACATTCTCGGTGTTAAGATACTGAAGACCCTCAATCGTTTCCAGGTTGGACAGCGCATACACCTTGCCGTTCTCACTGCCGCCGTAGAACATGTGCTTCAGTGAAGTGGGTGACCAGTCGCACACATGTGCGAGGATCTCTACCTTCTTTACCTTGTCGGCGTAGTTGCGGAAACGAACCTGATCCTTTCCCGGTTCCCATAGTTCCACTTCGCCGGTCTGTGACGACCGATAAGAATCATGATGATAAGTTAATGTACCATTCGAATAAACGGTGTACAATTCTTGCTCATCGGCCTTTGCTGTCATGCCCAGGGCCATCAACAACCCCGTCAGCACCAATAATCTTAGTTTTTTCATAAGCATGGATTTTAAATTAATTATTAATTGCACCTTTCATTTTTCATTTTTCAATTTTCGCGCCTTGGGCGTTGTACATCACTCCGTCACGGATTATATACAGTTTTCCGTCTATCATAATTTTACCGTTGGACGATTGGATGATTTGCTCCAAACCGGACGGCGTTTGTTTCACTTCAATCATAGGACTGAAGATGACGATGGAGTTCTCGGTGGCGGAAATGGAGGCACCTCTTATCGACCAAGCCACACCATCCACCGTTGCGGTTATCGTGTACATGTCGTCCGGGAAGGTGTATTCCGAATCGGTAATCTCTACCGTCACCTCATAGTTATACTCGCCCGGTACAATCACAAATCCATCGGCAACGGTTTCCATGGTCTCTCCTACCGTGCGATACAATACGGATGAACCGGCTTTGATGGCATATACAGCGCCTGTCGCGGGTGTGAAGGCAGCTTCAACGAGTGCTTTAGAAGCAGCATTCCATGTTGCGCCCAAGAGGTTGACATCCTGGTAGAAGCCGGTGAACTCACAACCGCTGACAGGCGTCAACGGCAACGTGCTGACAGTGACCTCGACCCACTCAGAGTAATGCGAAAGATCGCACTGGGTGCGCACGCGTACGACATATTCGGTATTCGGTTCGAGCGAGGTGTAGGCAAACGTTTTGTTAGTCAGCGTTTCGTGACCTGAGAAGGCTGTTTCGCTGGCTTTGCGTATCTCGATTTCCCATTGACTGCCGGTCGATTCCCAAGTCACCGAAAGCATATTGGTTCCCCGTTCGAATTGGAGATTGGTGGGTGCATCGCAGGGTACTGCCAAGGTGGTTTCCTGAATCGTGACAGATTCACTGAGCATGGAGCTTGGCACAGCGAGCGACGCAATGTTCAGATCATAGGTGGTTTCGGGGTTCAGTCCCGTAATCGTATAGGACTTGGTCTCGGGTTCTGCTCCGCTCACATAGGTTGTCTCTGTTGCTTCCTTCCAACTCAGAGACCACTTCGTACCGGTCGATTCCCACGCAACGGTGATGGAGGTGGGTGTCTTTGCCGTCACGCGGAAGTTGGTCGGTTTCGTCTTTGCGAACTCGCGAACGGCTTGCACGCCCGCGTACGCGTTACTATATATGGTATTTACCTTATCGGTCAATATGGTTTTGTTCTCGTTCACACTCTTCGTATTGTCCCATGACAGGTTATCCACCTCGTCCTTTGCAGCCTTGATGGTGTCTTGGCAGTAACGGAGGTCCGTTGATTGGAGGATGTTGTCCAATTCGGCTTTGAGTTTCGTCTTGGCTGCCGGAACAAATTCCGCAATCGCATTGCTCAATGCCCCTTTGGCAATAGTGATAGCCGATTTGACTGTCGATTCATCTGCTGTTGTGCTGGTGAGCACAGCTTTTGCGTTCTTAATCTGTTCATTAAACGATGCCAGGTCGGTGGTGGACATATACTCACTTGCAAACGAATATAGTGCCTCCATTTCCGAAACGACGGGTGTGAGTTCGTCCTTGGCACGCTGTACTTTGAGTGCATCAGGAACAGTGTATTTGCAATACGATCTTAAAACGTCAATTGGGGTGATATTGAGCGCTACGGATTTTGTGTTATCCCATGCTAAATCGCTATTGACTTTGCTCTTAGCGTTTGCTATGATTTGTTTGCAAGCATCGCTGTCGTCCGTTGTAATCAGGGCTTCCAGGTTGCTGATTAGTTCGGATTTGAGTTGTGCAGCAAAATTTTCCCCTTGTGTCTTGATGGCTGCATAGGCGGCATCAATACCGTCAAACACCTCCTGTACCGTAGCGTCAGTCTTGAACTTCAATGTTTTCGCATCGGAACTGGCTGCGGATATTGCGGCACCTAAAGTCGTGAAGTCCGAAACGCGTGCAGATGCTTCATCATACAGTAAGACGAGTTCCGATATCGCGGAATCCAGCGGCGCTTTCAGTTGTGCGAGGGTGGTAAAATAGCCTTTTTTGGTTGCTCCTTCGTCCGGACGTGCCAAACCTTTGTTGACAGGATTGCTGACATTGTATTTGGTTCCCGCACCACCTTCCAGACTTGTGCAGTTCTTAAACATCCCCTCACTCGCGGTAAGGGTGGTTAATGCATTCCAATCGTTGTTGCAATAGATGGTTTTTAACTGTTGGCATCCGTTGAACATGTCGTTGGCGGTAGTCACGTTGGTCATAGAAAACGCGAGAAAATCGAGTGTGGTGAGTTTGCTGCACATATAGAACATACTATCCATATTCGTCACGCCGGTCGTGTAGAGGTTCTCGATACCTTCGATGGCTGTCATCTTGGAGAGGTTATAGTTGGTTGTACCTTCTTTTCCGCCATAGAAGAGGGCTTTCATGGAAGTGAGCCGTGCATCTTTCATCGAGGGGTTAATGATGACCGTGTCAACCAGCGAGTAGCAGCCTTTAAAGCGGACTTTTGCTGGGTCATACAGTTCCGCCAACCCGTTGGAACGCCACTTGTCATCGTACTTATATGTCAGTTTCTTTGTGGCATCATCATACTCGCTGTAAACCTCTTCACCTTTGTACGGGTTCGTGGTCAAACCGGTCGTGACGGGGTACGAAATTCCGAATACCACTATCGGACCGGAACAGGAACCGTTTTTACCGGGCCCGATGGCACA
>Ga0310690_10011347_pt1 | contig 11000 bp, 13 predicted proteins | sample AusTroGonzalo_MG_2_FD_207661 | JGI IMG/M metagenome (GOLD analysis project Ga0310690, IMG submission 207661) | Bovine rumen microbial communities from tropical cattle in Woodstock, Queensland, Australia - Gonzalo_04 (v2) (version 2) | ecosystem: Host-associated > Mammals > Digestive system >...
ATGGATCAGCGTGGATAATGGCGCACACTACTATCCGATTGCCGTGAACAACAAGACAAGGTTGACCACGCAGTACGCAATCGACAATCAGATCACCATGATCTATCAGACGAACATGGTGACAACCACATACGGCACGGATACAACAGGTGCGGCGGCAGGAGCAAGCGCGGCAGACCTGACAAGCGACCGGTGGGTTGTGCTGAATTATTACGACGCGAATACAACGTACAGCAACGCTTCGCTTGGTCAGGGATACGGCACTTGCTCTACGGCGGCGGCAACTGCGGCGAAAGAGGTCACACTTTCCAGCTACGCGCTGACAACAGGCGGTATTGTGGCGGTCAAGTTCACCTATGATGTTCCCGCAAACGCCACGCTTAACATTAACGCAAAAGGCGCAAAGGCGGTCTACTACAAGGGCGCGAAGATTACTGCCGGTGTGTTAAAAGCCGGGGATATCGGCATATTTATCTATAGCTCATATTACTACCTGATTGGCATCGACAAAGCGATTGACAGGCTGCTTCCTACGGTAACCTCAAGCGATAACGGCAAAGTACTGAGGGTTGTCAGCGGTGCATGGAGTGCAGTTGAATTACCAAGTGCAAGTGGGGTGAGCTTCTGATGGCAGATTACTTGACTACAGATACCGAGTTGACATCGGTGGCAAATGCGATACGAACTAAGGGAGGAACCAGTTCTTCCCTTGTCTACCCCACGGGGTTTGTGAGTGCGATTAACGCAATTCCGACAGGCGGCGGCGGTACGGATGTTTCCGATACTACTGCTGTTGCCGGGGATGTATTGAGCGGCAAGTATTTCCACATTGCTGACGGAACAAAGGTACAAGGAACGATTGCCAGTAAAACATCTTCTGATGTGACAACGAACAATAATGTGGTCACGATTCCTGCCGGACACTACGCTTCACAGGTGCAGAAAACGGTCGGTACGGCACAGGCGGCACAGACGATTCATCCGAGCAGTTCTGACCAGACCATTGCCAGCGGTAAGTACCTGACCGGAGCGCAGACGATCAAAGGCGTGGTATGCACCAACCTGACCGCTGGGAACATCAAGAACGGCGTGACGGTGAAGATCGGCGACAGCACGGATGACGATTGCGTGACAAGCGTGACGGGAACGTATGAAGGCGGCGGTGGCGGCATTACGTTAAAACGCATATCTGGAACAGGGAAAAACACGGTATCTGTTAGTGGATGGGGTGCGAATGATTTTACAAAAACCACTGCATTAAATCAAAACCCTCCGAAGATTTTGTTATGTAATGTTATCCGCAATAATACAGTTTACACTTTGTGCGCAGTAGATACAAATCTCATGCCAAATCAGGTCACTTTGGTTGGTTGTGCATCAAATACAAGCACATACGCCGTAAGAGCGCAGTTCACTGTGCAAGGCAGCATACTTAATTATACTTCACTGAAACTCAATAAATTTTATGAAGGGTCAACTGATTATTCGTCAACGGTTGGGAATTGGGAAATATATTCAAACACGCCAAGCGTTGCTCAGTTTTCGTTTGTAATTGAGTTCGATGGTGCACCAGTTTACGAATACACCGCAGACGATGGAATGACATGGGAAATGTGGATCGAAAGCCCTTATAATGAAGATGTGCTGTTTCAGATGGATGGGGAATATGTTCTGTATGATGACGGAAATATGCAAGCATATGTATGCGACAGCAATGGTGATCCGGTAACGATAAATAGTCAAATAACAGAAAACGAAACATATCAGCTTATGACGATGTAATCACAATTCGGAGTAGTCCTTTCCCGGTTCTGACTCTCCCGTCTTTCCGGGATCGGCGGGATCGTGCCTGATTGGTGGGGGCTGGCACATTGTGGAGGATTTATGAGCATTGAGCTATGGATTATTATCGGGATTATTGTAGCGACAATCGTGTGGGAGTTCCTGCTGATCTGCCCGGACAAGATTCCGTTTATCAGGAGAAGGAGGAGAAAATGAACAGTGCCAATTATGTGGATCAGATGATCGTAGACGGCAAGGCTGCGAAGAAAGACCTGATGCAGCTCTCCTGGGATGCGGCGAAAGCGTGCGTCGGTTGGTCATACGTTTTTGGTGCCCGGGGGCAGCTCTGCACTCCGGCGAACCGGAGAGCGCGGTATTCGGAGGATCATCCGACGATCAAGAGCAAGTGCAAGAATTTCGACGGCAGCGGCTCGTGCAACGGATGCCAGTGGTATCCTGGCGGACAGCGGACACGGTTCTTTGACTGCCGGGGATACACCTACTGGGTTCTGCTCCAGGTTTACGGATGGAAGCTGATGGGCACAGGCGCGACGAGCCAGTGGAACACGGAAGACAACTGGACGGCGAAGGGCACTATCGACACTGTACCGGAGGACATGCTGGTCTGCCTGTTTGTGAAGAAGGGCAACAAGATGGAGCATACCGGGTTCGGCTACAAAGGGCAGACGCTTGAGTGCTCGAACGGCGTGCAGTACTTCTCCACACGGAACAAGAAATGGACGCATTGGGGGCTGCCGAAGTGCGTAAGCAATGCCGCCCCGCAGCCGGAACCCTCTCCGGAGCCCACACCGGCCCCTGAACCCGCCCCGACGCCTGCACCCGAACCGAAATACCATCCGACCCTCAGAAAGGGCGATAAGGGCGTTTATGTGGTGGAAATGCAGGAAGACCTGATCAAGGCCGGGGAGAAGCTTCCGAAGTACGGCGTGGACGGCGACTTCGGCAACGAGACCCTGGCCGCGCTGACGGCTTTCCAGAGGAGCCATCCGCCGCTGGTGGTGGACGGCATCTGCGGACCGAAAACATGGGCCGAGCTGGATAAGGTCTGAGGGAGGTGAAAGCGGATGATTAACTGGAAAGTGCGGTTGAAGAACAAGCAGTTCTGGCTGGCGGTCATTCCGGCGGTCGCGCTGGTGGCGCAGGCAGTGGCTGCGGTATTCGGGTACACGATTGATTTGACAACGCTGGTCGGCAAATTGCAGGCCGTTGTCAATGCGGTGTTCGCGCTGCTTGTGATCCTGGGTGTGGTGGTTGACCCGACCACGGCGGGCATCCGGGACAGCGAACGCGCCATGAAGTATGACGAACCCTGGAAAGACGAAACCATCGAGGAGGAATAAACATGAACTACAAGGGAAATTATTCGGCTGATACAAGCTACTCTGTCGGGGATGTTGCCGTTCTGGACAATGTTGCATACGAACTGTTTGAAGCGGCGGCAGCGGGGACTTCGCCGCACAACACGCACAAATGGCGGCGGGTGATTCAGCCGATGCAGGACATGGTGATGCTGTTTAACAGTATGCTGGGTTCCGGTGCAGGCGGCGGTCTTCCGGAGGTAACCACCGACGATAACGGTGACGTTCTGACGGTTGTCGAGGGTGAGTGGGCAAAGGCAACGCCTTCGAGTGGTACTGACATATTATTTGTTACTGCAACGTATGATGACGTAGAACAAACATACACTCTAAACAAAACATGGACAGAAATTTATAACGCTAATGTTGCAATTATAACATTTACCGATACGGATATGAAAGGAATTGCATTAGTTACAGAAATTGAACATACTGGAGAAGGTTATGCTGTTCAAGATGTTAATGGAACGACGTATATTGCTGATTCAGCAAACGGATATCCCGTTTCTGATGGCGGTAAATAATACAAACTGATAATATTTTATTCAGAGGTGACTAACCATGGAATGGATCGCATTTGCGGCATCAGCGGTGACGGCGCTGTGTGCGCTGCTGGGGACTTATCTGAGCAACAAGAAAACGACCGCGCTGATGGCGTTCCGGATTGAGCAACTGGAGCACAAGGTGGACGCGCACAACAAGGTGATCGACCGGACGTATAAACTGGAAGCCCGGGCGGACGTGGTGGAAACTGAGATCGAGGACCTGAAAAAGAAAGTAGGCTGACAATGGACGAGCATTGCAGGAACTGCGAAGAGAAGGCGGCGTGCGTGCCGTTCTTCGCGCATGAGAATGTCCTGATGCACTACAACCGGGCGAACCGGCGGATGCTGATCGCCCTGGCTGTAGTGTGCGTGACGTTCATCGTGACAATCGTTGTGTTTGTGACAGGCTATACGCAGAGGGAGAAAAACTGGCTGGACACGCTACAGAGAGTGGGGGTCACGGATGATCGAGTATACGAACAGTCAAATGGTTCTGCTGATCCGTGAACACATCCACTCGGAACGCGACAGGATTATTCTCCGGGACAGACTGATCAACGGCATGACGATGGAAAAGCTGAGCGAGAAGCATGAGCTTTCCGTCCGGCAGATCAAGAACATCATTTACAGGAACGAACGGATACTGTTCTCAAAGTTGCCCTGAAATTGCCCGTTGGCTTCCTCGTCAGCGGGCATCCTTTTTGCTATTGTTATAGCAGGAAGGAGAGATGACCGGTGTGGATCAGGTGCAATCCGAATCCGCTTGGCAAGCAGACGAGCGACTGCGTGGTAAGGGCGCTGAGTATTGCGACAAACCAGAGCTGGCGGGAAACCTACCAGACCCTGTGCAGGATCGGGGAAATCGAATGTGAAATGCCGACTGCCAACTATGTATGGGGGCTGGCGCTAAAAGCCAGGGGCTACGAGCAGTTTCTTCTTCCGGAAAGCTGTCCGAGGTGCGTGACAGTACGCGCCTTCTGTACGATGTACCCGAAAGGGGTTTACGTCATCGGCACAGGGAGCCATGCCGTCTGCGTGATCGACGGAGACTGGTATGACTCCTGGGACAGCGGTAACGAAGTGCCGACCTATTTCTGGAAAGAGAGGGAACAGTATGTATAACACAGGTTATCAGGCAACGTATCCCTACATGCAGATGCCACAGATGCCGAGCCGGACGGACATCGGTCAGGTGAACAGCGAACAGGAAGCGGTAAACGCGTATGTCGCTGCCGGGAGCTCCAAGATCATGTTTTCGGCGGACGACAAGACGGTCTATGTGAAGTGCGTGAGCATGAACGGGCAGGCAACGATGGACATCTTCGACAGACGCGTTCAGACGCCCACGGAGGCGGCTCCGGAGTATGTGACGAAGGCTGAGCTTGCCGAAGCGATCAGCGCCTTAAAAGCGGCAAAAAAGCCCGTTAAGGAGGTGGCTGCGGAATGAGTATTTTCGACCGGCTGAACCAGCAGCCGCAGATGAATATGCAGCAGCTCCAGAATGATCCTATCGGCGCGGCGAAACAGGCGGGATTCAATATCCCGGACAACCTGCGGAACGACCCGAAAGCGATGGTCATGCATTTGATGCAGACCGGGCAGATCAACAATCCCATGATGCAGCGGATCATGCCGCTGATGCAGCGGATGGGACTGAAATAAAAAAGACCGGCTGGTGGCACAGCCGATCAGATCGTGGAGACAACCACAATCATAACGCAAGATTATTGTACGTTTTCTCCGCGATATTGTCAAGCTACAACCCGCAGTGCGCAGGCGGCTTGTAAATATCAAAAAAGGAGACAACTACAATGGATTCCAGTACCCCTATGTACACTATGCCGGTAGCGCCTGCCGGGTATGGCGGTGGCTTCGGCGGAGGTCTTGATGGCTGGTGGATCATCCTGTTGTTCCTGTTCGCTGGCGGCGGATTCGGCTGGGGCAACGGCTTCGGCGGTTTCGGCGGCAACGGCGGCGGATTTGTGAACGCGGATATTCAGCGCGGATTTGACCAGAGCGCCATTATGAGCGGCGTTTCCGGCATCCAGAACAGCCTGACCTCCGGCTTCGGCGATCTCCAGACTGCCCTGTGCGGCGGTTTCGGAACCGTCAATTCCAACATCGCGAACGGCTTTGCCCAGGCGGAGATCGGCGCGAACGCCCGCCAGATGGCGGACATGAACCGTTCCTTTGACGCGCAGGTCGCGACCATGCAGGGCTTCAACGGCTTGCAGGGCCAACTGGCTCAGTGCTGCTGCGATAACCGCATGGCGACTGTGCAGACCCAGAACCTTGTGCAGAGCGAAAGCGCTGCGACACGGCTGGCGATTCAGGAGCAGACGCAGGCGATCCTCGACAAGATGTGCCAGGATGACATCGACCGGAAGAACGAGAAGATCCTGGAGCTCCAGAACAGCCTGAACATGGCGAACCTGAGCGCATCGCAGACAGCGCAGACCGCGACCATCCTCGCCGCCCTGACGACTACGACACCCGCTGTCGCGTAAGGAGGGCATGAAAGATGTATCACGGTATTACTGAAGCGATCCATCGGGAGATGGACGACCTGGAAAAGAAGTACGCCAATGGCGTGCAGCTTGAAAGCAAAGACCTTCAGGACATCGACAAGATGGTGCACGCGCTGAAATGCCTTGCGACCTACGAAGCGATGGCCGGGGAGAGCAGCTACGGCGGAGACTCCTATGCCAGGGGACGCAGCCGGACGACCGGACGCTATGTCAGCCGGGACGGCGGATACAGCGGATACGAGCCCGACGGCTACAGCGGACGCCGCTACTGATCAAAATGGGAAACTGGCCCGAGACGAAAGTCCCGGGTCTTTTTAATGCAAATCTTTAGAGAGGTGAAGATCATGGCAACCACGACGGCCAGAACCCAGCAGGACGTAGACAACATGACGAAAAAGGACCGGCTATGGGACAGTCTCAACTATTCCTACGGGCTGAAGCGCGAGGACAGCGACAAAGCGTATGACAAGGCGTACTCCCAGGCGGACCGACAGGCACTGAGCCGGGGCATGGGGCGGAGCAGCTACAACAACCAGACGCTGGCGAACATCAACCAGCAGAAGATCGACGCGCAGAACCAGATATGGGACACGCAGATCGCCGACTATGAAAACCGGCTGGGCGACATCGAGCAGCAGGAGCTGGAGAACGAACGCTGGGAGCGGCAGTTTGCCGCAAACCGGGAGGACGCCGCATGGAACCAAGCGTTCAATGAGAAGCAGTTCAACGCCGGACGTGAGGACGCTGCATGGAACAAGGAGTTCCAGACCCAGCAGTATGCGGATTCCAGGGCGGATACCGCGTGGAATCAGGCGTTCCAGGAGCGTTCGTACAACGACAATCGTGCGGACACGGCGTGGAACCAGGCGTTCCAGACGCAGCAGTTCGAGCTCCAGAAGGAACAGTGGGAGAAGGAGTTCGGCTTCAACGAGAAGACAACCGATCAGAAGATCGCGATGGAATACGCGATGTCGATTCTTCAGAACGGGCAGATGCCGAGCGCTGATTTGCTGGCGAGAGCCGGATTGAGCGAAGCGGATGCGAGGAGCATGATGGCACAGGTGAGCAGCGGCGGTAATGGTGGAAGAAGCGGCAATAATGGTGGGCAAAGTGCTTCTGCCGGTAGTGCGAACGGAACTGCCACAGGAGCGTTTATTGCGCTTGGTGGCGCGTTGCAGCAGGACGCTCTCGCCTCGGCGGCTGATAATTATAGGGCTTCCGTTAAAGAAGAGAACGAAGGCCGGAAGGTGAGCACCAATCCGAGCAGTACGAGGACAACCGGCGAATACGTCAGAAAGAAGACAATGAACTGACAAAAGGAGTTGGGAAAATGGCCAAACCGACTATTGGTGAATTCGCACAGAAGGGCAGCGGCACCATTCAGCCGATCCGGAATACGATTGCTACGCCGGAGATTGCACAAAAGGGATACCAGCAACAGACCGCGTACCAGGCGAACTTTTCACAGCCCGCGCAACAGCAGAAGTGGTATGCCGGGGACAAGCCGACCAGCCGGGAAACGCTGTCCCTGTGGTACAACTCGCGGGAAGCGAATCCTGCCGGAGCTGCGCAGTTTCTTCAGAATTACCGGACACAACAGGCGACGGTCGGCAGTGATTTCTATAATCCCTACACCAAGGCGACGAGTCCTGCGGTGCAGCAGCTTGCGAATCTTGGCGTGGACGTGACCGGCATCGGCGACAAGGACTGGTTCACGAAGAACGCCTGGATGCAGGGATACTTCAATTATACGGACACAACCAATTCCGTGAAGAAGCCGGGGAAGGATTCCAGTACGCAGGAATGGATCGGTTACTGGTACAATCAGGCGTACAAGGACATGGAGCAGACCAGCAAGGCGAAGAGCGAATGGAACGCGGTACAGGACGAGATCCGCTGGATGGTGAACGATCCGAGCCGGAACTGGACGGATGACGAGATCGTTGACAAGATTGAAACGGAGATTGCGAACGGCAAGTATTCCACGCTGAACAAGATGAACGAAGGCCGTCTTGCCGGGACGCCGCTGGAGTTGAACGATTCGGTCGGCTATTCCAGGGACGCGCTGTACGGCGTGACATGGGCGGCACGGAACGGACAGAACCCGGACGGCACATACGGCACCGGCAATCTGGAACTGGACACGATCTTCAGCCTGACCGGCGAAGGAAAGCAGTATCATGAGAACCCGGAGATTCGAGCGAAGCTTGATCCGACAAGCCCGGCATACAATCCGTATTCCCTCGGCAGTACTGCGGAGAACCTTTGCAAGTATTTCAACGTATACGAACTGACGCCGGAATGGTTGCAGGAGAATCAGGACATTCTGAAAAGCGGAGACCAGACCGCTATTAAGATGTACAACGATGCTGCGGAAGTGGTGAACTATACCCAGAAGCTGGATGACCAGCTTACTGCCATGAACGCAGACATCGACAAGATGATCGAGAAAGGGTACAACTACGATAAGATCATCAACAGGATATATGATAATAGCGATTATTCCGATCTGTTCGCGCTGGACGCCACGATGGACCCTATGGGCGGAAAGGCAACGGAACTGAAGCCGACCGGATGGGCGATTGATTACAAGCGCTCTGAATACGAAAAGAAGATTCGCGACAAGTACGACGAGAAGCACAACATATCCTCATCCATGATTCGCGGGGCGTATGCCGGAGTGCTCGCGAATTTAGTCCCGGCAATTATGGAAGGGAAGAACGCGAACGAAACAAATACCACGGGGGCCATTGACTTAGAGACTATTGAAGCGCAGCAGAAAAACAGGGAAGAAGTTGCGCCTGAGCTCGATTCCTTTGGAAACGAAGCGGAAAAGGTGGCTTCTGTTAGCACGATTGCCGGGTCGATGCAGATAACGCTGATGCAGAACGGCATCGTCATGCTGCGGAACGGTCAGGGGCCGCTGGCGTATGTCGAACGCGCCCGGAACATTGCGAACAAGGCGTCTGATGGATTGGTCAAGGATGCATACGACCTGGGAATGTACGGTGCCGGGTATTACGATCAGAAGCGGCAGCTTCGCGACCAACTGGAAGGGCTTGGGACTGAGGACGAACTGTATGATCGTTTCTGGTCCGTGAATGACAGCCTTGTCGAACGGGTAACGCCTTATGGATACGGTAACATTGACGAAGACGAAGGACTTTATGAAGACGTCAAAAACCTGATCAATGCGGATACGCTGAGCCTTGCCGTAAACGGATTTCCGGAAAGTGCAAAAACCGGGGAGACTCAGGCAGAAAAAGATTTGATGAATCAGGTTCAAGCTGCGGCAGATGATTTTCAGCTTGGCATGGATCTTATTGGTCGCTATGGTTTTGATGATGAAGGATATATTGGAAACGAAAGTGATTTTGCCGATCTGTGGGACCGCTATACCAGGCTGAATGACGCGTATAGTGGGAACGGTTATCAGACGGCTGGCGGATTCAGAGATACAAAAGAAGCCAGGGAGAACGGAAGAAAGCTATACGCGCTGCTGATGGCGGAGAAAAACCCTGAGAATCCGGAAGAGAAAGGTCTGCTTTCCCAGTTTATCGAAGCCGATAAGAATCTGTACGCCGTTGAAGAAACCCTTCCGGCTTTGCAGAACGAACTGGAAGAACGCGACGCCAAAGAGCAGGATTACGCAAGGCGGTACGAACTGTCCCAAAGGCTGTACGCAGCAACGGGTGAACCGTTCGACGCAAAGAAGATGGGCGCTGCGTATACGCTCAGCCAGTTTGTTCACACAAAGGCGGACAAGCAGAAATATTCCACTTCGTCTTATGACTATAACGCCGAAAAAGCAAAGTCATCCGGGGAAAGCACAAGCCTTGTCATGGAACAGGCGAAGAGCGATACCAAATCCATTCCGAAGAATGTCCTTGCTCTTCAGCAGGCGTTTGACGAACTGGAAGCAAGCGGCGTAAAGTTTACAGACACAGACAGGCAGAACTTCCAAGATCATATCGATCAGATGAACCTCCAGGCCCGGCAGGCGTATTATTATTCGCTGGCTGACGAAAAGGATTTCAAGCAGGTCGGCGATCAGGCAAAAGAAAAGGCTGCGAATCGCGGCTACAATTCCCTGTCTTACTGTCTTTCCCAGGATTGGCAGACCGGCACAAAGGAGATCATTGCCAAAGGGCTGGAAGGTATTATTGGTCAGACTACTGATAATACATACGAGCTGCTTGGCGACCGGATCGACTCCATGATCCTCACATTGCAGAACATTACAGAGGAAGAAAAAGATCGTTATTTCTATCTGCTCGGAAAGGAAGGCGACGTCGCCGCCCATGATTACTTCGTTGACCTGATGGACATGATGAAGGTCCGCAACAGCGAAGAGATGAAAACGCGTGCGGAAAGTCTGGCTTCTGAGAATATTGGCGGTGCCGTTGTTGGCACTCTTGGTTCTCTGGCTATGAATGTGGTAGGCGGAGTTGACGAATTTCTTTATAGGGCAGATCAGACGCTTAACGGAAAAGAATACGATCCGTATGCCAGCGCTCATCTGATGTCTGATGTAAAGGATGCGTTGAGGTCAGGGAGCAAGGAAGCACTGTATAAAGTATTCGGTAACGGCAGCAAAGAAATCGTTGATTTCCTGTATGACGCGATTGTCAGCGGAGCCGGTGACAGCCTGATCATGGGCGCGATTACCGGCATGGGAATGGAAGCTATCAGCGAACTCGCTATGGCCAGCAGCAAGATTTCCAGTTTGGTAAATTTTGTTCAGAACTGGGAAGGCGGTGCTTCCA
>Ga0310690_10011348_pt1 | contig 11000 bp, 20 predicted proteins | sample AusTroGonzalo_MG_2_FD_207661 | JGI IMG/M metagenome (GOLD analysis project Ga0310690, IMG submission 207661) | Bovine rumen microbial communities from tropical cattle in Woodstock, Queensland, Australia - Gonzalo_04 (v2) (version 2) | ecosystem: Host-associated > Mammals > Digestive system >...
CTGGACGAGCTGAAGCGCCGGAACGTTCCCGATGGCCGCGCCTTCGTTGCCTGGATGCTCTGCGGCGGCCTGAAAGCGGACGACCGGCCGGGCTATGCCAGCCAGTACAACGGCGAATATGTGCATGATGAAGACTTGGATCAAGTGTACGAAATCCTGACGGAAGCCGGGTATGCGCTGACCGAGGAAGAACAGCAGTGGAAGGACGGCACCCATCCTTTCTTCGGAGGGGATAAGAAATGAAAAAGCCCGCTGTGCGTGGTGGCGACCAGAAAGCTTTCGTCCGGATCTTCGACAGCATCTGTCAATGGAATTCCCGGTGGGACCGCTGGAACGACATGATTATGCTGTTCGCCATTGAGATTGCCAACACGGTTGACACCGCGCACCGGGCTGAGCGGAACGAAACATACGCCGCCATCGCCCGGAAGTATAAGCCCCAGGAATTCAGCGTCTTCGCAGATCTGTTCACGGAACTGGTGATAAACCTGGATCGGAACCCCTTCCAGGACTTCCTGGGGGCTATGTACATGGAACTGGGCCTGGGGAACGATCACACCGGGCAGTTCTTCACCCCTTACGACGTGTGCCGCATGATGGCGGAGATCACCATGCCGCAGGACTTTCCCCAATTTGAACGCCCTGGCTACATCACCATCAACGATCCGGCCTGCGGCGCAGGCGCCACGCTGATCGCCGCCGCCCACGTCCTGCACAGCCGGAACATCAACTATCAGCAGCGGGCTATCTTCATCGCCCAGGACATCGACCAGACCGTCGCCCTCATGTGCTACGTTCAAATGTCGCTGATCGGCTGCGCCGGTTATGTGCGGATTGGTGACACGATCAGCGATCCGACAACTGGCCATCCACTGTACGGCGACGGTACTGGCAACTGCTGGATGATGCCGATGTTCTATACCGAGGTCTGGAATATGCGCCGTTTCGTGGACGCCATGGAGCGCATCATGAAGCCGCTGCCCGGCACGGAGGAAGTAGCCCCGGCAGAAGCTCCGGCGCTTCCAGCGCCCATTGAGGCAAAGGCCGAGGAACCGCCGAAGGAGGAGCCGGGCCCGCTCATTATCACCGCAAAGAGAAAAGGCCGGAAGGTCATAGAGGGACAGATGATGTTCGACCTGACAGGAGGGATCACATGACCAAGAAACGAGCCCTGAAGCTGATCATGGCAAGAGGTATTCAACGAAACGAGGCGCAGCGCTTGCTATTGTATGAACATGAGAAGGGGGCAACGAATGCGGCTGCTGTCGTGACAATCATTGGCATTTACAGAGACGCCGATCTTCTTTATGAAAAAATGGTGAATGCCGCTGAAACGTTCGGGCTTTCGATCAAGGTGTTTTTCGACACGCTTTCTGAATGGCAAAGGAGTGTTCTTCATGAAGAAGATCCTGGCGATTGACCCTGGAAACGCCGAAAGCGCATATGCACTGCTCTTTCCTGACTATTCGATCAGTAATGGGATGGCAGGGAAATACTCCAATGGTCTCATGCTGAAAACCATTAACGATTTTGGAGAAATCCACGGCGCTGATCTGACGGTAGTCATCGAGATGGTAGCCAGCTACGGAATGACTGTCGGTAAAGAGGTTTTCGATACCTGCGTGTGGATCGGGAGGTTCACCCAGGCCGCTGTCGCCGCTGGATGCCCGGTGCATTACATCTATCGCATGGAGGAAAAGCAGCATATCTGTCACGACAGCCGGGCCAAGGATTCCAACATTCGTCAAGCCCTGATTGACCGCTTTGCCAAGCACGACTTCAAAAACGGCAAAGGCACGAAGAAAAATCCGGATTTCTTCTATGGCTTTTCCAAGGATATGTGGGCCGCCTACGCCGTGGGCGTCACCTGGCTGGATAAACAGCAGGAAGAAATTATCAACCGTTGATATTCCAGGGACGGCGGCACCCATTGAGGCCGGTAGCGTTCCGAGATGAACAGGCGTGTGCCCATGCGCCATTCATCTTCCTTGGCTACGGTGCTCTGCTCGGGTCAGGCTGGCCGCGGATGGCCTGATGCCGCAAAAGCAGGGCTGCCGTCCGCCCCGTTCATCAAAATCAAAACGGAGGAATAACCATGCTGAGAAAAATCCCTGCGACCTACGAGGAAGAAGCAAGCGAAGCAAACCTGCTCCCCTGCCCCTTCTGCGGAAAGGATGTAGCCCGATTCTCCAACTGTCAAGAGTTGGAGGCCTGCGAGGATCGGAAGTGCCCGGAAGAAAGCCATTACCATACCGTGATATGCACTTTCAACGGAGGCGGCTGCGGAGCTTCTTCCGGCTTCTACCCCACATACCGGGAAGCGGCCCAGGCTTGGAACCGCCGCGAACAGCCATGAGGGCGTCTGTGGCGGGCTTTCGCGAGGGGCAGGTATTCCACCTCTCCAGCGAAGCAGAGCCCGTCTCAGCCTGTTGCAACTGGCAAGGATTGAAGATTGGAGGCACATATGCCATTGGAAGCCTACGAATACCCCGCTGTGCTGTACTGCGATCAATGCCACGCTGATGTGGAAACAAAGACCGAGGATCGGGAGACTGTCATCTGTATGAGTGGCAAGGAAATCTGTGTCCCTTACAAAGCTGCTGTCTGCCCGGCGTGCGGGCGGATGCTCTGCGAACGGGACCGTGATTTTCAGATTGCGAACCTGGCGGAATAGGAGGAGGTATTTATGAAATACATCTGTCTGGAAGATGCTCAGGCTCGTTTGATGGAGATCAGGGAAACATACATTGACGAGCATAAGTTTGCGATTGCCGGCGCCTGCAAAGAATGCGCTAACGCATTGGAAAACCTGCCAAGGAAGGAGCCGGAGGTCAAGAAGATCACAGAACTGCCGGAGACAACGCGCACGGTGGCGGTGGAACCCTGGTATCCGGGTGCTCTCACAGGCCGGGATGTATGGCGCTGCGGCTTCTGCACAACGCAGGTGGACAGGAAGGACAAGTATTGCCGATTCTGCGGAAGAAAGTTGGTGGATAAGCAGTGAGCGTAACGCCCCTGGACAACGCCTACAAGGAAATCGGCAAGCTCGCACAAATGCTGGAAAACGCTGAAATTCAGCACCGGATCGACCGATGGGAAGATGGCTGGCAGCTGATGTACCCGGAGCGCGGCGAAAAGTGCGTATGCTCTGTGGTCGAGTTCACCGGCAGCTATGGCGCGAAGATGGACAGGCTGGAAATCAAGGGCCTGCTGAACGCGGAAGAAAGAAAGCATGACAGGGTATGCGGCTGGCTGACAGCCGAAAACGTGTTTGACCGCATCCAAAGAGACTGGGACAGGAGGAAAAAACGGCATGCATGACAGTATCGACGATTACCTGAAAAACAAGGCGCGGTACGGCCCGGAACATGAGCCGGTTCCGGCGCACGCCCACACCTGCGGGGAGTGCGTACGGTTTACGGAAGAATGGCGCAAGCCAGGAGCGTATCGCTGCTCCAGCGTGTATGGGCCGGATGAGCTGACGGCGGACCGGAAAGCCTGCCTGCACTACTGGGACAGGGCGGAGCAGGAAGCGGCGGAACAGCGCGAAGCGGAAGAACGGGAAAGGGAGCGCCTGGCCGCCTGGGAAAAGAACCGTGACAACCCGCCCCGGCCCGCTGAATGGCGGCGGGACTGGGACGAAATGACCGGCGGCCTGACCGGGGAAATGCCCTTCTGCCCCAACTGCCATGAGCCGCTGTACGAGCCGGAACGGTGTTTCTTCTGCGGGCAGGCCATTCTCCGGGACGAGAAGCTGACCGAGTACGAAAAGCCGCCGGAAGTGGAAACCATGGACTGCCTGCGCTGCGGGGGAAAAGACACGGTGGAATTCGTCCGGAGCAAGGTGAACGGCCACAAGCACGGGGGCTGTACGCAGTGCGGAATGCGGTTCATCGAGTGAAAGGGGAGCGAGACATGAAAGTGAAAGAACCCTGGATCGTATTCTTCGGGCCTGACAATCGGGAATTAGCCGCGTACACCAAGCGCGGGAGCTTTCCCGGCGAACTGCAAGATACCATTGCCCTGCTGGCTTATGAGAATGGTCTTGACCCTGGAGAAATCTATTTTGCGGAGGTGACAAGATGAAAGTCAAAGTGGATCCCGGCGCGTACTACCCGGTACGCGCCCACGAAACGGACGCGGGGCTGGATTTGCGGGCTAACGAGGCTGGCATGGTTCCGCCCCATGGCTCCAAAACCTTCGGAACCGGCGTGCATGTGCAATTGCCGCACGGGACGGGCGGGCTGCTGGTGGCCAAATCCGGATTGAACAGCAAAAACGCCGTGACCAGCACCGGCCTCATCGACGAAGGCTATACCGGTGAAATCCATGTGACGCTGCATAATGGCAGCGATATGCCCTTCATTGTGGATCACGGACAGAAAATCAGCCAGCTGGTTGTCATCCCCGTCCTGTATGAGGACGTGGAAATCGTGGACGAACTGGACGAATCCGAGCGCGGCGAGAACGGATTCGGCAGCACGGGGAGGTAGAGCGCGTGACGCTGCGGGAAAAGATTATGACGGGGCTGAATGGCTGCTTGCCGGAACCGGGCGAACAAGCGCTGTCCTGCTAGAACTGCCCATACAGTGGCACCTGCCTGGACAAGGAACCGGAGCTGATCAGCCTTCCCGCCGAGATGGTGGAGGACGTTCGGGCGTTTCTGAAAGGGGACGGGAACGATGGCTGACCTGCAAAAAGTGATCAAAGGGCTGGAATGCTGTATCGTTGGTGCGATGAAATGCGATGAATGCCCGTACATCGCTGTCGAAGGGGAAACGGTTCTGGCGTGCCAAGGAAAATTAACAGAAGACGCAGTTTCCTCGCTGAAGGCGCAAGAGCCGAGGGTAATGACGCTGGAAGAAATCGAGGACGCGCTTGATAATGTTGTATGGTTGGATATTCCGGGCGCGGAAAATCTTGCTGATGGATTCTCCTTGATAATGGCATACAGCAGAAAAAATGGCTTCGTTCTGTTAGACAGCCCGTTCGGTGATAACCCTTCGCAAGAAAGGTTTGAATACACGGACTATAACAAGACCTGGCGTTGCTGGTCTACCCGGCCTACCGAAGAACAGAGGAGGGAAACACCATGGACGTAAATGCGGATGTGATTATCAGCATTCACCCGGAACACTGGCGCAAGATTACCGTGGGCCGGAAAAACGTAGAACTGCGTAAAAGCTACCCCACCCGGCTGATCGATGCTCTGGACGTGAATACGAAGCGCGGATTCACCGCCGCCGTGCATGTGAGCGGCGTGCCGGATATTGTTGGATTCATTCACTTCTATGAGATCACCACCAGCCGGGGCCGGATGATGGACGGCTGCGGCATCACGCAGGGAGAGTTTGAAGCCTATTCCGGCGGGCTGACGGTGTTCGGCTGGTGCCTGGACGAATACCGGAAGCTGAAAAAAGCCATTCCCATTGAGGAATTCGGAGTCACCAGGCCGCCACAGAGCTGGTGCTATACACAGGAAAAGAGGAAAGATCAATGATGTATCCGAAACTTGCGATCTCTTTCCTCAAAATCGAACGCGAATGCGTCAGCAGGGAATGTGATCGGAACTGCGGCGCATGCGATCTGGTTCAGGATCAAAACACGCTGCTGTCTGCATTTGACTGCGCGATCGACTTCATGGAAAAGCGGACGCATAGCTATCTTCCGAAGCTGGAATACCATCGGAACATGCGGAAATGGCTGTACTACTGCGGGAACTGTGGACGCGGTATTCTGCGGGTGCCTGGGCCGGAGGGAGACGGCGGCGATTACTGCACCAACTGCGGAATGAGGATCGACTGGCGCGTATGGCTGCATGAGACAGAGTACTATCAGCGCCAGCAGGAGGCAAAGAAGCAATGACAGACCGGGACCGTGAAGATATAGCGTATTACCTGCCGCATGATCGAGACCCCACCCTGGACACGGGCGAGTATTACTACTTGCAGTACACCATGGGAAAAACGGGAAATCCCCGGGTTATCCGGGTGTACGCCCTGGACATTCTGCCCCACAAGGATGGAACAGAGTACGGCATCTACCAGTACCGCAGGGGACGGTATCACCGGATCGACGCTGGCTATGGCGATTTCAGCCGGGGTGTGCGCATGGGCGACCTGTACGACAATAAGCAGGATTGCCGGGATCAGACCCACATGGGCTGTCATTGGTGGGAAGAATTGAGAAAAAAGCAGATGGAGGATGTATGAATAAACCATATTTGAAACCCTGTCCCTTCTGCGGTGGCCCCGCCAGCATGTTCACCGTCGAGCAGCCAAATTACCCCATTACCTACGAGGTGGACTGCGAGAATAAAGACTGCTCAGTAAGTGCATGCACGATGCTCTATGATACGCCGGAGGAAGCCGCCAGGGTATGGAACAAACGAGCGGGCGAAAAATGACAAAGCCGGCCGGATTGCGCTGTCCGTTCTGCGACAGCAAGCAGCATCGTGTAATTGATTCCCGGGCTGTCAAAGCCGGAATCAGAAGGCGCCGACTTTGCCTTTCATGCAAGCGCCGGTGGAATACGCTGGAGCTCTGCGAGGAGGACGTAAAGGCAGCGCAGGAAGCTTTACGAAACAGCAATAACACATAATCGGAAGGGAGCGAATACCATGGGAATGCGTAAGTACGAACGCAGCGTCGCCAAATACCGCCTGGATGAATTGGGCATTGAGAAGTTTGGCTACGGTATGCCCAATAGCCTGAACCGCAGGTTTCACCGGACAGCCAAGGGCAAAAAACGCCTGGCTGAATACCGCAAACGGAAAAAGCCCAGTTGGTGGAGCGTTTTGTATGGAGACCTGGCCAAGGAGTTTAGGAAAGAAATGCGCCGCCGGGAGCGTCTGGCTTTTCAGCAGAAAATGGCCTACAGGCAGAAAGTGAGTGAATCGTAATGGCAAAGATCAAGCCCATCAATTTGGAATCCGATACCTTCGCGGTCATGAAAATGGATATGACCACCTCGTTCAACCGCCTGCTTCGGCAAATGCAGAAGTACAACGCCGAAGAAGCTACCCTCACTGTGAAAGTCAAGGTAACCCTGGAGGATCAGGAATTGGACAACGGAGAACAGGGCCTGGTTCCCTCTTTTGAGCATAAGGTTTCCACGTCTGTACAGATCAAGGACGAGAACAGCGGCAAGCTGAGCGGGAACTATGTGCTGGAAGAGGACGGAAAATGCGGCTATGTGATCCGCCCGATCACCGATCAGATGGACATGTTTGAAGAGAAGGTTGAATGATTCTGACGCCCGGCATATAATGGATCTGGATATTAGACAATTGGAAAGGAGGGACGCGGGTGACGATACAGGAGCTGCAACAGCTATTCTATCTCGGAAAGCTGATCGAGCACGAGCAGGACCGGTTGGAAGCTTTGCGGAGCGCAGTATCCCTTCAGTCACCCGTGCTCTCCGATATGCCAAAAGCCCCGGGCAGACGGGATAAGCTGGGCGACGTGGTGCCCAGGATCGTGGACCAGGAAGCAGAAATCGCTGAGAGCATCAGAAAGTACAAGGAAACCCGGGACAGGCTCATGCGGTACATTGGCGCCGTTCCCAATGCGCGAATCAAAATGATCATGATTCTTCGCTTCATCGATCAGAAGCCGTGGCAGGAGGTGGCCGATACAATTGGCGGAAAGGAAACGGAGTACTCCGTAAAACAGGCTTGTTATCGGTATGTGGAGGGGAAGACAACCCCTGATTGGACAGCCGATCAGGTATCAATGTTTGACGGACCAGACGGGTTGACACATACTTTTCCGCGAAATGTGTAAAATCAGGTTGACAATATGGAGCATGGAGCATATAATCAATATGCAGGGAGAAATCCGCTGTATACTTGCGTAACCGAATGAGAGTTTAAGCGGCATGTACTGTCGCCGGCCGCGAGGGACAAGGCTGCTTCGGCAGCCTTTTTGAGGAGTATGCTTATCGAAGTCAGCGCTGAATTATTACTGACATTTTCTTTTAGTATATATTGTACTCCTCTTGCTATCATATATCGATATATAGTACTTGACAGGGTAGCGTATTATAAATATGGGTATATCTGGTGAGGTGATGCGCATGGGGGAGTTTCCGGAGGGGTATCCGGATGATTTATTGGATCGAATTCGGTATGAAGGAGGAGAATTCGCCTCTCCCCATGTATATCGTGTGGCACCCTATGGATATAATCATCCAGATTCCTATTTGAGCACAATCTTGAATGACAAGCTGCGAAAAGTCAATAAGAATAGGAATCCATATGATTTGTCTACTTATTCTACTTCGTGCTGTATGACAAAAGAGGCGGCAGAGAACCTGAAAGGGATTCATTTCCGAAAAGTACCTGGATGTGAAATCGCAGAAGGCGATATTCTTCCTTCTTTTGGGCCCTGTAGAATTAATAAAAAAACTGAGCATGTTGACTGGTGGTTGTTCAAGGATGCAACACCATGGGAATACTTTGTAAGATCGGAGGTGTGAAGATGACACCGTATATTCCCGCGGCAGAGGGAGGTAAGAACTTTTACTATGCATTCTCTCTGGTTGATTTTGATGGCGTTCCAATCGTATTTCTTGCCACTGATGACGATAATAATGTGTTTCTGTGTGAATGCACTGATTCGCGATTTGGTGAGCAAAACTGGACAATTGGGTTTACAGATCATGAAACCGTTGTACGGTTGATTCATCGTGAAATCACTCTCTATGAGGCTTTCAGCAAGGCCAATAAGCCAATGTTTGTTGTTGTTTGCGACCTGGATACGGGAATGTTTACCCAGAAAAAAACCGCGTTTGAAATGCTGAAAGAGGAAGACTTGCCGGATGTTTGCGCAAAAGTCTTGTTAACAAATGAGAACGCGATGAAAGAACTGGATGACCTCTTTATGGAACACTCCTCCTCTTCAAGCATTGCAAATCCGATTATCCCGGGCTTTGTGGCTTGTACATCCGCTCGTGAAATGTTTATTGCTGTACCTTTACTGGATAAAATTCCTTTTCACCAAAGTGTTGATCCAACAAGTATTACTGTCGTTTCATCTCAAGGATTGTTCAACTGCAATGGAAATGGAGTGGAAGCAGCATGAATGAACATATCGCCGGGTTTATTTCTTTCCTTGGCTACAGGCTAGTAAAGTTTGAGTATGAATGCAATCCGTCATTTGAATTCGATAGTGTCGCAAATGGGAAAATGCAGTATAACTTGTCTAAGCTAAGCACACAACTTAAAGATGGAGCAACACAGGTTAATCTGTTGACGAGAGTTTTTTTTGCCGATAGTGACAGCTTTGATGACGCACCTATGAGGATGCTTATTGAAATAGCTGGCGTTTTCAGAGAAGCAAACGGTGAACCGTGGCAAACAAAGTGGGAAAGCAATGCGGTTGCCATCTTGTACCCTTATATTCGCGCTTTGATTGGTTCACTGACCGCTCAATCGGGTAGACAACCTATCCTGTTGCCGACGATTAATGTTGCTGCTATGTTTGCCGAGAGTGGTGAAGAAAAACATGACTAAACGAATGAAAAACTGAATTTACAGTTTCTCATTACCGGATTGCGGTAGCCGTCATAGACGGTGTCAATCCGGTATTTTATTTGTTTGTGGAAGCTGAAGCAAGTGATAAAATAATGTCACAAATGTCACGAATGTCACACATGTCACACCAACCTGTGCTATAGTGTAGGCTGTGAAAGTGATCTTACATCACGCAGGGCGGTTCCCGGAGGGGAGCCGCCCATTCTTATGCCAGAAAGGAGGAAAGACATCCGGCACAGCGTTCCGCTCCTTGCGCTGTGACAATAAGGAAACCGGCTGCGGCCCGCCACCGCAGGGCCGGAAAAAAGGAGGAAACACATGAAGATTGTGCAGAAAAAGCTTTCTGAACTGCACAAGACAGAACGAAACGTCAGAAAGCACAGCCCGGAACAAATTGCTGAATATACCCGCAGCGTGATCATGTTCGGCCAGCTCAAGCCCCTGGTGATCGATGAGACCGGCGAGATCCTCGCCGGTAACGGATTGTACGACGCGCTGATTGGCGCGGGTAAGGATTCGGCTTCATGCCTGGTAAAAAGCGGTTTATCAGAAAAACAGAAAAAGAAATTGATGGTGGCTGATAACCGGCTTTATGAACTGGGCAGTAACGATATGGACATGCTGGATGAAATTCTCAGAGAAATAGACGATACAGATATTCCTGGATGGGACGAGGATTTCCTTGAGCAGTTCCTTGATTCAACGGATTCAGAAGATCTGTTGGGAGACTATACCGCTGATTGGCAGCGTGATATACACTCACCTGATGTCCGTCATTCTTCAGAACAATCCCGGCCTGCTGTCATATATCCGCCAGTGATAGACAATGCGCCTACTGATCCTCCTGCGGAGCCCAAAACGCATGTTGGCGATTTGTTTAAACTGGGCAGACACAGGCTCATGTGTGGAGATAGCACAAAAAGCAATGATGTGCTCAGGCTGATGAATGACCGCCGTGCTGATCTTCTGCTGACAGACCCGCCTTACAACGTGGATTATACAGGAGGGACGAAGGACGCGCTGAAAATCATGAACGATAACATGGAGGATGGATCATTCAGGCGTTTCCTTCTGGATTCGTTCACATCAGCTGATCAGGTGATGAACCCTGGCGCAGCATTCTATGTCTGGCACGCAGACAGCCACGGATTCGATGTGCGCGGCGCCTGCAAGGATGCCGGATGGATTGTCAGACAATGCCTGATCTGGAATAAAAACTCCCTCGTTCTCGGCAGGCAGGATTATCAATGGAAACATGAGCCGTGCCTGTATGGCTGGAAAGATGGGGCGCCTCATACCTGGCTGTCAGACAGGAAGCAGACAACCGTGATGGACTTTGATAAGCCGCAACGCTCGGATATGCATCCGACAATGAAGCCCGTGGCTTTGTTCAATTATTTGATTCAGAACAGCTCTGAAAAAGGTAGCGCAGTCCTCGATCTATTTGGCGGTAGCGGAACAACCA
>Ga0310690_10011350_pt1 | contig 10999 bp, 11 predicted proteins | sample AusTroGonzalo_MG_2_FD_207661 | JGI IMG/M metagenome (GOLD analysis project Ga0310690, IMG submission 207661) | Bovine rumen microbial communities from tropical cattle in Woodstock, Queensland, Australia - Gonzalo_04 (v2) (version 2) | ecosystem: Host-associated > Mammals > Digestive system >...
CGGCATTGCTGAAGTCTGTCGTGTTGCCGGCCTTCAGATAGGAAGTGGTTCGCGAGCCAGGATGCCCGCTCACACTGGTCGAGGAGGCCGAGCCATAGTGGATGGTAATGGCCACGTTCTCACGCGGGCCGATATGGAAATCGACAGGATCAGACACCGCATTATTGCCTGCGGGGATGGTTATACCTGCCTTTCCATCGAAGGTCAGGCTCACGGTTGAAGTCTCGTCAATCTCGCTGCTGCTGCCAGCCGTCTTGGCGATGGCCAGCTCTACAGCCTTGATCTCAGTAGCCCCCGTGCTGAACTCGTTGGTCAGCTTCAGGCGCACCTTCTCGCCACCTATCGACACCTGCACAATCTGGCGCAGCGAGTTATTCCCCAGCCCAGGCGATGGCGGATTATTATGACTCTCCACAAGCTGCGGGGCCGTACCCCAAGTGCCAACCCAGTGACCGTCGGCCATAGCCACTCCTGCAGTGAGCAGGCAGCCAAGCATAAAAGCAATTCTTCTCATTTTCATGACTCCTATGTAGTTAAACTAATCTAATTTGGCGACAAAGGTACGAATAAATGAGTGAAATGCCAAAGAAAAACTATTTTTTTAATCACAAAGCTATCGGCACCACGACCTTGAAGATGATGTTGCGCCCCATGTTGAAGACACCGCGACGGCCAGTGACAACATTCTCGTCGGCATATTTCAGCCGGCTCAGGTGATTCTGGTAGGCACGGTTCAAGAGGTTGTCGGCAGTGATGTAAAGCTCAACGATCTTCTTCCCTTTCAGCTGGACGTCGGAGCCTGCCGAGAGGCTGAGTAGCGTATAGCTGGGCGTCACGGTCTCAGTGTCATCGGCACCAAAGATGTGCGTCTGCTTGAGGTAACAGTCCAGGCCGGCAGCGATGAAAAGATTATTGAAAGAGAGGCCGTGCAAGGGGTGGGTATGACGGTACTCATGAACAGCGTGCCTACTGACGGTTGAGTGCGAATGGTGGGCAAGCTCCCATTTCAGCTCCGACGTCCAACGGGGAGCCGGCGTAAAAGGCAGATACTTGGTATCAGCAGCCTGATGAAGTAACTGGGCATCAACATAGGAGAAGGTATTGGAGAAGTGGACGGAGTGGATGGGGTGGACATCGACACCGGCCTCGAAGCCCAGCAGACGGGCATCACCCTGAGTATAGGCATAGGTGAGGTAACCTTCTTCTATCTCCTCCGGCACACGATGAGTGAAGATATAGTTATCAATGCGGTTGGCGAAGAGCGCCAGCTGCGCCGAGACGTATTGCGACGTGAAGTCGAGTCCGAGGTCGGCCTGCATGCTGTATTCTGCCTTGAGCTGCTGGTTGCCCACCTCGTAGCGGATGCTTCCCTCGTGAACGCCGTTCGAGGCCAGTTCGCTCATGTTGGGGGTACGGAAGCCACGAGCCACGTTCAAACGCAGGTTGAAATGCTCGTTGATGTTGCAGACGGCACCCAAGCTACCCGTCAGGCCGTTGAAGTCTCGCGAGATGTCCGTGAACCGCCATTCGCCATCCTCCATGAGCGCATCGCCATGCAGCCCGCGATGATCGTAGCGCACACCTCCGTTCAATGTCCAGCGGTTGCCCAAGGCCTTCGTGGCAGTGGTATAGATGCCGAAGTCGAAGAGATGGTAGTCAGGAATCAAGTACTCCTCGCCCTCGTTGCTCGATTGCTGATACATGCCACCGATACCGGTAGAGAGCTTCCAGCCGTCCCACTCGTTCGTGATATAGCGCAGGTCGTAGGTCAGCGTGTGCAGCTTGAAGAAGAGTTCGTACTCGTCAGCACTCTCCTCGAACTCCTGACGACGGTTCTGCTGATAGCCGATGATGGCTTTCAGATAGCCCGACGAGAGATTGAGCGAGTTGTCCCACACGGCCTTGTAGTGTTTCACCTGTTGGAAAGGCAGAGCCTTGCTGTATGATTTGAGATTTGAAATTTGAGATATGAGATTTCCCGTTGCCTCGTCACGCTCGCCTTCAATGATGCCTGGCGTGAGGTGATAGGCAGTCCACGTTAGCCGCGAGTGCCCCCACCCTTTGTTCAGTCCCAGCATCAGGCGTCCTGCCCGCTCATGGAACTGTGAGCCAGGCACATAGCCGTCGTACTTGTTTTTATAGGCATGCGCCATCTTGTCGCCGAAACGCACATCCCAGACGAAGCCCTGCTGGTTGCCGGCCATCGACAGGTTATAGTTGAAGAGACCGTTGTTGGTCTGATATTCCGTGCTGACGTTAGCCCGCATCTCGCCCTCGCCAAGCGTTGGCTGCGAGTGAAGGATGACCACGCCTGCCATCGCGTCGGAGCCGTACATCAGCGAGGCAGGACCCTTCAGGATCTCCACCGAGTTCACGCTGCTGCCATCTACTTCCACACCGTGCTCGTCGCCCCACTGCTGACCTTCCTGACGCACGCCCTCGCTCATCACCACCACGCGATTATAACCCAGACCGCGAATGATGGGCTTCGAAATGCTGCCACCCGTCGTCAGCTGGCTGACGCCCGGTTGGTGGCTGATAGCGTCGATGATGTTGGTGGCTGCCGTAGCCCTTAACACCTGTGGTGTTACGATGCTCACGGGGGCTGTGGCGTGCTTCAGCTTGGTATCACCCGTCACGCCGGTCACCGTCAGCTCGTTCAGCTGCAGATGACGATAAAAAACGTCGGTCGTATCCTCCACATGATGATGTATCCTTAAACTATCTTGTGCTGCCACTGCCGTACATATACACAGCAGAGGCAAAATGATGTATTTTGCTTTCATTCTATGATTAATTAAAGGTTGTATATATAAAAATGTATGTAAAAGTCTACGAGAATCAGACCGACGGAGGCCCTCGGGTAATATTAATGCCACAGCAGGCTACACGATAGCCACACAAAGGCCGGGCAAGAAGTGTCCTACATACTTGAACATATACAATGACACTTACCACGGCTGCCGTCAGCATGGTCAGCGTCAGGAACTGACAGAACAAACAATCGTTCACCCACGATACGGTCGTCGTCAGGTGTCCGTGACAATGAAGGTGAACACAACCAACGTTCTCTGCCTCAGCCACCAATGAGCTATCCTCGTGCACATGAAGCGACGAGAACAGCAGCATGGGCACAAACGTTGCCAACAGCAGCCACGAAGCGAAATAACGTCTGAAGTCTGATTTCACGGCTGCAAAGGTACAAAATATAATTGAGAATTGAGAATAAGAAATTGACAAAAAAAGACATTCACCCCCTTTTTGGGGCCTCTTTTATGCCCTCCATCTCTCAAAAAAACGAACAAATAGACAAATGTTTCATAATAATCGATGGAATATGAGCACTATTTCCAGAATTATCACTATATTTGTACCCCAAAACAAGATTGTTGATGAAAAGTTATGAAAGTACTATTGATTAATGGTAGCCCCCGTGAGAAGGGCAACACGTTCACAGCGCTGAACGAGGTGGCAAAGACCCTGAATGAAGAGGGTATTGAGACAGAAATCATCAGCATCGGCAAGCAAGCCGTGCAAGGTTGTATTGCCTGTGGCATGTGTGGCAGAAACGGCGGCCGCTGTACGTTCCACGATGACCTGTATTACAAGGTAATGCGGGCGGTGAAGGACGGTATCGACGGGCTCATCGTCGGTTCTCCCGTGTATTATGGTGGCCCTAACGGTTCGCTCTGCGCCCTGCTCGACCGTGTGTTCTATTCCTTAGGCAGCGAGCTGCGCTTCAAGCCGGGTGCCAGCGTGGTTGTATGCCGCAGGGGAGGAGCCTCGGCAGCCTTCGACCGTCTGAACAAATACTTCACTATTCTCAACATGCCCATCGTCAGCTCGCAGTACTGGAACATGGTCTATGGCCAGACACCGGGACAAGCCGCCCAGGACGAGGAGGGCATGCAGACCATGCGCACGCTGGGACGCAACATGGCCTGGATGATTCGCAAGCTGAACGTCAGCGAAGAGGGACATCCCGAGTTAGAGCCTCCCGTCAGGACGAACTTCATCAGATAAAACCTTACAGCCTGAGCCTCCGCCAGATGCAGCGGGGGATGCGACGCCACAGCCACGTGATGGCCCGCCAGCGCCAGTCGATGACGCGCACGTGGCGACGTGTTACGATGGAACGTACAATGTCGCGCGCTACGCGTTCCTTATTTAATAATAGGGGATAGCGATTGCCGTCATTGAGCAGGTCGGTATCGACGAAGCCTGGACGGATGTCGGTGAAGCTGATGTTCAGCTTGCGGGCGTTTGCCAGCTGTTCCAGCGCCTCGACATAGGCATTCTGCAAGGCTTTCGTGGCCGAATAGCTGGGAGCAGGGCCAAGACCTTTCGTACCGGCGATGCTGCTGATGACGGCGATATGTCCGCCGCCATGCTCGCTCATATAGCGATAGGCCGTGCCCACCATGCGGGTGAAGCCCACGGCGTTGGTTTCCGTGGTCTGCAGTTCGATGTCCTCTTTCAGCTCACGGTTCTGACGGCCAATGCCCGAGGCATGAAAATAAAGGTCCATCCCCCCTACCCTTTCCACCAGCTGCAGCAGCTGACGTCCGGCATCGTCGGCCGTCACGTCAATCTGTGCCCGCAGTTCAAAATCGGCCAGCCTGTCCACGCGCCGTGCTGCCACGCCTACCGTCCACCCCTGCTCCCTGAGCAGCAGCGCTACCTCGCGGCCCAATCCCGAGGAAGCTCCCACAACAATCGCTTTCTTCATCATGGCTGCAAATTTAGACAATAATTCCGAATACGAACCTTCCATAACTGTTAAACAAAGATAAAAACCAGAATAACCAGCCAAGATTGCAAAGAAATGACTACCTTTGCATGAGCTAACCAATCAAACAAGGAAATGATGAAAACGACAAAGTGGCTATTCACGGTCCTGACAGCAGTAATGCTGGCCGGCTGTAGTGAGTCAAAAGAGGAACTGACGGAACCTCAAGTAACAGGCATACCTTTCCAGACCGAGGAGGACGGACGATGGAGCATGCTGTCGCCCACGGGCGAGGTCATCTTTGAAGAAGAATTCGAGAAACAGCCCATGCTGGCCTACGAAGACCGTTTCTTCGCTGAAGAGGACAATGGCCTGTACGCCCTCTACACCGCCGAGGATTCGCCTGAGAAGCTGGCCGACGGCTTTTCGTATTGCCATCATTTCATCAACGGCAAGGCTGTGGTGTCGAAGCCCGGCGAATATATCCAGATGATCGACACCGAGGGCAAGGTCATCAGAGTTCTCGACGAGGTAAAGGGCAAGGAGATTGATCGTGTCTATGTGGAAGACGACGGCATGATGCGCTTCGAGACCACCGACCACTACTGGGGACTGCTCGATGCCGACGGCGACCTGCTGCTGGAGCCCGAATACGGCGTGATGTGGTACCAGGACGGCACTTTGCTCACTAACCCCATGGAGGAGCGGCAGTTCTATTACCGCCACATCCCCGAGAACATGACCGACCACATCATGAACACCCAGGGCGAGGAAACAGGCACCATCAAGGGGCACAAGCACATCACCACCAAAATCCTGACGGGCGGCCAGTACCTTGCCTGCTACCTCGCCAACCAAGACGTGAAGAAGTCGTTCGGCCTCTTCGACCTCGAGGGCAAGACCGTCATCAAGCCCAGCAAGAAAATCAATAACATCACCCTCTCACGCAACGAAGAGTTCATCTTCCAGAAAGGCGACTCCTACGGACTGATGAACACCAGCGGCGACATTATCCTCGCACCGGAATACGACAAGCTGTGGTTCTGGGGCGACGACCTCATGCTGGCCGGAGAAGAGGACGACGACGAAATCATCGGCACCCTCATCGACAAGGAAGGCAAGCCGGCTGGCAACGAGGAGTTCCTGATGGATCACGCCATCGACTTCCCGCGCCTGGGCAACAAGCATGCCCTGGTGCAGCTGGCCGACGGCAACTGGGTGCTGGCCAACCGGGACGGCTCCTTGGTCAAAGACTTGCCCGACATGGTGAACACCTCAACGTGGACACGTGTGGAGGACTATGTGCAGAACTGCCACGTAGAGCCCGACCATATTGCCGACGAGCTGAACATCACCGCCGAGGGCGTGGATGGCCTCACGGTGTATATGACGCCCCAGCAGTTCGTCAATGCCAAGCAGGAACCCCTTACCGACTGGGTCTATGAGGAAGCAAGGGAACAAGACGTACAGGGCAAGGTAATGGAGGAGTTCCTAGAGACGAATCCCATCACCTCGACCTATTACTATAGCCATTACGATGCCACCGACAGCGAAAAGGACATCAACCTCGACAAGAACATCGACGGCCTCATCTGCTACATCACCCCCTATTTCCGAAAAGGAATGGTCAAGGAAGTCGGCGACGACTATGAGTTTATCAACAAGCCCATAGACAACATCGAGTGCTACATCCCCAACCGAGGAAAGGCCAAGGGACACCTGCAGCGCCTCTACACGGCAATCGACAAGAAGATAAGACCCTTCGGACGGGTGCTGGCAGAAAGCAACGGCTACCTCTGCATTTTCACGAACAAAGTGCTCATCGAGCTGAGGAAAGACACCAACGGCAAAGCCGTCAGCCTCTACTACACACCCGTCTATGCCGGCGAGGAGCCCAACACGAACTACATTAGGAGTCAGGCACAGGACCGCGCCAACGTCGTCGAAGACTGCCCCCTAGTAGTAGAAGAGTAGAAGAATAACCGCATGAACAGACACATAGTATGAAACAATACTTAGACATTCTCGACCGCATCCTGCGCGAAGGCACACAGAAAGGCGACCGCACGGGCACTGGCACCCTCTCCGTCTTCGGCACCCAGAGCCGCTACGACCTGAGCCAGGGATTCCCCCTGCTCACCACGAAGAAACTTCACCTGAAAAGCATCATCTATGAACTGCTGTGGTTCCTACAGGGCGACACCAACGTGCGTTACCTGCAGGAGCACGGTGTGCGCATCTGGAACGAGTGGGCCGACGAGAACGGCGAGCTGGGACCCGTCTATGGCCACCAGTGGCGCTCGTGGCCCGACTACCAAGGAGGCACCATCGACCAAATACAATACGTGCTCGACCAAATCAGAAACAACCCCAACTCGCGCCGTATGATTGTCTCAGCATGGAACGTAGCCGAGGTGAACCAGATGGCGCTGCCACCCTGTCACACCATCTTCCAATTTTACGTCGCCGACGGGCGCCTCTCGTTGCAGCTCTATCAAAGAAGTGCCGACACCTTCCTCGGCGTGCCCTTCAACATCGCCTCCTACGCTCTGCTCTGCATGATGATGGCACAGGTCACAGGCCTACAACCTGGCGAGTTCATCCACACCACCGGCGACACTCACCTCTACCTCAACCACCTGGAGCAGGCCCGCCTGCAGCTCACCCGCACGCCACGTCCCCTGCCCACCATGAAGATCAATCCCGACGTGAAGAACCTCTTCTCCTTCCACTACGAGGACTTCCAATTAGAGAACTACGATCCCTGGCCGCATATCAAGGCAGAGGTCTCCGTATAATTAAGAATTGAGAGTTAAGAATTAAGATGTATGATTAGCATCATCGCTGCGGTGGCCAAGAATCGTGCCATCGGCTATAAGAACAAACTCATCTACTGGCTGCCCAACGACCTGAAGCGTTTCAAGCAGCTCACCACCGGCCACACCATTCTCATGGGGCGCAAGACCTTTGAGAGCCTGCCCAAGGGAGCCCTGCCCAATCGCCGCAACTGCGTGCTTACCCGCAGTCAGAAAGAGCTTCCTGGTTGCGAATGCTTTCAGACGTGGGACCAGTTCCTCGCCACCTGCATGCCCGACGAGGATATTTTCATCATCGGCGGAGCTAGCCTATACAAGAACCTTATAGACAAGGCCGACCGCCTCTGCCTCACAGAGATTGACGACGAGCCCCTGCAGGCCGACACCTTCTTCCCCGACTACAGCAAGGGCTGGAAAGAAGTGGCCCGCGAAGAACATGGAATCGACGAAAGGCACAGCTTCCGCTATGCCTTCGTCGATTACGAACATATCGCCCTCTGACCACGCAATCCCCTCCCTTCAAGGGAAGGGACCAGAGGAGGGGTCTGTAATCTCTTTGACAATATTACTCTGCAGCGAGGAAGTCGGCCACAGGCATCTGGCGCTCGATGGCAGAGTGGAATGAGATGATGGTCTCGCTGCGCGAGAGCCCCAGGGGCTGCAGCTTGTCGTGGATGATGTTCAGCAGGTCGTGGTTGTTGCGGGCATAGATCTTGATGAACAGGTCATAGTTGCCCGTGGTGTAGTGACACTCTACGACCTCGGGCATCTCCTTGAGCTTTTCTACCACGACGTCGAACGACTCGGGGTTCTTCAGGTTCAGGCCGATGAAGGCGCAGGTCTCAAAACCGATCTTCTCGGGGTCGATAATAAACTGCGAGCCTTTGAGCACACCAGCATTCGTGAGTTTCTGGATGCGCTGGTGGATAGCAGCTCCGCTAACATCACATACTCGGGCCACCTCCAAGAAGGGGACACGGGCGTCGTCGGAAATCATGGTCAGGATTTGTTTGTCTAACCGGTCAAGTTTTACATTTGCCATAGCTTCATTTATTAGTTTTGGTTTTTCCCTTTTCTGTTGCTGAATAGCTAATCTTCAGGGCATACTCCTGTTGCAGCGCCTGCTTGATGTCGGCGATGATGCCCATAGGTACGTCGCGGTCGGCCTTGATGCTCACGGTCATGCGGGCCTGGTCTTCGGTGACATGCGGAGGCGCTCTTCTTCGAGGAAGGCCTTGATGTCATCGACGGTGGCCACCTGATTGTTAAGCTGGATGGCGAAGTCGCCGTCGCCAGTAGCCGATGGCAGACGCCCCACGTAGATGGAGACGATGCTGCCCTTGTGCTCCAGCTTCTGCAGTTCCGTGCCCTGCGGTACCTCGTAGTGCACCCGCAGGTTTACCTCGCGCATGTGAGTGACAATCATGAAGAAGAAGAGGACGGTGAAGATGAGGTCGGGCAGCGAGGCCATGTTCAGTCCCGTCACCTCACGATTCTCGGTGTTGCGTTCAAAATAGCGGTTCCTCATTCTTTTAGCTGTTTGCTGTTAGCCTTTAGCTTTTAGCTCTTCATCTTTCACCACTCACCTCTGATAGCTTCATTTCACTGATTCGCTGCGGATAGACGAGGGTGATGGCGTCGCGCTGCTCCTGCGAGCAGGCAGCATAGCTGCAACCGAAGCGGCTGTGGGCCAGCTCGTTGCGCAAACGATAGTAGCCGCGCACAATGGCATTCTGCATCTCGAAATAGGCGTTATAGGTGGTATTGCGGTCTGCCTGTATTTTGATGACGTGGCGGTCACTTACCTTGACACGCCCGAAGAGATGTACCTCGCGCTCACTCTTCTCGGGCAGCGAGGGGTCGTCGCCCTTGTTGGCCACGAAGTCTGCCACGCGCTGCGTCAGTTCCTGATAGTCGGCAGGCTCGCCGTTGAGTGTCAGGCGGTCATCGGCATCCAGTTCCAGCTCGAGCACGTTGCGCTGCTTAATCTCCACCTCCTGCTCCTCGTTGGTGTCTTCGGGAGGCGGCAACTGTCGGGGCAGCCCCTTGTCGGTGTTCATGGACGAGGTGACCAGGAAGAATATCAACAGCATGAACGAGATGTCGGCCGTTGATGTGGTGTTGAGTCCGGGCACTTCTTTCCTTCTCCTCCTAAACATGGTTCCTCCTCCTTATCACCTCAGCAACAATCATCAGCACGACAATGACCACCATCAGGATGATGGGTGTCAGAATGAGCATGTCGCTGATGCGCAGCCAGGTACTATTGTCGTAGAGCCGTCCATTGACGTTCAGGGGCTTCGTGCCAGCCATCAGCCAAGTAGCACCCAGCGTAACCACCAACAGCGCCAATGTACTCCAGATGACCTTGCGAGAAGCATGCTCCTTTCCCCTCATACGGAGACTGCGCACCACCGACCATACTGTCAGTCCGACGGCCAGCAGCAGCAGTGCGTAGATGGTATAGAGCACGATACTGACGAAAACAGGACTCTCGTAATCAATCATTGTTTTTTACTTTTCATAATGATGTCAAGCAGCGTGATGGCACTCTCCTCCATCTGCGAGGTGAGGCGCTCTATCTTCGAGAGAATGTAGTTGTAGAATATCTGGAGTACCAGGGCTACGATGATACCGAAAATGGTGGTGACAAGTGCCACCTTCATACCCTCAGCCACAATGGTGGGGCTGATGTCGCCCAACTCCTGAATACGGTCGAAGGCCATCACCATACCGATGACCGTTCCCAAGAATCCCAATGACGGGGCAATGGCTATCATCAGACGAATCCACGAGCAACCCTTCTCCAGATGGCCCGACTGCACGGTGCCGTAGCTCACGATGCTACGCTCTACGGTGGCCATGTCCTGGTCGGCATACATCAGACCCTGATAACAGATGCTGGCCACAGGGCCACGGGTGTCGCGACAGATGGCCTTCGCACCTTCCACGTCGCCCGCTTCCATCTTCTGTTCGATGTCACGAAGCAGTTTCTTGGCGTTGATTTCCGACAGCGTGAGGTAGATGATACGCTCGATGCACAGCGCCAGGCCGATGACCAGCGCCAGCGCCACCAACGACATGAATTCCGCCGAACCCTCGACGAATTTCGATTTCAGCTGCTCGTGCAGCCCCAGCCCCTCGCCCTCTGCCATCATCTGCAGGGCATTCATGTCTTCCTCACCTATCAGCTCCTCTACTGCAGGCATACCTGCCGCCAAACCGCTATCAACAGCCTGCGAGTCAGCAGCCAGCATCATCTCCGTGTCGCCCTGCTGCGCCATAACGGGCAGCACAGCCAGCACCAGCAACGCTGCTGCTATGGTCATGAATAGTCTTTTCATCTTATTTTATAGTTCTTTTGGCTGCAAAGGTACGAATAAAACGAAAACCCTACAAAATAAATAACAAAGTTTATACTTTTCTTTGTCCTTTATCTCCTTACTTAAACAGA
>Ga0310690_10011351_pt1 | contig 10999 bp, 5 predicted proteins | sample AusTroGonzalo_MG_2_FD_207661 | JGI IMG/M metagenome (GOLD analysis project Ga0310690, IMG submission 207661) | Bovine rumen microbial communities from tropical cattle in Woodstock, Queensland, Australia - Gonzalo_04 (v2) (version 2) | ecosystem: Host-associated > Mammals > Digestive system >...
GCACCGAAAGTGAAGAGCTTATGGCCTGCATCATAAACGGTGTTGGTGACTTTGGAACCATCCGAAGAGTATGTAGCCGATCTTTCATCCTTCCAGAATTCAATCATCTCCATACAGACCGTGCCGTTATTGTTGTCCGAATTGTTCACTACAGCAAGCCCGACGGTCTTGATGTTATCCTGCCAGAGGGCCTTGTAGGTCTTGGAAGCGTACCTGTTGCGAATCAACATCTCGGTAAGCCCCCTGTAAGGGGAACCCGCGGCAAGGAGCCAACCCAACGAACCTCCAGACGCTTCCGTGGAACCTGCTTTTGCGTAGAAGGAGAGAGTGTTTGCGGCTATGTCACGATCGGCCTTTATCGTGGGGTCAAGGCCGCGACTGTTGAACAACTGATAGAACGAAAGCAGTTCCGCGAGACGCGCCCAATTCGTCGCAGAATAAGACGAACGCAAGGTAGATCCACCAAACCATGTACCGAGAAGCGAGTAGTCGGCGTCTGTAAGGGGCGTTGCGGTGTAACCTGCATGGCTGGAGATTGTCGCGGAGGTAAGCGTACCATTCGGCACCTCGCACACGTTGTAGCGGCTGTTCTGGTTGAACACCTTGCTGGTGGAAACCGTAGCCAAAGATGTGATGTCAGATGAGAAATACCCACCCTTCAGGTTCACAGTACCGCCAGATTTCGTGAGTGTACCCGTGAACATTCCATGGTGCGTCGTGAGAGTGCCTGCCTTATTGACGATTGAGCCTGAATAGGTACCAAAGATGAAATCAAGCGTACCGTTGTTCTCGATCTCGGAGGAGACCGATCCACCACTGACATCCGAAGGCTCGGTAGCATTACCCGTTGTCGAGTCGGTGAACACCAGCGTCCCGTTGTTGATGATCTTACCATCCGTTATGGCGTGCTTATCCAAAACGATGGAGATGCTCTTACCTGAAGGAATCGTAACTGTTGAACCGAAAAGGTCAACGGCGGCAATAAGTTCAATCGTGTCCCCGCTCGCCGCCGCGCTGACGGCGGACTCAAGCGACTGATAATTCGTGCTCCCAATCTTCACCACATCGATTTTCGGTGCCGCAGGCTTGACCACATAGTACTTGCTACCGTCGTACTGCGCTTCAATCGTATCAGTATAGGCGGCGGGTATGTAAGAAGACGGATCCTTCGTGTACGAACCACCATACACATTGCACTTACCAGAATCGTCTGTTGTGCTGAAGGTGTAACTGTAGTAACCACTATACAGATAAATAGTCCGGTAATCTGAAGAGCGCGTTGAACTGTAGTAGGTGAATGAAAGGGAACACGCCGACGCCGATGTGCCACAGTCATAGAAGTAATAGGTAGAACCCGTGCCCTTGATTTTGCTAAGCGACACGGAGGACATATTGAAGAACGCGGCATGGGCGTTCTGCCACTGAGAGGCAGAAGCCGAAAACGACCCATTTAACACGCTAATGCCAAACGACGAATGCGAATTGGTACCGGCAGATAGTTTTTTACCTGCACAATCTACGGTTGCCGTGCTCCGGAGTTTGCTGCTGTCCAGCGGTCCCGTCATGCTGCAATCCGCAAAGAGAACATAGTTGGCATTCGCATCCAAAGCATCTACATTGCCATTCACAACGACCGATGTAATCTTATTTACAACGCTCTGCATGCCATTGGAATCCTTCGCCGTATCAACATTGACCTTGACCGCCTTCGGGCTCTGCTTGCTGATGGCGTATGCCGTCGCACCATTAAGAAGTACGCCCCATGTTGTCGTGCAACCAATTGTTCCGCTGACGGTCGGCGTATTCGCCGTCACCGTCGTTTTGCAGTAGCGCGGCATCTTTGTTGTCTGACAAGCACACTCCATGGCACCGCATTCAGTACGATCCGCCTTATAAATCGTAATGACTTCCCCTTGGTCAATGAGGTAGGAAATCTTGTAAAGCGTTCCATTACCAGAAATCGCACCGGAGTTCGACAGCGTTCCCAAGACAATCAGCGTTCCGTCCATCACCAGTTGCTTGCCAGATGGCACCGTAACCGTCGTGCCCTTCGGAATCTGGATCGTGGTTTCTGAAGGGATGGTGATTTTCTTGTACTGGGCATTGGAAAGCGCTGACGTCAAGTCGCTAAGTGTGGTAACAGAAGTAACCTGGTCAGCTGTAAGGAACTCAGCACTGATTGTTGTGTTCGCCGTGCAACTTGCGGTATAGGGATTAGCTGAGACCGCAGACCCATTGACCAGCCAATTCAAGAAGTTAGGATCGGACGATGCCAACGTAACGGAAGTTGCTTCCGTCAATCCTGTCTTGTTGGCCGGTGCCGCGCCATCAACTGTATAGCTACCAGAACTACTCGTCTCAAATGTGATGTTGAACGCCGCAAGAACCTTCTTCTTGAAATTGGCATAGATCGTCGTCAGTGTCGGGCTGGATTCAGTCGAGGACGAACATTTCACCTTCACTGAATAAGGACTCGCTGTCGAGGCATAAGTCGTACCATTTTCGGTCGTTGACCAACCAAGGAATTCGTAACCATCATTCGCCTGTGCAAACGCATAGAATGTCTTTTCCTCGTTCTGCGTCGTTGAACTCTGGTTGGAACTTTGAGAAGAAGGTGTCGCGTAAGTTCCTGCCGAATTCGACGTTCCAGCATAGACCTTGCCCATGCCTGACGAATTGGATGACACCTGCGCTTTCAATGCGGCATAGTAGGTCGTTGTAGTCCCCCCTGCCCACACCTGCGTCATCGGCGCAAGTGCCGCAAGTAGAAACGCTATTATTGCTGTCTTCTTCATGTCTTTACCTTCCTTCTCTTTCAACATTTGTTTACTTTGTCTTTACCTATCCTTATCTAGTCCTTATCTAGCCATGCTACCGCCTTTGGCAGTGTCTTGTCCATCCATCGTGTGATAGCCATGTTAAACTTGCCCTTGCCCTCCAACGACAGGCGAATGTAGAAGATGACATAAGCCGCAACCAGCACAAGATACGCAGGGTCGGTGAGGCGGTGCGGATGGAAGATCATAAACGCCTCCCATGCCAACAATACGCCCGCAAACCACAGCGCCCACTTCGTGCGCCACTTCCAGAATATGATAGGAATCAGGTTGAACGGCACGATGAGCCAGTTCCAGCCCATTGCCGTAAGGTTAGAGAAGCAAACCATATAAGTAAGGAATAGTCCGAGCAATGACTGGAATGCGATAAACAACCAATCTAGCCACGACCAATTTACGAAGAAATTAGTCGCCGCAATCGCAACAACCACCAAGGACACTACCAATGGAGTGCACAGCAGACAAGAACTAGCCGAGTTTACTTTCCTTATCGGAAGAAGTTCAACTCCTTCCTCTCCGATGACCGGGCTGTTGCCGATTTTCGCAATTTGCAGAATGCCCAAGAGATCCTGAGGAATCACAACCTTCCTAGTCTTTGCCATTTCATCGTCGGTTGTCGCCCCGCAAATTGTATAAAGGAGGATCGTCTGCCAAGGATATGCCTTGCGGATTGCCAATTCCAACAATTCATGCCTCGACAACTGCCCGTACTTATCTGGCCAATTACTTATCTTTAGTTCATACGGCATCAACGCCTCGCGCAAAACAGCCATTGCCGACTGCGCACACCCACGCTCCATGTAATCATATTCAAGGCAAGGCCCCTCGCCCACCTTTTTATCAAGGAGTTTCCACAATCTCTGCTTCGCGTCGGACGGAAGATTAAGAGTATATTGCACCACGCCTCGTCCACTCTCCCGGCCAAGTTTCAGATAGTCCTCTGTCGGGATGGCGAACATACCCATCTTCAGCTTGCCCATGAAGAACGAGAAAATCTTGTCCGATACCTGCTCGCTCTCGTAAGTAAAGCAATAGTCGAGGTTGAACTTGGGGCACTCAAGGCGCAAGACCGCATGCCCTGCGCAGGAATACAATTCATTCCCAGGGCTCATCACCAGCAGTGACGCCGTGATGAAGTTGGGGTCGGAGCGGTCGACGCCGTCGTTAATGGGTGCGTTTGCCGACAGGTCCACGTCCGCAGCGACGGAGGCGGCGGACATGAAGAAAAGCGCGGCGACGACGGCATTGCGCAGAATGGAAACCCAATGAAGACAGGGCTGTTCAGGCCTGTCTACTGAGCCATTCCACGCAAAAACGCCGAGCGTTTTCCCGCGATCTACATGCTGTCTGGGCACAATGTATCCTATTGTGACTTATAAGTCGCATGAATTATAACAAACCCACGCCCAAGATTCTCACAGAAACGCGTACCAATTTAATCAAATTTCCGCAACGCCTCCACCATGCATTTCGCGCACGGGCGCGTCGGCGACGCGCAATCGAGGTCTCGGCATCGATGCTCTGATACCCCTAGGGGTGAGAGCCCCATACCCCTAGGGGTGAGAGCCCCATACCCCTAGGGGTGAGAGCCCCATACCCCTAGGGGTGAGAGCCTCATACCCCTAGGGGTATCAGCCTTATACCCCAACGGTACCAGCCAAAGCGTCCTCGCAGCTATCAAATCCCATTGACGCCGCACACGAAATTGCGTGGCCGTGGGCGGCATGCCGTTCAAGCTTGTCAAGCAGAGCAAGCATGACATGTTGTTGGCCTGTCTCCGCGAAGCGGACGAGGTCGCCAACGATCCTAACGCCACACGCTGCACCGATCCGGCCAAACTGAAAGAGTTCCTCCTGTCATGAAATACTGCATACGACAGACCACGCGCTACAAGAAGAGCCTCAATTGGACATTCCGATTATCTTATGCCATAGAGCGGAATGTTGACCAGCAATCTCTCAGAACTGCCGGGCGATGCAATCTTCTGCTCCTTGTAAGGCCGCATGGACAAGCGATAGGAAACGGGCGGGTTAAACCTCTCCATGTACGACTTCAGGCTCTTGGCTCGGATGTTCTCCTCCGACTTCACCTCCACCGGCGCGACGTCCATTCCCCTTTGCACGACAAAGTCAACCTCCGTCCGCGAATCGTCCGTACTCCAATAGCAGGGATCATCTCCGTATTCTGCCAACATCTGCTGGAGGACGTATTGCTCGGTCAACGCCCCCTTGAACTCGGCAAACACCCTGGAGCCGTCAAGAACAACCCGGCTGTCCAGTCCTGACATCGACGACAGCAGCCCGACGTCAAGCATATAGGCCTTGAAAGGTGCGTCGACATACGACTTGAGCGGCAGCCTCGGCACGGTCACTCTGCGGCACAAGTGAATCAGCCCCGCACCTGACAGCCACGAAATCGGGGAACGGTACGATGCCGCCCGCTCGCCACTCCTGATTCCAGAGTACATGAACTTCTTGTTTTCCTTGGCGAGCTGCGACGGTATGGCGTCCCAGAACATTTTGATGCGCGGAACGTCGTTCTTGGGGGCGTGCTTTGCAAAATCCTTTCTGTAGCCCGACAGTATTGACTTCTGCACCTCGACGGCGTCGATGAAATTGCGCGTCTCGGCGTATGTGGCAACCACCTCCGGCATCCCGCCTACAACGTAATAGTGCTTGAGAAGATCGACAAGCCTCTCGCGGAACATTTCGACAGTCTCCCAGTTGCGCCTGCATATCTCGTCGGCAAGGGCGGACTCGCCAAGGGCGGAAAGGAATTCCACAAATGACAGCGGATGCACGTCTATCATGTCCACCTTCCCGACCGGGAATCCCGAGGTCAGGGCATCGTCGTCCGCATCCGCCCTGTCCTCTTTGTCGTCCCTGTATTCCAGCCCAAGAAGCGATCCGGCCGCAATGACGTGCAGGTCCGGCCTGTCCTCGCAAAAATACTTCAGCGATGTCAACGCATCCTTGCAAGCCTGGATTTCATCGAAAAGCAGCACAGTGTTGGCCGGGTCGATTCGCGTCCTGAAGGCAATCTCCAGTTCGTGAACGATTCTGCCCATGTCAAAGTCCCGTTCAAATATCCGCTTCAGCTGCCTGTCTTTGTCAAAACGGATATAAACCTGGTTCGCATAGCGCGAAGACGCGAACTCGCGCATGAGCCATGTCTTGCCGACCTGCCTCGCGCCTTCAAGAATCAGCGGCTTCCGCCTAGGCGACGTACGCCATTTCTCAAGCTTTTCGATATACGATAATCTATCCATTAATGCGCCTCCTCGCAACGAAAACGGAGATATTCTATCAAAAATCCTCCTTCACCGTCAAGGGTGAATTACATTTTTATGCACGATCAACAAAGGGTAGCTTACACTTTTTAGCACGAAACAAACAACACAATAAACACTTTTCTGCACGAACCCAGCAATTAAACGACAAGCACTTAAACGGCGAGCAAATTAGCTACAGGCCTCGGCTTTCCTAAAAGTGGCTCGATTTTTGTGCAACCCCTATTGACTGCATGTGCGATATGTGGTGGAGATAAACTTTGTCGAAGCGCCCAAGTTCACGTCTTCGATAATCCCCGTCGAGGTGAAAGGCGGGAACGACATGCTTGGAAGGCATGACGAGGGCGAGAACCAGAAATGGTTCGAGCCTCCCCTTCCCTGAAAGACGAGGCGGCTAGAACTTTAGTTCTTCGGCAGAGCCGCTTTTGTACAACTGGCGGTAAAGGCGCATCGGAATGCCGAATCTCTTCTTGAACAACATGGTCAAGGTTCCGACGGAATGAAATCCGGTGCGCATGGCGATGTCGAGGACCGGCATTTCCGTCGATATGAGCAGCCGGTACGCTTCGCGGAGTCGCACATCATGTAGCATCTCCAACACGCTCTTGCCGAGCGATTCCCGCACACGCATCTCCAGCGTACGCCTGGACACGCCGAGGGCGTGGGCGACTTCGTCCACGCTGACGCCGTCGAAGGCGTGGGAGCGGATGAACTCCCTCGCCCGCTCTGCAACCCGTCCGTAGCCTCGTCCGCCTGCAGTGGATCCGCGCTCGTGGAGGTTCCCTTCGCAGACGCATGCGACGGAACTCGCCTGATGCTCATCTGAGCGCCACGCCAACAGCATTTCGACGGCCGACTGCGCGAACGCGCCGTAATCTATGCCTATGCCGGTGATGGCCGGCTGCGCCTGTTCACATAGCCCGAAGCCGTTTTCGACGCACAGCACCTCGATCTGCTCGGGGATGCTGATTCCGAGTTCTCGGCAGGTCTGCTGCACATAGAACGCCTCGATTTCCCCGTTGACGAAGAGTCCGCATGGAAGCGGCAGATCCTTCAGCCAATTTACGACGGCCTTGTGTCCGTCGTGCCAGCAGTCCTCATGGTCCTTGACGAGATTGACCGTCAGCGACGTGAAGGTGATGTCGTCGTGGCAGACGTCTCGTAGACGCGCCTCGAACGCGCGGCTGCGCATTCCGCTGGAGACGCACTCCCTGAAGATGTTGCTGCCGAGGAACGCATAGTTCCTGAGGCCGTGTCCGTTCAAGTAGTCCGCAGCCATCCCTCCGATCAGCGCATTGTCGATCTCGATCACTCCGCCGCGCTTGATGCATGCGGCGTCCTCCTTCGGAATCGCGCAGTAGCTGCCCAGAACGACGGGCGGACGCTTGCGCATGCTCTGCAGAAACCCCATCACAATCTCTCTGCAGAATCCGAAGATGACGACTCCGTCCACTCCGGATGCGACGAACGACTTGATGTTGGCGACTGTAGTCGCAGGGCTGCCATGGAATATCCTTATGCGCAAGTCCTTGCGCTTCATGACATAACGTATCGTCTCGATCATTATGTCGCAACATGGCTTCATCACCACGTTGATCACCAAACCAATCGTAAAGACGGCGGGATCGCCCTGCGCGGGAGATTCACTTATTTGTTTATTTGTGTCACACATTTTGTGACGTAAATTATAGCAAACCGCAGAAAAGTATTCGCGCAAAAACGCGAATAAGAAAATGCGATTTTGCGCACCGCCGCGTCGTTTACGCGCATGGGCGCGTTTTCGACGCGGCACGGTGCAGCGCGGCTTTTCCCCCGCCCTTCCGCTCCTTCATTCCGAATTTAGGGCGTAATCGTCAAATGCAATCGTAAATTTACCTAAATCGCCTATCCAAAGCGCAGTCAGGCTATCGCTACTTCAGGCGGAGTTCGAGGATGCCGCCTGAAAAACCTTCCTGAAGCTTTACGCGCAGACGCACCGCCTGCGCATTCACGGGCGACGGGAAGTCCAATGCACAGAAACGATTCTTGGCAATGGCTCCGTCGCCTCCGATGTCCTGCCAAGGGGCGCCTTCCGACGGACGCCACTGCACGCGCCACGACTTCGGGAGCCGGCAACGTCCATTCTTCGGCTCGTCGTCGAACCAATACACCTCGACGCCCGTGACTTCATCCGGCTCTTCAAGAGAACACTCCACCCACTCGTCCGTGCCGAGATGGCTCCAGAACGTGAAACGCGGAATCGTCAAGTCGTCCGACGCAGAAGGCAGGATGCTGTCGAAAAGCGCATCGACCGTATCGCTGTAATTGCAGTGCGACGCCTTCACGGACACGACCGGCAACGCGTTTTCCGCAGACGCCTCGACGGGGAACCACGTCTGCATTTCGCCTGCGCTCCTGTGGCACCATGCGAAATACGGAATCAGCTTCAGCGTCGCAGGAGAGGTCTTGTAGTCTCGGCGCGTCAGCCGCATCGCCGTAGCCGGGACGGTGAACGCGGGATAAGTGTTGCCGAGAATGCAGCACGTGGTCTGGGTCAACTCGGCGTCCGACGCGACGGCTTTGTTGCGAACCCGCCCTTCGTTGTCCTCGCCTTCGGCGCAATAGACGACGGGGCCGCGCTCAAAGGCGAGACGCCCTTTGTCGGCGACAACCTTGTCATGGGCCTTGATGCGCCTGACCGGCATGTTCATCGAGATCTCCACCGTGTCACCGGCTTTCCACGCACGGTCGATGACGCAGTACCCGTTGTCCGGCCAAGGGCAGATGTTGAAGATGTGTCCGTTGACCTTCACTGCGAAATCGGCAGACGTCCCCGGCTCGACCTGCCTATAGAGGTCGCTCGGCACGGGCTGTCCGACGCACCAGCCCGGGATTCGGACGTTCAGCGCGAACTTCGCGCCGTCCTCAGGCGGCGCAACCGATATGCGCACATCTCCGCTCCACGGATAGTCCGTCTTCTGCGAAAGCTTCACGTCGCCGCATCCGAGGTGAAGCGTCACGTCGCTCTCGACGAAAAGATTCACGTATGCGGAGTTCTGGCGCGCGGCGTATGCGAACGTGGGGACCTGCGGAATGAACCGCACCACGTTGACAGGGCAGCACGAGCATCCCGTCCACTTGAAGCGCCGATAGCCGCTCTTCGAAGCCATCGGGTTCTGATAGAAGAACTCGTCGCCTCTGAGCGACACGCCGCTCAGGACATTGTTGTAAATCGCCCTTTCCGCAACGTCAATGTACTTCGACTCTCCGCTTATCCGGAACATGCGCACATTCCACAGGGCATTTGCAATGGCAGCGCACGTTTCAAGGTACGAACCCTCGTTCGGAAGGTCGTATTCGACGCTGAAAGCCTCGCATGCGTCGCCCCACTTCGGATGCCTTGCATGCCTCCGAGCGCCGATTCCGCCCGTCAAATGGAGCTTCCGGCTCACGACGTTCTCCCAGAGCCGTGCGATGGCGTCGGCGTAGGCGCGTTCGCCGAGAAGCACGGACACATCTGCCATGCCGCTGTACATATAGGCGGCGCGAACCGCATGCCCCAGGGCCTCGTTCTGCTCAAGGACGGGAAGATGGTCCTGCAGATCCACGCCCCATGTGCGGCGCAGGTCCCTGCGTCCGCGCATGTCGAGGAAGAACTTGGCCTTTTCAAGATACCGGCGTTCGCCCGTGGCGCGGAAGAGACGGCAAAGGGCGAGCTCGATCTCCTGGTGCCCGCTCGTGTCGCGTATTTCCGTAGGCCCGTATCCGAACGTCCTGCATATAAGGTCGGCGTTCTTGACGGCGATGTCCATGAAGTCCGTCCTGCCCGTCGCCTCCTTCAATGCGACGGCCGCCTCGATCATGTGGCCCATGTTGTAAAGCTCGTGCCCAGTGTGCAGCCATTCCCACCGAGGCCACTTCCTGACGCTTCCGGCACCAAGCGTCCGCGCCGTGTACAGATAGCCGTCCGGCTCTTGCGCCTTGGCCATCTGCCCGATGAGCCAGGTCATGTAGGCGTCCAGCTCCGGGTCTGGATGCTCGGCTAGGCAATAGGCGGCGCCTTCCATCACTTTGTAGACGTCGGAATCATCATAGTACATGCCCTTGTGGGTTCCCCATGCGCGAACTGCGGCGTTCGTGAAATTGGCGATGCGCCCCGTTTCACGGCACTTGGCGAAATCCGAGCGCAGAGTGACGAGCCTGTTCGTCTCGATCCTCGGCAACCAAAACCCGCCCGTGACGGACACGTCACCCATCGACGGAAGCGAATACGGATAGTCGCCGGACGCCCGGCATTCGGACGTTTGGCATAGAAGCGCCGCAAAAGCGAGCGCCGCGCCAAAGCAGAGTGTTTTGCTTGTTGCCATGAATAAGCCTCCCTCGTCTATGTCTTCAACTGTCGACGGGAATATTATACTAAACCCACTTCCGCACCGCAAGTGCCGAGGAGAGCGACGGGAAAAAGAAGAAGCCGCAGACATACGCCTGCGGCCTCTTTTACTGCGCATTGCGCGGATGTTACTTCGCAATGACGCGGACCATCTCGAGAACCTTGTTCGAGTAGCCCCACTCGTTGTCGTACCACGAGCAGACCTTGACGAACGTCGGGTCGAGCTGGATGCCGGCCTTGACGTCGAAGATCGACGTACGGGCGTCGCCACGGAAGTCGGTCGAGACGACCGCCTCGTCGGTGTAGCCGAGGATGCCCTTGAGCTCGCCCTCGCTGGCCTTCTTCATGGCAGCGCAGATGTCCTCGTAGGTCGCTTCCTTCTCGAGCTCGACCGTGAGGTCGACGAACGAGACGTCAGACGTGGGAACGCGGACGGACATGCCGGTGAGCTTGCCGTTGAGCGCCGGGAGAACCTTGCCGACGGCCTTCGCCGCGCCCGTCGAG
>Ga0310690_10011354_pt1 | contig 10997 bp, 9 predicted proteins | sample AusTroGonzalo_MG_2_FD_207661 | JGI IMG/M metagenome (GOLD analysis project Ga0310690, IMG submission 207661) | Bovine rumen microbial communities from tropical cattle in Woodstock, Queensland, Australia - Gonzalo_04 (v2) (version 2) | ecosystem: Host-associated > Mammals > Digestive system >...
GGTCGTAAAGTTTCATGACCGCCTCTGCCATCACCGATTGCGAGCTGGTGTAATAGCCAATGTTTGCTGTCCCGTGAGCAGGTTTCGGGATTGTTCGTCCGTAAAAATCAATCACCGTCTCACCGTGGTAAATTCCCTTGTCCACGTTTTCGCGGTCGTAGCCCACCGTCAGCACCATGGAATTTGTCACCATGTCGTGAGCCACCAAAGCCATGGATACCGTATCCACCATTTCGCGCACCACGATTCTCGCTTTTTCAAAAGTGTACGGATCTTGCAGCACCTGGCCTTCGCCAGTACTTCTGTTTCGCGGTTTCGCCTTCTTGATGTCTGCAATCGTGCAAGGTTCATAACCCCACGCATGGTCAATCAAAATTTCAGCGTTCACGCCGAACATCTTGTAAAGCGCCTCGGGGTTCTTCACGCTCACGCGGGCGATATCGCCCATGGTGTAAATGCCCCGCCCGTCATTCAGGCGGCAAGTTTCCAGGCGTTCCGTAATACCGCGGCCCACTTGCCAAAAGCTGGTAAGCGGCCGGTGAGCCCAAAGTTGCTTGCGGTAACTCATCTCGTCCAATTCCGCAATGCGCACGCCATCTGCATCGGCATCGACATGTTTTGCCATAATGTCCATGGCAATCTTGCAAAGGTACAAGTTGGAGCCGATGCCGCCTGTCGCCGTGATTCCCGTAGTATCCAAAACATCTTGAATAATCGTCTTCACCAATTCGCGCGCAGGCTTCTTATAAAGTTTCAGGTAGCGCGTCAAATCCAAAAAACATTCATCAATCGAATAGGCGTGAATATCTTCGGCACTCACGTACTTCAAATAAACATTGAAGACCTTCGTGGAATACTCCACGTACCTTGCCATCTGGGGTTTTGCAATAATGAATTCAATCTTTTCACCAGTGCGTCGCTGCACTTCGCGCACCTTCTGGTTCACTTCGAAAAGACGCGCACGCCCCGGGATTCCGTAAGCCTTAAGCGCAGGCGTCACCGCCAGGCAAATCGTCTTTTCGGTGCGGCTCTCGTCAGCTACCACAAGTTTCGCCTGAAGCGGGTCAAGCCCTCGGAGAATACATTCCACCGAGGCAAAGAACGACTTAAGGTCAATCGCTGCGTAGGTACGAGATTCGCGAGGCTGATCCATGGAGCCTCACGTTTTTATCTGTATTTTAATTCAGGATGTTCAGCGTAAAAGGAATTCTTGTCGGCATACATCCGCTCGTCTGCCAAATGCATTGCCCAGCGAACATCGGGTTCGTCGTAGCATGTACCAATGGAGAAGAGCACGTTTTCAGACAGCTTTGCCATCGTGCGAATTTTTGCAACCCGTTTATTCAGCTCGTCTTCGGTAATATTCGAAACGAGCACCATGAACTCGTCACCACCGGCACGGTACACGTCTTCTTCCGGGAAAACGTACTGCAGAATTTCTGCCGCCGAGCGCAATACCTTGTCGCCAGAGATATGTCCCTGTTCGTCGTTCATGCGTTTCAAACCGTTCAAGTCGGCAAAAATAACGGCTTCAGGCGTAGGTTCGTCACCTGCCACAATCTGGTCAATACGGTGATTCATCATGTTACGATTCTTCACGCCAGTCAGCGAATCAATCGTACTCATCGTCCGAAGTTTATTCAAAAGCAAATAGCTCGAAATTTCAGATGCAATCAGGAACGTCGTAACTTCGAGCGTTTCCTTAATCTTCAGCACATCGTTGACGTTGAAATTAACCGTCCACATGTAACCGAGCAATTCGCCGCCATGTCGCAACGGGAAAAGCACAATCGTCTTAACGCCAGAAAGATCAAGCATCGAGCCCCAAATGGGGTTCGCCAAACGCAACTTTTCCATGTCGCGTTCGTCTTTCGCGATAATGCAAGTGCTACCCGCAAGTGTTTCGGGCCATGTTTCTGCGATAGCGTAAAAGCCTTCAACATAGCGCGACATCGGCTTGATTTTTATGCCTTCGCGAATGGATTCTGCAAAAATGGAACACTCGCGATTTTTAGAATCGGTGAGCAAAATGCAGCAATGGTCGGAATCGCAAATTTTGCGGATGTCCTCAACCACCTCTTGGAACGTTTGCTTGACGTTGTCCGTTCCACGCAATTTGATACAAGTGTTGAGTACAGCCTTGGCGGTTTCAGCAGAAAGGTCAGCCATGGCCGAAGAATCCGCCTTGGGAGCCACATCGTAACTATAGATGCAGTAGCCGATGTTTGCGGTGTCAGATTCCAGCGGCATCAAGAACATGTTCAGCCAAAGGCCCATCATGTATAGGTCAACGTAGGCATGGAGCGGCTTATCCGACTGCACACAGCGGAAGCAATGATCTTCAAAATTCTGATTCTTCGGAAAGCATGCCTCATAGGGGCAACCCGGCACAAACGGATGGTGCGTCAAGGCCTCCATATGGTCACAATGAGCTTTGTTCCCCGCCACAACACGGATATTCCCATAAGACCCATCCGGGAACAGTTCCACGGACATCACGCAGGCTTTCGCCCTATAATGCGATAGAATCTTATCAAAATCCATACAAGTTAGCCCTCCAACGGCTTTTTACACTCTTTTTCATAAATAATTTAAAAAGATTTCAAACAAGCATGCAATTCTCAATAAATTAAATCTGCAAATATTATCTTATCTTTTAACAAGCGTGCATCACTAACGATGTGCCAAAAGGAGTCTATGTCCATCTTAAAAAAATATATCGACAAGCTGCAGAGCCGTAAATATCTGCAAAAAGACCGCAATTCCATTACCGTGGACGATGTGACCATCGATTTCCCGCTCGTCTTCGAAGGCAATGGCAAAATGTATTTCTTCAAGCTTGACCGCTATGTGTACGTCAAGGGCACGCGCTACACCAAGGCCGACGGTAAAACCCGCGACTTCTTGCTGACTTGCCTTTTCAAGAAGGGTTTCATGACCGATGGCGCATCCGCTCCGGCATTCGCAAGATGGATTGTCCCCGATATCAAGAAGGGCAATGACGTCTACAACTCCGCACCGTTCATTCACGACGGTCTTTACATGTACAAGGGAACTATCACCGGCGCAGACCTCACTCGTGAAGAATGCGACGACATTCTCCGCGGCATCTGGAGAATCTCTGGCATGGACCGCGTGGTAGCAGGCGCCGCCGACCTCGGAATCAAAGTCTTTGCTGGCTCAACGAGCCACTGGGGCGACGACTACAACAATTGCAAGCACCTGTTCAACGCCAAGTTTGAATACCGTTAATCCCGGTGTTCGTACAAATACAAATTCGCTTCGGGCTCTGCTAAGTCAGAGCCTTTTATTTTCCATTCGTCATCTTCGCCGGTGCGGTACTTCACCACAATGCGGTAGCGGTTGTCGGTCTGCAACACCGCTTGCGGAACCGTCCAGAAGTTTTCGGTACCCACGACCATTTCAAGTTCGTGAACATCGCGAGTGTCGACTCCGAAAATCGTAATGGACTTTACCATATCCTTGGGGTTACGCACATGAATGATGCTCCAGAATTCGCTGGCACCTTCCTTGACCCAAATGGAGGTGGAATCGCCCCACACGCCTTCTACGCCTTCGCAGCTTACAAACTCCCATTCGCCGGAATAACGGCCCACGCTGATTCCCATAATGTCAGAAGCCGGAGCGCCGCCTAAATCCACGCCACAGTTTGCATCGGGGCAACGGTCGGTAATACGCACCGTGACTTCTTTCCAGCCATCAGGCGTTCTCGCCTTCACATGAACGCAGCCACCGCAAGCAGCGCCGCCATTCCACGGGCCTTTTTCATCCCCGGGAGAAACATTCACATGAATCGCAGCGTAGTACTGAATATTGGTCTGCCCGTAATTGCAGGCGCCGCCCAAACTTGTTTCTTTCGCAGTGATGCTACCGTAAGTAGTCACAGAACCCTTGCCACCGTTTTCGGTGAGTTCAGGGTCAGCTGCCGTAAAGCTATCGCAGGCGGTACACTTGCCGTCATCGCCACTGCCGATGGCGCTACTAGAAGACTTTTCTGTCGGCGTTTCGCTAGAGGTAGGTTCTGCCGCACCCGATGAAGCAGGCGCGCTCGCTTCGGAACTTGAAGGTTCTTTGACCGTAGCAGAAGACTCAGGAGCACTTGATTCGGAACTGCTTACCGCACTGCTTGAAACATTTTGAGTCGCACTGGAATTTTTCTCGACGCTAGAAGAAGACTGCGCCGGTTCAGCCGGAGAACTTTCTGTCGGAGCCGCACTAGATGCAGAGTCATCGCCACAGCCGATAAAAGCCGCCATCGACACGCATAAACAAAAAACAAGGGTATGAAGCTTCATACCCTTGAATATATATTCTTTTAATGAAAAAAGGAGCTTACCAGTCTTTTGCGGGCCTAGCCTGGCCGCGGATGGGTTTCCAGGGTTTGCGTTCGCCATTCTGTTCGTCAAAGTCCTTCAACAGCTGGGCGGCATCTTCCGGACTCATTTCACCCATCTGCACGGGCTGTTCCTGAGGTTCTTCGCCACCCTGGCTATCGCTAGACTGCTCTTCAGGCTGCTGCTCGGGCTGTTGGCCGGCACCGCCTTCGTTGCTATCGGAACTTTCAGCCTTCGAATCGCTGGACTGACCATTCTCACCATTTTGATCTTGATTCTGCTGGTCTTGATTTTGGTCCTGCTGGTCCTTGTCTTGATCCTTGTTCTGATCTTTATTTTGATCCTGGTTCTGGTCCTGATTCTGATCTTGGTTTTGATCCTGATTTTGATCTTTATTCTGGTCCTGGTTATTATCCTGGTTCTTGTCGTTCTTCTTGTTTTCGTTCTTCTGCTCGTCCTTGGCTTCGTGAATACGGTCCAAGAGCATTTGCAGTTTCTGGTCGTTCGGATAATATTGCAGGCCTTCGTTACAAGTAATTTCTGCCGAGGGCAAGCGGTTTTCAATATACTGGAAGGCGGCATCGCTGTAATAAGCGCTTGCAGACTTCGGGGCGGCCATTGCGGCAGCGGCAAGGAACATCACGGCGGCAATCATCAACTTACGCATTAGATTACCTCCAAGTCGTTGTCGGTGTTGCTGGCGTCAATCTTTGCCTTGGGCTTGCGGCCGGCCTTGATTTCAATGACGTCGTCAATGCGCTGCACGTGGCCGCTCAACTGACCAGCCGTTTCATCTTCGGCGATCAAGTTCTCAAGCATTTCCTTTGCTTCGGCATATTTGCCGTCTTTGCAAAGTTGCAGGGCGCGGGCCAAAACTTCCTTAGCCTTGTCGCTCAGAGGCGGCTGCTTCTGGTCGTTATTCTGGTCTTGGTTCTGGTCCTGATTCTGCTTTTGCTTGTCCAGTTCTTCTTTCAGTTTGCGCTGAACAATTTCCACGTTCTTCTTCGCATTTTCAAAACTATTGTCGAGGTCAATGGCCTTCTTCAAATAGGCAATCGATTCACGCCAGGCAGCAATGCGTTCGCTACCTTCGGCTGCTTTTTCACCCATACGGAAATGCGTATTCGCCAAATTGTAGGCAGCCTTTGCAGCCATCTTTTTGTCCGGCATGCGCACGGCACTTTCAAGTTCTTTTTTTGCCTCTTCGTAATTGCCGAGCCTGTATTGGCATGTTCCGATGTTGTAGAACAACAGCGGGTTGCCGGGTTCGGATTCACGAGCCTTCATATATTTTTCAAGCGCACCAGCGTAGTCGCCGTTTTTAAACAGCTTGTTGCCGTCGTTAATGGGGCGCGCCCACAGTCCGACAGCAAGTAAACACATCAAAAAAACAAGTAAACGCATTCTAAATCCTTCAACTAAGAATATACAAAAATGCCTGGCGCGCGACCAGACACTCTCTTAAGTATAGATATAGCTTGACTTTATTAATCTACGTGAATAACCGGATTCACCCAGTCAACATGGTCAAAATTCTTGGAGCCCAGTTCATCGGTTTCAAGAGAAATTTTCTTGCCACCGCGAATGTCCAAATCGGCGGTTGCCGTCTGGCGGCCTTCCATACGACCACTGCGCCAAACTTCCTTGTCATCGACACGCACGATAAATTCTACGACGCCATTACCCGATTCATCATCCACGCCGCAAATCACGGTAAAGCGAGAAGCATTATCCGGAAGGGCGTAAACGTGTTTCGACGGCGCATGGGATCCAATTCCGTTCAAGTAAAGAACGCCCTTCAAATGCAGCGGATTGGAATCGACCGTCTTGCCGATATTCGTATTGCCGTAGCCCTGCGACTGGTGCAGCAACTTCAAGTCGTAAACAAAGCTTTCGCCCTTCTTGAGGTGGTAAGCAGTCTTTGCCTGTTGCAAATAGCTACCGCCCACATCCACCAAATAAATCAAGGTGAACAATGCATACGGCACAAGCGCGGGCAATTTTACCTTGCTGCAGACTTGCAACGCCTTGTCGAGAGCGGCAGGCGCAAAAGTGTGGACCATATACGCAAACATCACCACAATGCCTGCCATGGCAATCCAGAACCAAAGAGCACTTCCGCGAATCGAAGTCATCATCGAAATGTTCAAGAAGGCGACCATCGAAAGGAGCACCGCCCAAATCACCACCGGGCGATCCTTACAGGCAACACCTGCAATGGCCACAACGGCAGCCGCAAGCACATAACGTTCGTGCATGCAGGGCAAAATCATAAAGAAGGCAAAGGCATTCAAAGCCGCCAAAGTCATCACACGCGACACCGGCAAGCGCTTGAAGAAGGTCAGGACCATCACTGCGATGGAGACCAGCACAAAGAAAACCTTTCCCAGCAGGCCCGGGTTCATAAACGAGGGAGCCCATTCAAAAATCGGTCTCGATTGCGGCGTCATGTTCCCCGAGAACACCATCCACAAGTTGCCCGCATTCATCGATGCATAGGGGTACTCATCAATGGTGCTCAAGTAGGCCTGGGCAAATTCCTTGCTAAAGTTCCCCGCAATAATAAACGGCAAGAACACCAGCAAGAACACGCCCGCCATCGAGAGGAGACCTTTCCACATCACCTTGCGGTAACGCAGAGAAAGAGCTCCGAACACCGGCAAGAACATAATCATCTGGAACTTCGTCAAAAGTCCGAGCATAAACAGAGCCATGCCTAGGCCGTACGTCTTGGGGCGAGAGGCATACCAAAGTCCCCACACGCAGAACGTCACCGGCAAAACATCTACCTGTCCCCAAATGGGGCCGTCCAGGTAAAATGCCGGGTTAGCCACCACCAAAAGCATCACGATCGTTTTCACTTCGGGCAGCCAGCTCTTTTTATGAATGCGCAACCACACAAAATGCGCCAGCGAAATGTGGGCCAAAATCACCGGGAAAAGGCAGAACTGCTTGAGTTCATATTCCAAATCCATGTTGAGGCCGGTAATCTGGTAAATGCACCCGACCACGCGAAGCCACAACACATAAAGCGGCGGGTAGTTGCCGGTAAAGTTCCCGACCCCCTGCTGCAAGTCGCTCACCCAATGGCGCCAGAACGTCAAATCCGATGCAAACCCGATTCCGTGCAGCATCACGAAATTGAGCAGAATGACCAGTAGCCCCCAAAGGGCAAAAGAATCCCTAGAAAAATGGACCTTAAGCTTCGAAAAAATACGCATAGAGGAAATATAGTTATTAATATAAATTCAGACCGATACATGAACGCCCTCGCGGAATCCGTGTGAGCGTCAACATGCAAAAATGCAACTTTTATCCGGCTATTCGCTACAAGTTGTATCGCAAACGCTCACATTGTTTTCTATCCGGCAATAGACACTACATTCGCGTGCCGCCGGAGTTGGGTTTGAATCACAAATCCGCTTGTAAAGATTCGCCTCCCTCTGAAGCATTGCCCGCGGAGATCCCGCATCGGCAAGTGTAGCACATGCGGCTTCCATCTTTCCATTTTGGGTGCAGCCTACGCCATTTTTGTAGTCCCTAAAAATGCCCAGTTCATCTTCGCATTCGCTCTTGAAAGCGGCCAAATCCTCTTCGCAGGCGCCGCCCCAATAAGCGTTGTTTACCAAGCGCAGCAACACGCCTTCTTCTGGATAGTACAACGAAATTCTCGTAAAACTACCCTTTAATTCCTTACCGCTATAAATAATCCTTACACCCGATTCTTGTTCAAAAATGCTCACATAACAATCAGCGGCTTCATAGAACCTTTCCTGTTCCGTTTTAAATCTATATTCCGTCCGTGACGACGATGTGGTCGGCATGGGGTCAACCACGGAGGAATCATGACTTTGTCCGTAGCCAGGAGTTCCCGCGCCGGCCTCGAATCTTGCAAGGACGCTGTCGCGCAAATGCTTTGAATCAAAGCTAGACAAGGTATCGTCTTGTTTGCAGCAAGTCGTATCTTCCGGCAGCACAGATTCAAAAGAACTAGAAGACGAAAGTTCCTTCAAGGTGTCTCCGGCCAACACTGCAGAAGAGATTGAAAGATCTGACGAACTAGACAACTCTGCAGAGTTCGACAAATTTAAGGCGTTTCCAGAGCTCGACGAATTCAAGGCAATCCCGTTCTGCTCTGTCGTTGCGCCCGCAATATCCTTGGAATCGGAATCAGAGCATCCAACCCAAACCGCAGCCATCGCAACAGCTACGAAGAACAAAAACTTATTCATGGTCATTCTCCTTGGATTTTGTTAAGGGGAAAAATTGCAAGTTCAAACGATAAACCTGATCACCAAATTCCACACCACTTGCAATAGATAAAATTCTCTGTCTAAAGATTTCCATTTCCGCGACAATCAAATCATATTCCTTCTGCGTCACCGAAAGCGTCACTCCGTTAAAGTTACGCTTGGATACAGGGACGGAGTCAATGGAATCCACGGCGTTTTTCGCCATTTGCCGATGCATGGAGCGGATCGCCAAGGGCATAATTTCTGTCGCCCCCGAAACAATTTTTTCCGTCTGTTCATAACGATCTTCGCCCACATTCTTGAGGATTCCTGCGTGCACCATAAAGTCAAGCGAGCGGCGGACTTCAGTGGCACTTACCTGCGGATAGCACATCTTGGAAAGCGCAAGGGGCTTTTTACCAGGGTTCATTGGAGCAAGCTCACGGAGCACCGGATTCAACCACGATTCAAAATAAGCAAACGCATCACCATCAAGCATCTTGATTTTGTAGACTTTCGCCATCTCCTGAATTTCAGACAAAATCTTTCGCTTCCTGGACTCATCGGTTGCATCACTTAATGCGACCAACTTTTCAAAATACAGTTTTTCGTGGTCGGCAAGTCCCATCGCATTTGCAACACGGGCAACGCCAATCTTACTCAGCCTACTTTTACCATCGCAAACAACCTTCATATAGTTTGGAGAAGTAAACCCGGCAATCTTCGAAAATTCGCGCCACGAAAATGCAGAAATACGCTTGCGTTCCTCATAAAACGCCCGCATATATTCTCGATAATCGTAGTACTCAAATATCGGCTTCATGCTCTTAAATATATGTTTTTCTTGATTCTGCCGCAATTATTCTGTGCTACAAAATACAATTATTTAAGCAAATTTAAGCATATTCATTCAATAATAAAAAAAATTGAATTTCATATACTACAGACTGTAGCATATAAAAACCCTTATCCTTCTTAGAGGGATAAGGGTCCAATCGCAACAATGTATGGTACAGACTTAACCGAAGAACGCCGTGACTAATCGAATCATGCTCTCGTGATCCTTGACCGCGGTCATCTCGCGAATGCTGTGCATGCTGAGCATGGGCTCACCAATGTCTACTGTCGGGATTCCAAGCGAAGCCGAAATCGTGGGGCCAACCGTCGAACCGCACGGCATGTCGTTGCGCATCACGAATGTCTGATACGGAATATTACTTTGTTCACAAAGCAGTTTGAAGCGGGCATTCGAAAACACATCGCTTGCATAGCGCTTTTGTGAATTTGTCTTCAATACCACGCCGCCGCCCAAAACAGGCGCATGGTTGCTTTCATGTTTTTGCACAAAGTTCGGGTGTTCGGCATGGGCCATGTCGATAGAAAGCGCAAGGCTTGCAGCAAGCATAGAATCCAAATCGTCTGCTCCGCTCCCGCGCAGCGACGATTCCAGCACGCTTCTCAAGAAGTTGCTTCCGGCACCTTCGCGGGTTTCGGAGCCCACCTCTTCGTTGTTGAAGAATGCTACCACCTGGAAATCCCTTTCGAGCTCACCCGCTGCGGCAAAGGCTTCGGCAATGGCATGGCAACTGCTCAAGTTATCAAGGCGCCCCGAGTAAATCCATTCGTTTTCAAAACCGCCAAACTGCGCCGGCTGCGCATCAAAGAGCTGCACGTCAAAATCAAGCAACTTCGCGCCCGCAGGGAGTTCCGCCTGCAAGGCTTCCACAAAACGTTCCTTGCCGCCCACGGCTGTCCACAGCGCATTCAAATCAGTCTGCGGGTTCACCTTGAGTCCATCCTGGTTCACGCCGCGATTCAAATGAACCGCCAGTTGCGGAATGCGGAACAACTTAACGCCGCGAATCAACTTGGTCTGTAATTTTCCATCCAGTTCATAGGCCAGCAAACCGGCATAACCCAGGTCGCGGTCCAGCCAACTCGTAAAAAGCGGGCTTCCGTAAATTTCGGGGTGCAAAGTGCGCACACCTGCCGCCGCAGCGTCCGGGTTCGGCGTAATTTTCAAAGTCGGGAAATCCGTATGGGCAAGGGCAATCCTAAACTGGGAGTCCGAACAAATTTGTTTTGGGGCCCGCACCGCTATCAAGGCGCCGCCACGTTCAAAAAAACGGGTGTTTTTTCCACATTTTTCGCCAAAAAGGGCTTTTAGCGTTTCTACCGTATGGTACGGAGTCACCGATTTGTTCAAAAATTCAAAGTATTCCATGCCCTAAAAATAGATATTACAACGATTTACAACTATTTCGCATACTTTTTTTTACCTAATGAATTTATTGACAAGTCTTTAATCTATATTCTTGACATGTCTTTTACAAAGCCACACATTAACTGGATGGAAATTTCCGGCCTCCTGGTCGGCATCTTCTCTACCGTCGCTGTGATGGTTTTTGGT
>Ga0310690_10011355_pt1 | contig 10997 bp, 7 predicted proteins | sample AusTroGonzalo_MG_2_FD_207661 | JGI IMG/M metagenome (GOLD analysis project Ga0310690, IMG submission 207661) | Bovine rumen microbial communities from tropical cattle in Woodstock, Queensland, Australia - Gonzalo_04 (v2) (version 2) | ecosystem: Host-associated > Mammals > Digestive system >...
GATATCCGCTCCTCGGCCTTTTCTTTGACCGGACCGGAAAATATGACGGTGCGTTGATCATGATTATAGCCGTTATCCTGTTATCCATCATCGGCGTATTTATGATTTACAGGCTGGTTTCTCACTCCCGTGAAACTATTCATGCTGATTAACTAAACCGGAATCACTCAAAGTCAAAATCGTTATACAGCTGTCCGGTATCGACCAATGGTGTCGTGTCGGACTTTCCTTTTTCCTTCATCGGTTTCTTTGAAACCGGGTTTCTCATCCAGCCGCCGGAAAGCATGATATATCTCTTCACTCTCCCCTCCGAAAGAATCATCCCCGGAGCCCTTTCACCGGCCCCGGGGATTCCGTCCCTCATCCTTCTTTTGACGAGCTTATCATATCATAGAGTCCTTTGTCTTATCAAAGGTGGCGAGCACTTACATGCAACGCCGTTTCGTCCGAAATCCGTAAAAAACGCAAGACCGTTGATATCACTTACTATTCATCGGTTATCCAAACCTTTGCAGATCGATTATGTAGATCAAACAGACAAACGAAGACTGGCGAAGAAAGATGAACACTTTCAAAAATCGGCTGCCCCGGGCGATCAAGTCCAGGGCAGCCGTGATCTATTGATACCATTTTTCGGCCGGTTCCGGTATTACGGCCGGCGCCTGTCAGGCGCCATAGTGACGATAGGTTTCTGTCGGATAATACTCCTTCTCTTCCTGGGCATATACGCCTTTGGTTTCTTCTTCCCGCGCATCGTCGGAAGCGGTATTCCTGTTCTTCCTCCTGTTGTACAGGATCAGCCCGATCACGATGCCGATCACCAGGCTGCCGCCAGAGAGAACAGCGGAAGGCAGTTCCCACATAATCTCAGTAACAGCGCCGATCAGGCCGCCGGCCGCGCCAATCACGCCACCAAGAACACCCACTGCCCCGACAAAAAGACCGAACAGGACAGCCAGCCCGACGGGGGCAAACCCGATCAGTCCCAGAATCCCCAGGATCATCAGTCCGGGGCGGCGTCCTCCGTGCCCATGCATCCGGCCACGAGGACCCCAGTTGTTGCGATAGTACAGCATTTCAGGATCCTCCTTTTCATCATTCCGGCGATCTGTCGATCACCGTGATGAAAGGATAGCATGGAGGCACACAGGAATACAGGACAACCGGCGAAAAAAAAACAGGGTTATTTTTCCGACTGTTCCTCCGTCAGCATATACAAACATGATATAACGGAAACCCCGTGAAAAGCGAAGAGATCTTTCAGCAGAATGAAATCACCATGCTGAACATCTGGGCGACCTGGTGTAATCCCTGTATCAGCGGGCTTCATTTTCTGGACGATATATGACTGCGATTCAAAAGCACCTCCGAATATATTTTCATCTGTTTAAACATCTCTGTCACCACATTCCTCAGTTCTTGACCTGATCTCAGAACAATTCGGGATGCTTTTCAGCAAATATATCAAGCCAATGATTCAGTTTACCCTGAACGCTCTGAATCGTGTAGATATACACAGGTTCAGAAGATGAAGGCACTTCTGTGAAACGGACTGAATACCAGCTGCACTGATCCTTGCCCAGCCTCATCCGGAAAAGCCCCTGAATAAATTGCCTGGGACTGTTCCTGATTCGCTCCGCCATCGTTGCCATATTCGAGAACCGCAGATATCTTTCCTGATCCGCGGGATCGACATAATTCTCACAGAATTTCATGAATCTCTTTTCTATCGTTTCTTCATACTCATAAGCGGGTATATTACTTGCTGTATGGACCCGTTTTGCTTTTTTACTTTCCGGATAGATCATCACAATCAGTTCATAGGTGAAAAAGAGGGCACTGCTGTTATCCAGCATCTCTTTCGCCGTTTTGACCTCCTGGTCCGCATCAAAGGTGTTCAGGCGCATGAGAATCATGGCCCTGCCTTCTTTCCTGGCAATGAACAAAGCGCTGAGCCTGTAATACACGTCCCTGTACGCGTACTCAACCGTCTGGATCGTTCCCTGTTGCAGCGCATCCATCACAAGTTTCTGTATGACCAGGTAGTAATGGCCACGCTGGTGGCTGGTCAAGGCATTTTCAAGCCCGTCCACGGACGAAAAGCCAAGTTCCCGGAGCCGTTCCTTATACCCTTCTGTGGCATAAATATATGTGAAATTCTCTCTTCCGCACTCGATCAGCGCGATCGAACTGTCATAGCTGCTGACGTAATCAGCCGGGCTGCTTTTCCAGCGTTCCGCATATTCCTTCAGCGGATTCGGATTCACAAAGTTCAGCCGGCCGATCTGACCCCAGTATGCTTCGTCTTCCTTCTTCTCCAGGATCCCCGGTTTATGATCGATCTGTTCAATCAGCGTTTCCCTGGAAATAGGCCTGGCATAATAGAAGCCCTGTTGCGCTTCGCAGCCGATGTCCAGCAGAAATTCACGCTGCTCATTGGTCTCCACGCCTTCTGTCAGGGTATGAATCCCCAGTGTTTTCGCCATGCTGATCAGCGAAGCCAGCATATTTTTCCCCTTTGCGGACAGTTTCCGCAAAAAGAGCATATCAAACTTGATCACGTCGAAAGGATAATTCTGCAGCACATTCAGCGAGGAATACCCGCTTCCGAAATCGTCCAGCCAGACGGAAAAGCCGGCATCTCTGAAGCGGTTGAACACCTTTTCAAAAGCATCCGTATCTTCAAGCATGACGCTTTCGGTGATCTCCAGACAGACCGCTTCGCGGGGAACCGAATATGTGTCAAGCACAGAACAAACCTGCTCAAACAGATCCTCCCGGGCAAAATCCAGTCTGGAGAGATTCACGGATACGCGCGACAGCGGCGTTCCGCGGGCGCGGAGTTCATCATACAAAGCGCAGGCCTGGCGGATAATCTCCATGTCCAGCTCGAAAATGAGCCCGCTTTGTTCCAGCTGCGGAATAAAATCGGCGGGAGAAAACATGTTCCCGTCCGGCCCGAACCACCTGGCAAGCGCTTCCGCACCCATGATCTGCTGCGTCAGGGATCTGAAAACTGGCTGAAACCAGGCCCGGATCATCCCGTTCCCGAGAGCCTCATGAAAACGATCAGTGAAATCAGTTTCTGATTTCCAATCCATAACTGTCAGCCCTTCATCAATTGATAGAATCAACTGTATGTGCGAATATTTTTCGACACGAAATGAGCAGACTCCTGCATGATAGCAAAAGATGCCTCAGAGTCAAAGAAATAAATCGGCAGATCACGAAACGGCGCTGGGATTGCACGTTGGAACAGGGGGTACAATCCTCAATGACGTCCTTTTGAATGAACCAAGGCAATGTGTCAGCGTCAACACAAATGATATCATTTGTGTTGACGCTGACTTGGGCTTACGATATAATCAGCGTGAAAGGAGCTGGGTTATATGTCTACAAGTACAATTCGACTGGATGAAGGTGTCCGTGAGGAGACCACTCGTATAGCAGCTGAAATGGGGCTTTCATTTAATGCAGTCATGAACATTCTGGCTCGAAAATTCAATGCTGAAAAAGGCTTCCCTTTCCCTGTCAAGCTTGAGACCGCTCCAAAGACCGTGTTCGATATGTCCTCCGATGACTTTGAGATTGCATGCAGGGAAGCTGTTATTCACAGAGAAGATGTAGTTACAATGGATTACGTCACTCGTTTTGATCAGGAAAGCGGATTGATCAAAAAAGTTTATAAAGACGGGCGGGAGGAATATGTCCTTGACTGATTATGATCGTCCGCGGCTCCTTGTTTTTGCCGGTCCTAACGGATCAGGTAAAAGTACCATTACCATGGGAATTCCGATCTGCGGTGTTTATGTGAACGCAGATGAGATTAAACGTGTTGCACAATGTACTGATCTGGAGGCGGCGCAAGAGGCAGAACAGATCAGGCATATGCTTTTAAAAACCCGGAAAGATTTTACTTTTGAGACCGTGTTATCTACTGATCGCAATCTTGAACTGCTGCGTCAGGCAAAAGAACTGGGATATGAGATACATGCTGTGTTTGTGCTTACAAACAATCCATGTATCAATGTAAAACGCGTCAGGGCCCGCGTGGAAGCCGGCGGGCATGATGTTCCTGAGGAAAAGATCATCAGTCGGTATGAGAAATCTCTTCGCAATTTATCACAGCTCATCCGCATTGCGGATCATACAAGGGTCATCGATAACTCCGGTAATGAACCGCATCTGATCTGTGAGGTTTTGAATCAGCATGTTACCATCTGGGAAACTGAACAATGGAGTAAGTCGGCCATATTGAAATTGTTGATTTAGCATTGGACTTATAGTTCTGCTCATTTGTCCAATCGGCGATTGGACAATTGTTCGTTCAATCCGCCTTCCGGATCATGCATCTCCGGCGGTCCGGGTATGCAAACGCCATCCATCAGATCATTCATGAAGGATAAAATGAAGTCCGGGGATGCAAGGGAGCGTGAAAAGATTGAAGTCGTTGTGGACACCTTTGTGCAGGGATTATGATACCGTACGTCGAAAACAATCTCAATTATTTCTTTCCTTGTTCATTTCGCTTTCGGAAGGAAAAGGTTGAGCAATTCGGTCTGTTTCATCCGCCGTCAACAAGGAGGATCCGGGATCATGGAATTCATAAAATCAATTCAGGCAGATATCATGGTGCTTTTGAGCGGTATCTGCGGAATTATAGCATTGTTCGTGTACCTGACGGAAACGATGTCCAAACCGCGTAAGAAAGCGCTGATGCTGCTGGAAATCAGCGCCATGTTCCTGATGATTGCGGATCGTCATGCTTATATGGCCAGAGGAGACATAAGCACCTGGGGCTGGTGGATGGTAAGGATCAGCAATTTCCTGGTGTTTTTCCTGACGCTTGTTACGATCTACGCGCTGAACATGTACCTGATCGATCTGTTTACCAATGAAGGAAAACTGGACGCTGTACCGAAGCGCCTGAAGGTTGCAAAGGTGCTGGCGCTGGTTGGACTGGTGCTGGTAGTAATCTCACAGTTCACGGGACTCTATTACACCTTTGATGAGATGAACCGTTATCAGCGCGCGCCGGGATACATCCTTTGTTATGCGATCCCTTTTACAATTCTGATTTTGCAAATGTCCGTTACTATTCAGTATCACAAGCGCCTGAACCAGGGCATCGGGCTTTCGCTGATTCTGTTTACCGGATTGTCCATTGTCGCTTCCGTGCTTCAGATCTTCATGTACGGTATCTCGCTGAATAACATCTCAATCGCTGCATGTGCCGCGCTGCTTTATATTTTTGCGCTGCGGGATCTGAACAGGGAAGTGGCTCGCAGCCGCGAACTGGAGATCAAACACTATAAGAAAGAGCGGGAAAATGAGCATCTCCTCTTTGAGCAAACGGCGGAAGCGCTGGCCTCGGCGATTGACGCCAAGGATCCATACACCCACGGCCATTCAGCCCGGGTTGCCATGTATTCAACTCAGATCGCCCGGGAAGCCGGGCTTTCCGAGGAGGAGTGCGAACAGGTGTATTTTGCCGCGCTGCTGCACGATGTGGGCAAGATCGGAGTACCCAGCGCGGTCATCAACAAGCCCGGACGTCTGAACGATGAAGAGTTTGCGATGATCAGGCAGCATCCGGTCACGGGCAATCAGATTCTTTCCAGTATCCAGCAGTCACCGTATCTGAGCATCGGGGCACATTATCATCATGAGCGCTATGACGGCCGGGGCTATCCGGATGGGCTGAAAGGCAATGATATCCCGGATATTGCACGGATCATCGGGGTTGCGGACGCATACGACGCGATGACGTCAAAGCGCAGCTATCGCGATCCGATCCCCCAGCAAACGGTGCGCGAAGAGATTGTTAAAGGCACCGGTACGCAGTTCGACCCCGAATACGCGAAGATCATGGTCCATCTGATTGATCTTGATATGGAATACACCATGCGGGAAAGAGAGAGCGGAACCGATAACTCGATCGCAACTCGGTTAAAATGCGAAGAAATCTTCCATGAATGTACGACAGGGATCCCGGTCACGCAGAAAAAAACCACGATTCAGTTTTACAGCAAACCGGACGAAGGCCTGCCCGAAAACAATTGTCTGCCGACGCTGGTTCTGTTTGACGCTCTGGATGCCAGGATTCACGAAGATGAAGCCAAAAAGAAGGAGCTGCTCTATTTCGAATATGCCCGGATCCGCTTTGACGGCAGGGTCATCTGTGAAGACGCCCGAAAAGCCGAAACAAAGGAAAGGCCGATGGAAACCGAGGCTGAGAACAGTTCCGGAAAGCAATACGTCAGTTATTCAGTCGACGCCGTAAGGGTGAAAGATCACGTACTCATCCGCATTTCCGGCAAAACCAGAGTCATCGAATGCATTATCGCGCTGCCGGACAGTTCGAGGTTTTCATATCTTTCCCTTACCGGGGAACATTGCATGATCAGCAATATCCGGGTGGACCGGGAAGACACTGACGCGGACGAAGGATCCATCCCGCGGATCGCTGAGGAGATCAGCTATATCCGCGGATGCCCGGAAGGAGATATTCCGAATCTGCAGATCGACGGCTGGCGTTCGCAGACGACAAAAGGCATCCCGGTCACGGATGGTTTGACGCTTATTTTCCACACCCGCAGTCTGCCGACCGCGCGGCTGATCTGGCATTGTCCGTTTATCACCCTTTTCACTTCGGAAGACGGAAACGCTGACGGGCCCGGTTTCCGGGAATTCCTTCTCCTTCGCCTGGACGGGGAAAACTGGGAATCCGATAAGCACGCCGAAAACGATGTGCATATCGACCATACGAGGGATTTCCCCGGATGGAATGTCTGGAAAGAGACAAATAAAGACGGGATGGACTGTACAGTAAAGATCCGGCGTGACGGCAACCGGGTCACGATGGAGACAAGCAACCTCGGCATTGCGATCGACACCACCACGACAATTTTGGATCAGGTCAGCAGGATATTTGTAGCGCTGACCGGAGACCAGTGCGCGCTGACCAATATCCGTACCTTCTACTGATGCAGCGGCGGCAGTTCGTGAATATCATAGGTTTCATAGTAGATATCAAAAGCCGTTTCCACGTCTCCGGACAGTTCAATCAGCGCACCGGCCTGGAACATGGCGGACAGCGTTCCGCCGGGAGCGTGCCAGGAAGCATTGCTGACTGCTTCAGTCTCACTGTCCCGCAGGATAGCTTCCGCGCCGAACAGCAAAACTCCCGTGGCGATATGGTAGTCGCTGGAGATGATCGCGATCTGTTTGACCTGCGGATACCGTTCCGCAAGGATATCGAAAGTATAGATAGCGTTCTGGGCGGTCGTCAGGGAATGATCCTCGACAATCAGCCGGGAGGGATCCACTCCCTGAGCTTCCAGCCACTCCGCCATCCGGCCCGCCTCCGTCGCCGTCGGGTCGTCAGCGGCAGTTCCGCCGCCTGTGCAAACGATGATGGCGTTCGGGTACTTTTCCGAGGCCGCCAGCATCACTTTCAGCCGCTCAACCAGTTCATCCCGCATCGTGCCGTCCGGATTCAGCTGAAAACCGAGCCCGACCAGGCACAGGGAATCATCTTCCGGCAGGCCGTCCGGAAGCTCCCTGTTAACCGCAACGGGCGCTTCCCAGAGATCCATGATACGGGTCCACTTATCCCCGAGAGACGGGTCGAGAGACGCAAGCGCTGACAGTGCCTCCCCGTCCCTCGTTCCGTTCGCTGCATAGGATACCACAGTCCGCTCAATCAGGGCCTGAGCCGCGTCTCGGGATGTTTCTTCAGCCAGGGCAGGAACCATCATGGTGAGGACAATACAGAGCACAAGAATGATCTTTACCGGACAGGTTTTCATTTTCAGATACTCTCCCTTTTTCGCCGTTTTTTATCTGCGCGGAAACGCCGTGTTGATAAGCGGATCAATCAGAGAACATCCTGCTTACAGCCCGGGCGTTCCCGTTACTGGATTGCGGAATAATAGGCTTCCAGATCCCTCCGGCATCTCTGGAACACAATCCTCATATTGGGATCAAACTGTGTTCCCATGCCTTCGTTCATGATCCCGGCTGCTTTTTCGTAGCTCATCGGTTCCTTGTAAACCCGCTTGCTGACCAGGGCGTCATAAACGTCCGCCACCGCCATGATCCGGGCTTCGACGGGGATCATTTCTCCGACCAGTCCGTCGGGATAGCCCTTCCCGTCCCAGCGTTCGTGATGATGGCGCGCAAGGCGGTAGGCGGTCTGCACAAGGCTGTCCTCCTCCACGCCCTCCAGAAGGATTTTCACCATCTGGCCGCTGATGGTCGAATGGGTCTTCATGATATCGTATTCTTCCGGCGTCAGCCGGCCGGGCTTATTCAGAATTCCGGAATCGATGCTGACCTTTCCAAGGTCGTGCATCGGTGCTGTCCGAATGATGTCCCTCGCCAGGTTTTCATCCAGCGGGAACAGATTGTTCTCCATAATCTCCCGGACCAGGATCCCGACAATATCGCTGGTGCGCCGGACGTGACCGCCCGTGTTGCCGTCCCGGTTTTCAACCATGTCCGCCATGCTCAGGACAAGCCTTTCCTGGATCGCCTCGATGTTTCGGGTCTTTTCCGCGACCTCCCGGTTCAGCCGGTCGTTATAGTTCGTTAAAAGCTCCAGGTTCTTCTTCTCTTCCGTGGCGTCCCGGAAATCGATCAGGTACCCGCGGACAGCGCCGCCTTTTCTGACGGAAAACCCGGAAATCCGATAAGCAAGGGTTCGGCTGCCGGACGGGAAATAACCCATTTCGATCCCGTTCTCCGAATAGTTCGCAGTGATCCGGGTGAACCGTCTTCCGATTTCGCTGTCTTCGGAAAAAGCCGTATCTGTTTTCTTATCCCGGAGTTCCGGAAAGAAGTCATGGCTTTTCTCATTGGCGCCGAGGAATTTTCCGTCCAGTCCGACAGCCACATAGCCTCGCACGGCATGGTTCTTCTGACTGTCAGTGATCATAGTGGAAATATCATGGGAACGTATCTGGTCATAGGACAGAACCAGGAATACCTCAGCCAGCATATAAAGGAACGGAAGAAGCGAAAAATCCGCTTTTAAAAGGGCTTCCGCCGTATACAGAGCGATCCAGATTCCGATAAAAGCCAGATATCCGAAGACAGAACGGCTGAAAACCTTTCTGTTTTTCGACCGGAGCAGAACAGCGAAACAGGTGATCAGGACGATCACTGCCATCAGCCAGGAATAATGCTCAAAGGCGTTGAGAACCCCGGTCATCCGGGAAGCATAACCGTCCCCCGTGTCGATGATCTCGATCATCTCCGGGCCGAACCGGTTGTTGAAGATTCCCCAGATCGGGAACAACAGGGCAGCTACCGAACCGTAAACGACGGCCTTGACCCAGGGACGCACCTGCACGCCGGCGCTGTGGAGCATGGAAAACAGGATGACCGCCATCATCAGCGATGTCATCAGTTCGATAAAGGCAAAGAGCACCAGTCCCGCTTCGGCCGCGGAAACCTGGACCTTCAGCCAGAAAGCCATGATCAGTAAAGGCAGGAGAAGCGCTACTGACCACTCATTGATATCGATATGGTCATAGTTCCTCAGTGCCATGATCAGCGTCGCCAGAACTGCGATCACGACGCAGATGCCGTATCCGGTTGTGATCATTGATCGTTTTCCTCCGCGATCCGCTGGTCTGTCTCAAAGTATATGTCTTTCCACGAATCCGCTGACAGCACGGATTTCAGCTCGGAATGCATGGAAGCAAGCAGAACGCCTGCGATCTCCAGATCCAGGTCGTTTTCGACCCGGACCGCCTTCGGATCCGGCAGGCTGCCGCCGGAAACCGTTTCATTCTCCGGAATCGACCGCACGGAAACCAGCAGGTGGACGGTTTCCCCGAGCGTCTTTCCGAAGACAGATAGCCGAATGGTTCCGTCCGTACTGCGATGCACGGCATTGGCCAGGATCGACACCGTGATTTCCTTCAGTTTTTCCGCGTCGCCGATGAGCATGTCCGGGAGATTCTCCGCGATTTCCGTCTCCAGGCCGATATGCTTCTTTTTCGCCGCGGGCTGAACGATCCGGAGTGCTTCTTCCGCCGTCTGCCGCAGCGAATAGCGGTTTGATACGGTTTTCCCTTTCAGGGCGATCGCTTCCGCCCGGTGGGCAAGGCCGCTGATAAGCGTGAGCATTCTGTCCGCCGTGCTCCGGATGGATTCCGCGTATTCACGGGTTTTTTCCTCATCGCTTTCCCGGAGGATATTCCCGTTGATTTCCAGGATTTCCCGGACGGGCGCCTGCAGGTTTTCGTACGCCATGGAGAGGAAAGCGTTGTTTGCCGTTGTGGCGGCTTCCGCTTCTTCAAGGCGTTCCGCAAGAAGCTGGGTCTCAGTTTTCTCGTCGTTGATATCCTGTACCGCAAAAATCACGTTTTCAAGGGGTTTTCCTTCGCTGCGGTCCATAGCGAAGAACCGGAACCGGCACCAGCCGTGATGCCTGCTGACAAACTCCCAGACGATGCTTTCCCGTTCCCGCATTCTTTCCGGAAGCGTCTCCGTATCGACGAATGCCAGCGTATCTGCCAGATAGTTTGCGTCCGAATCTCCCCGAACCGCAATGTTCAGCAGTTCTCTTGCGCTGCTGTATTGCTCCCGCAGTTTCTCGATGTATTCTCCCGGGGAAACCGGCGTAATCTCATCCGCGGGCAGGTTAATGATATAAATCGCCTCATAAAGTTCTGACATATAGGACAGCCCTGACCTCCGCTGTTCCATCTGCTTCCGGGCGTTCCGGTAAATCACTGTGCTCGTCACGTAAGCAACGCAGGCAAGGACACATAACACGGCGGCAATGATAAACGCGATAAAGCTCCATCCGTTGGAGAAGATCCGGTGATAGCGGACCGTCAGATCGTAATTCGAAAGAACCAGTTTGTCCAGATAATAAAAGATCATGCCGATTTTCACGCTGTCTCCGCTGCGAACCGGCATTTCCGTGTAGTATTCGCTGGGGAAATAAACGATATAGTCTCCCGTTTTCAGCGGGATCAGCA
>Ga0310690_10011357_pt1 | contig 10996 bp, 11 predicted proteins | sample AusTroGonzalo_MG_2_FD_207661 | JGI IMG/M metagenome (GOLD analysis project Ga0310690, IMG submission 207661) | Bovine rumen microbial communities from tropical cattle in Woodstock, Queensland, Australia - Gonzalo_04 (v2) (version 2) | ecosystem: Host-associated > Mammals > Digestive system >...
GGCTCGGGTACATACGGTATTGAGGCAGCTTCAAACAGATATTTTGCCAAAAGCTCACGCGATTTAAGCTTGAAAGAAGCCGCTGTTTTGGCAGGCATGCTCAAAGCCCCCTCGCGTTACAACCCGATATACAGCAAGCAAAATGCTCAAAACCGCGCCAAGATTGTTTTGAATTTGATGCTTAATCAAGGCAGCATCACTGAGGCGGAATTTAAAAAAGCAGAAAAAGAGCCGCTTGTTGACATCACGCAATATAAGGTTGCTGGCGGCAGACACTTTGCCGATATGGTTTACAGTGAAGTTAATGCCTACATCGGCGAGCGTGATGAAGATGTTTATGTGAGCACAACGCTTGATCAAGATTTACAGCAAAAAGCCGAGTGGATTTTGAAAGACGCGGTGCGTGCAAACGCAAAAAATAACGTCAGCGAGGGGGCACTTATCATTTTAGATTACAACGGCGCCATCAAGGCGATGGTTGGCGGTGTGGACTATTCCAAAAGCCAGTTTAATAGGGCAAATCAGGCCTTGCGCCAACCCGGTTCCGCTTTCAAAACATTTGTTTATTTAACGGCGCTTGAAAAAGGTTTTGAGCCATCTGACACAATTTCGGACACACCAGTTGCCATCGGTTCGTGGCGTCCTGAAAATTACGGTAAAAAATATTATGGCAATGTAACGCTCGATTTTGCTTTTTCAAATTCACTTAATTTAGCAACGGTTCATCTGGCACAAAAATTGGGGCTTGGCGATATTATTCGAAACGCCAAACGTATGGGCATCACAACAACTTTGAAAAAAAATCCGGCGCTTGCTTTGGGTGCAAACGAGGTGAAGCTGATTGACATGGCTACGGCATATTTGAGCATTGCAAACGGCGGGTTTGCGTCTTTTGTTTATGCCATTGAAGGCATATATTCCAAAGACGGTCGCGAGCTATACAATCGTGCCGAAGACAGCTCAATGCGCATCATCAAAAAAGATGTGGCTGCAAAAATGACGAAGATGCTTGAAAATGTTGTTTCTTTCGGCACGGGAAAAAATGCGCAGACAGGCGATTTCGTTGCCGGTAAAACAGGAACTTCTCAAGATTTTAGAGATGCATGGTTTGTGGGCTTTACCAAACAATATGTTGTGGCGATTTGGGTTGGAAACGATGATAATTCGCCAATGAAAAATGTTACGGGCGGAATGGTGCCTGCGCAGATTTTCAAAAAAATTATGCTTTCCGCGCCTTGAAAAATATTTTTTTCTGGACAAGTTCAAAAAAAAGCCCTAACATGAAAAAGGACAGACATTTTAGGGAGGACTTGGCTATGCAAAGGATTTTTTTAAGCTTTTTGTTGTTGCCGTTTTTGTTTATCGGCCCCACATCGTCGAAAGTGGTGTTTTTGCCGAACGCGCCTGAAAGCGTTGGGCGCGTTCCTCAAGGTGCGCAGAGATGCGTCGCTTTAGGCTACACGCAAACCGCAGAAACCTGCACCGACGGAGTTCTTGATGAGCCCTGTCCTCATCAGTCGGGCTATTATAAGTACTGTCGTGAAAATTAAGCAGAGTTTACTCTCTGTGATATGGGTGGCCGTCTAAAATGGTTTTAGCGCGGTAGATTTGTTCGGTTAAAACCGCGCGAATCAGCATATGCGGCATCGTGAGTTTTCCAAAAGAAAGCAACAAATCTGCCCGCTGCCGGACAGCCTCAGTGTGTCCGTCTGCGCCGCCGATTAAAAAGCATATTTGCGAAACACCTTCGTTTTGCCAGTTTCCGATTTTTGAAGCAAACGCAAGGCTTGATATGTTTTCGCCCCGCTCGTCTAACACAACAACTTTTGCGTGCTCGGGAATATTCTCAAGCAAAAATTCGGATTCTTTTTGCCCTGTGTCATTATCTTTTTCTTTGATAATTAAATTCCACGCGAGGCGTTTTCGATATTCTTCAATCAAGGCATATTCCGGCGAACCTTTTTTGCATTTTCCGATGGCAAGAATCAGTATTTTCATTTTTTTTGACCCAAGTTTCTTAAAAATTGAATTTGAATGTCGGCAAGCATTTCAGCAGATTTAATGTCAACCCACTCATTTGCCGCGTGCATACCGTCGCCTGTTCCCGAGTGCATAATAATCACCGCGCCGCGTTCATAAAACGCACGCGAATCGGTTGCCCCGCCGATATATTCAAAGAGAATCGGTTTTTGCAAAACACGCTCGGCCAGATTTTTATAGGCCAAAAGGTGAGGATGGTTTTCATCAATGACAACGGGAATACTTTGCATGACAACTTCGAAAGACACGCCGTGTTCCATCAAAGGCAAAAGCTTATTTTTCAGCTCTTGAACGGTTGATTTTTCGGTTAACCTGAAATCAAGCAATGCTTCGGCCGAATCGGAAATAATGTTTGCGACATTACCACCGGAAATTTTTGCAAAATGAAGCGTGTCAACCCAAGTTTGTTTCGGCTTTCCGGACAATTCGGAATAGGGTGGAAAAACTTTTCTGATGTTCTGCCACGTTTTAAAGAGCTGTTCGTTGGCATCTATGCCCTCCCAAGGCGTTGAACCATGCGCTGCTTTGCCTTTGGCGACAAGCTTTACATAAACGGGATTTTTACAGCGCACAACAATTTTTGTGATATCGCCGCCGACATCGTTGTCTAAAACAATATCGGCCTTAAGGTTGGGATGTGTTTTTAAAAAAGCCTCCAAACTTTTGCTGCCCTGTTCTTCATCTGTTGAAAAAATGAGGCCGAATTTTAAGCCGAGCTTTTTTTCCATCACATAGGCCATTGAGTTGATGGCAACGGCGGCAAACGATTTCATATCCAAAGCGCCTCTGGCATACAATCTGCCATCTTTTTCTTTTGCGCAAAACATTTCATTTGTGCCTTCCACAACATCAATATGCCCCAAAACAAGTGCGTCAAAATGTTCGCTGTTTTGGTTGCGCGCAAACAAAACAGGAGAAGCATCCTTAAATGAAAAAACATCAACAAGCGCACCTGTAGGTTCAAGCGTTTGTTTGATATATTCAAGACATTTTTGAATTTGTTCATGATTTCCGGTGATGGTTTGAAAAGAAATTAAATTTTTGGAAAGTGAAAGAATATCCATTGTTTTTACCTTTTTTTTAATATCTTTAATATAATCTGTTTTCAAAGTAAATCAAAAGGGAAGAAAATGAAAGTATTTTTAAGCGCGTTTGCAGTTTTATTTGCTTTTTCGGCGGCGGCAAGAGCCGAAGTTTCCGATTCGAGCGAAAGCGGGCTTTCTTTGCCGCGTATGGTTTCAATTCGCGCCGACAACATCAACGCGCGTTCGGGGCCCGGCACAAAATATCCGATAGAGTGGATTTACAAACAAAAGGGTGCACCCCTTGAAATTATCAACGAGTTTGAGCTTTGGCGTCAAATCAGAGATTGGGAAGGCTCTGTTTCGTGGATTCATAAAACGCGGCTTTCCGGAAAGCGTTTTGTTAAGGTGATTACGCCCGGTGAAAACAACATTTATAACAGTAGCCATTATGATTCGCGCGTGATTGCGAAGGTTGAAGACGGTGTTATCGGCGAAATCAAAAAATGCCCAAAGAAAAACGAATTTTGCCTCATCAAATTTGAAACCATTGAAGGCTGGGTGCCTAAAAAAAATCTCTTCGGCGTTTATGAAAACGAAGTAATTAAATAGATCTTTCACTGCCTGTTAAAATTTTTTTAACGGGTAGGGGAATTTTTTGTGCTTTGTATTGTGGGTTTTCTTTTGTAAAATCGTTCCATTTTTGGTGGCTGTATGTCGTGTTTTGCACGTGTTCGGGAACAAACCATAAAAAACCGTTCATACAGATTATTTGACAGTGGCCCAATGTTGCCGCATTAAAGTTTGGTCTTTCAAGCTTTTGCAAAAGCTTGAAAATTTTTTGCGCTTCGGGGGCATAATCTGTCCGTGCCGTTGTTTTAATGATAAAACAAAGCAGACGATAGGCAATCTCATTATCAAGGGCTTGAAAAAAAACCTTTGAACAGCGAAAGGCCTTGTCTTTATATGACTTAAAATTGTTTTTGAAAAGTTTGTCGGTCAGGCAATCAAAGTAGTTTCGCGAGCCCTGAAGCCGCAACATTGTTTGAGCAATCTTTGAAGGAGTAATACCTGTTTGCTTTTCAAGAGCAGGTAAAAATTTTCGAATTTTAACGCGAAGCAGGCTTGAATCATTGTTGCTTTCGTCCTCAACCCAAGCAATAGAGCGTTTTTTCAAATAATCTTTCAAAACATCAGGGTGCGTTGAAAGAAGCGGCCGCAAAACGGTTATGCCGTGATGGTGCGTTGCCTCATGCATACCGCACAAACCGCTCAAACCGCTGCCGCGCTCCAAACGCATAAAAAAAGTTTCCGCCTGATCAAGCAGATGATGCGCTGTCATCAAAAAGCGCACGTTGTGTTTGATACACCAATTTTCGATAAGCTGATAACGCGCCTGCCGTGCGGCTTCCTCAACGCCGGTTTTCGGCTTTTTTCCTTTCCAAACAAGAATGTGGTGTTCAATGCCGTTTTTTTTCATAATCTCCGCAACATATTGTGCCTCTTTTTTTGAGGACGGACGCAGACCATGATCAACGGTTAGTGCGATGATGCGGTTTTTTTGTGCCTTGAGTTCATCGCAAAGCATCAGCGCAAGCGCAAGCGAATCCGCCCCGCCCGAAACGCCCACGGCAATAGTTTCTTGAGCCAAATTGTGCCTGTTAAAAAAATCCTTAAACATCAACTATCGGCATCCGAGTTGTGTCAGCTGATTTTTTGCCTTTTGCTTTAAATCGGCCGACGCATTTGCAAATTCTTTCGGAAGCTCTCTAAAAGCTGCGCAAGCGCCGTCTTTCTTACCGAGTTGCGCCATAGACAGGCCGAGTTTATATAAGCAATCAGCACCTTTGTTGCCGCCTTTATAGTTTTCATATCCTTTTTTGAAAGCAACGGCGGCTTTGGCGTAATCTTTTTCTTTGTAATACACTTCGCCCAACCAATATTGCGCATTAGAGGCAAGCTTGTCGGAAGGGTGATTTGTTAAAATGAGCTGAAAATTTTGTTCCGCAAGCCCCGTGTCGCCAAGTTTTAAGGCTTCCAGACCCTGCGTGTATAAGTCTGAAACGTCAGACATGCTGCCGCCTAAATCGTTCAGCGCACCTGATGTCACGTCATCGCCGACAACTGAACGCGGCGCACCGGTTGCAACCGTTGGTGCAAATCTTTGTGTTTGAGAAAGCGAGCCCGTTGCTGCGGCAACAGGTTTGCCCTCAAGCATATTAAAACGTGTTTCCATATCTTTACTGAGCGCGTCAATTCTTTCGTTTGTTTGTTTGAGCTTAAATTCAAGCTCTTCAATTTTGCCGTTTAAATTGCGAATGATTTCATCATATTCGCCAAGATGAGCCACACCGCTTGAGCCAACCCCGACTGCCGAATCCGCTTTATCGCGGTATAGTTTGCGATTAATGACAACCAATTCCTCTTTAATGTCGTCAATTTGGTCTTGAAAAGCAGAAAAATCCTGCGCAAAAGCGGAAAAAGCGACGCCTGTGCTTAAGGCAAAACTCAAAACATAGAACAATTTTTTCATACACACACCTCGTTTATAAAGCAGTTGATTTGTTTTTATATATAAATGAAAAGTTTAGGTTTAACAACAAAAAAACGCACCCTTTAAGCAAAGCGTGCGTTTTTTAAGCTTTTGTGTGCAAAATTACATATCGCTTGTTCTGACGACTGTAACGGCACGACGGTTTTGAGCCCAAGCCGCTTCATTGCTTCCCAAAACGGCAGGTCTTTCTTTGCCGTATGAAATTGTTGCAATGCGGTCGGCATCAACACCGTGAGAAACCAAATATTCCTTAACGGCGTTTGCACGGCGCTCACCTAAAGCCAAGTTATATTCGCGCGTTCCGCGTTCATCGCAGTAACCTTGAACAATAACATTAACTTTGTTGTGGCGCTTTGATGTCAGCCAGTTCACTTGCGTGTCCAAAACTTCTTGAGCGTTTTGTGTTAAAGCAGAGCTGTCTAAAGCAAAGAACACACGATCTTCGGCATTTGCCATAAAATCACGGGCTTCTTTTGCTTCGCAGTCAACACCGCCGAACAAACCGCCGTTTGAACTTAAAGATGAACAACCGGCAAGCACCATGACGCACAATAAACCTAAAAGTTTTTTCATATATTTTCTCCATATGGGTTTAATAACACTTGCTTCTCGTGAATATTCACGAAAACTTAATTGCAATACAACTAATACAAAACCAAACATAAGCAATAAAAGTAAATTTTTCAATAAGAAAATGCAAAAAATTCCCAAAAATTTCATCAAAAGTTTTAATTTTTTAAGCTTTGATGGGCACAAAAAGGCTTAAGGGCTTATTGTATAGCTTTGATATGGGCGCGCTGGGCCTGCAGGTCAAAATTTGCCTTGAGCCCGAGTTGCGGTGCAATTTCAGATATAATTTTGCCGGCCGTCGGTGCGGCGTTCCAACCCGAAGTGATAAAGCCCCATGTTTCCTTTGAGCCTTTGGGTTCGTCAATAATCACCAGCAAAGCGTATTTTGGATTCGATGCCGGAAAGGCTGATAAAAACGAGTTTGTAACACGTCTTTTGGCATAGCCTCCGTTAACGGCTTTTTCGGCCGTGCCGGTTTTTCCGGCGACCTCATAGCCTTTGACTTCGGCTTTTTTGCCCGAACCATACAAAACAACATCGCGCAACAGCGGCCGCATTTGTTCTGACGTGCGTTCTGAAATCACGCGTTTTGAAGGTTTTTTAACGCTTGATTTGATAAGCGTCGGTGCGTGATAAATGCCGCCGTTCATCAAAGCCGAAAAGGCTGTGATAACGTGCATTGGTGTAACAGATATGCCGTGGCCGTATGCAACGGTTGCCATGGTAATATCCGTCCAGTTCTTTTGGCTTTGAAACAAAGGTTTTGCCTTTTCGGGGATTTCAAAATCGGTTAAGGGTGCAAAAAAGCCGAGGTTTTCCAAAAACTTGCGCTGGTCTTTGCGTCCGACGCGCGACACAAGCTGAACAGAACCGATGTTTGAGGAATAAATTAAAATTTCGCCGACGGTCAGCCATCTGTTTTCGCCGTGAAAATCGCTGATTTTACGACGTTGAATCGTAATAGGTTTTGTGGCGTCAAACTTATCGGTAACTTTAACCTTGCCGCTTTCCAAACCGAGCGCCGTATTAAAAGTTTTGAAAACCGAGCCGGGCTCATAGGTGCCGAGAGTCGTAAAATTAAAAAGTGCTTTGTCGCCCAAGGGAATATTAACGTTCGGGTTGAAATCGGGCAGGGAAACCATCGAAATCACCTCGCCGGTGTTAATGTCCATTAAAACGGCGCTTGCACCCTCGGCACTAAATTTTTCAATTGCAGCCAAAAGTTCTTGCCTGATGGTGTCTTGAATGCCCAAATCAACGGTTAATTCAAGCGGTTTGGTCGATTCTGTTAAGCGTTTGTGCATAAATTTTTCAATACCGGCCTGGCCGACATTGTCAACGTTTGTATAGCCCAAAACATGCGCAAATAAATTGTCGTGCAGATAAACGCGTTTTTCGCTTGTCAAAAATTCAAGTGCGGGAATGCCCAAAGCATTAACTTCGGATTGTTTAGTGGGCGACAGGTCGTGTTTTAGCATCACAAAAGATGTTTTTTTCGTGAGCTTTGCATACAAATCGTCATATTTCATATCCGGAAAAACAAACGAAAGCTTTTCGGCCGCATCTTTGGCATCTTGAATTTTTTTCGGGTTGGCATATAAATCAACAGTTGGCAACGATGTTGCAATCACAATACCATTTCGGTCAACAATATCGGCGCGTGAAATCGGTGCTTTGATAAGAATCTCGCGTTGCTTCGTTTCATCTTCGGGCAGTTTAATTTCAATGCCGTGGGGCAAACAAACCATAAAAACACGCACGGCGATGATGGTATAAACGGCAAAAAACAAGGCAATTGCGATGTTGACGCGTTTGCGGCATATTTCAAGTGCGCCGGCACTGTAGGTTTCTTCAAACAACGAGTTTTGCACAGGCATAGAGTGCTGGTTTTTAAAATCGTAAGAATTGTTCTTTCTTTTAGACAAGCCGACCTGTAACACGTTTAATCTCGATGCGTTTTGATAAGTTTCTTGTATTCGCTCGTGCCTCTTGTTGAAGCAAGGTCAACAGAAGACGATTCGTTTTCAAATGGTAACGCAGAATAGTTAATAATTTGTTCCGCTCTGATTTTATTTAAAGCAATATGCTCGGAAGCAAGTTTTCGCAATCTTTCCGGCGTGTTAAGGCGTCCCCATTCGGCTTTTAAGACATGGATATTTCGAACATCGGTTGAAATGTTTTGGTTAATGCGTTTGAGCTCGACTTCAAGTTCGTGCACCTGATTTTTTAAGATGAAACACCCGAAAATAATGAAGCTGGTTACCGTAAACCATAAAGCCGTTACGGCTGTTTTTGTGCTAATCATTTTTTTCTCCTTTGCTTTTAATGGCGTAACGCAATTTTGCCGAATGCGCGCGCGGATTTGAGGACATTTCTTCTTTTGTGGGCAAGATGACATCAGAGACAAACGAAAAAGGCTTTTTCGGCGCAGCGTTTAAAACACCGTAACGCGAAGTGTGCACTTTTTGGGGTGCATTAGCCTTAAAAAAGTTTTTCACGATTCTGTCTTCAAGCGAGTGAAAATCAACCACGACAAGACGTGCACCGACATCTAAAATTTCAAGTGCACCATTTAAGGCTTTTTCAAGCTCTGATAATTCGTCATTAACTGCAATTCTTAAAGCTTGAAAAGAACGTGTGGCAGGGTTTTGTTTGCCAAACCGAACAGGCAAAACACAGCAGATAATCTCTGCCAGTTCGGTTGTTGTTTCAATCGGCTTTTTTTGCCGCGCCGCCACAATTTTTTTTGCAATCTGCCGCGCTTTTTTTTCTTCGCCGAAATAATATAAAATGTCTGCAAGCTCGTTTTCTTCGTATGTATTCACAATATCATAAGCGCTCAAACCGGTTTGCGACATACGCATATCAAGTTTGGCCTCTTTTGAAAAAGAAAAACCGCGATTGGCCTCATCAAGTTGCATCGAAGACACACCGATGTCAAACACAACGCCGTCAACTTTTTCATCAACCACATTAAAAATAGCCGAAAAACAAGTTTGTTTAAAAGCAAAACGCTCGGCATATTTTTCTTTCAGTTCTTGTGCACGAGGCAAGACGGCCGGATCGCGATCAAGTGCAATCACACGGCAATTTGCTTTTTCTAAAATGGCGCGGCTGTAACCGCCATCGCCGAAAGTGGCATCAACATATACACCGCCGTCCTTAACACACAAGGCCTCTAAAACCTCGCAAAGCATAACGGGAATATGTTTTTGCGCCTCGTTCATTTTAATTTTTCTCTCCCGTTTTGTTCAAATTCAAAACCGGTCTTTTTTTCAAAACTTCTGCACGGATTCTTTTCTCTTCGGCCGCCCAATTTTCAGGATTCCAAATTTGGAATTTACGTCCTTTACCCACAAAAACGGCCGTATCCGTAATATTTGCATGCGTAAGCAATTTTTCGCTTAAAACAATTCGACCCGTGCTGTCAAAAGTAAAGCGTTTTGCATCGCCGAAAATAAGGTTTGTCAGATCATCTTGTGTCTGTGAAAAAAAGTCGTTTGAATCTTCAATTTCTGCGGCAAGTTTTTCGAGCAAATCCTCGGCGCAACCTTCGATACAAGGCGAAACAAGGCTTCGATAACACACAATTTCGGTGCCAAGCTCTTTGACAATGGCGCGGTAATCGGCAGGAAGCGAAACACGGCCTTTTGAATCGACCTTGTTGTAAATGGTGTCCATAAAAAGGAACGTTTTTCTCAAAGTTTGCCTCCCGATAAAAAAGATATTGCCTATGGTATATCATGGTAATTTATGGGAATCAATGGAAAATTTTAGGATTTCATTAACTGTTCTTGCTTTGTTCTAAACGCATTACGACAAATGTCTTGTAGGACGGGCAATCAAGGGCTAAAAAAATTTTTTTATAATTTGTGAACAAAATTTGCCATGTAAAAAAGTCTCCAAAAATTATTTAAAAAACTGGTCTATTTAAAGGAACGTTTGTTTCCGGTTTCAAAAACCGGAACATTTTTAGGACTGCAACAATGCCTTAAAATGCTTATAAAGCTATATTTATCATGGTCTATAAAAAATTTTGCCAAAATACAAAAAAGTGGTTGATTTAATAGTTGGTTTATGTTACACTTCTCCTAAATAAAGATTCGTTTTTGAGAAAGGAAAAAATCATGGAAAAGCAACTAAAAAACAGACTTAATAAACTTTTTAAAAGGGTAAGTCCGAATAAAAAAGAAATGGAAGAAACAAAACATGAAAAAACAGATTCTGATAAATTATTCGTAACACCGCAAGTAACTGAAAAAGGCGACATAACGACAATATTATTCGAGACAGGACCACGCGCATTTTATTCTGATACTCAAGAAAGAGACATTCAAAATCCCGATGTTTTAGTGCTTCATAAAGATGCTGAAGATAATTATTTAATGACTTGGCACGGAATAGAAAGATATACGGAACCATATTCGTATGATAATGGTGCAATAACAGGTGAAGATGATTATTACGCATTTGCAACAAGAGGCATGTATTTATTAAATGAACAACAAGCAAAAACACTCTTAACATCTTCTGGCAAAGAGTTTCAAGAAACGCTAGAGAGTATTAAAGCACAAGAAAATTTCAAATACAAACGCCTAACAGAGGATGCAAGCCAGCAGAGGTCTGATTTTATTGAAAAAGACTTCAATCTTGCTGAGAAAGTAAGAGATAAGTATTTTGAAGGCATCAAGATACAAGATCAAGAATTAAGACAAAAAAGGACAGAACAACAAAAGGCCGAACAAACAAAAAAAACTAATGAAGAGACTGAAAAGTTTTTAGGTATGTTTTCAAAATTTGATCCGCGCGG
>Ga0310690_10011358_pt1 | contig 10995 bp, 12 predicted proteins | sample AusTroGonzalo_MG_2_FD_207661 | JGI IMG/M metagenome (GOLD analysis project Ga0310690, IMG submission 207661) | Bovine rumen microbial communities from tropical cattle in Woodstock, Queensland, Australia - Gonzalo_04 (v2) (version 2) | ecosystem: Host-associated > Mammals > Digestive system >...
AGGATGCCTGCTGCCAGACAGACGCCCGTGGCCTTCACAAACCGCATGATCTGTTTCTCGCGGATGGCCTCCACGAGCCATGCGATGACCATGAAGAGGATGATGAACATATAATAATAGGTCATCTGCACGTGGTTGGCATTGATCTCAAAGGCCGTAAAGATGGCCGTCACCACAAAGCCCGACAGGTATTTCCCTCGATAAGCCAGTACGATACCCGCAATCATCGGTGGCAGATAGGCCAATGCCCACACCTTCCAGATATGTCCGGCTGCAATGATGATGAGGAAATAGGTGCTAAACGCCCAGATGATAGATCCCAGTGCAGCCAAATGCTGACGGAAGTCGAAGGCACGGAGCAGGATATAGAAGCCCAAAAGATAGGCAAAGATATACCACACATTCTCAGGCAACCAGAGGTGATAGGCACTGATGGCCACACCCAGTTTGTCGGTAGAATGATACGATGGTGCCATCTGATAGGTGGGCATACCCCCAAACAGGGCATTGGTCCAACGACTACGTTCGTGAGTTTTTTGTTGATACTCGACGCTCTCCTGACCTGCACCCTTTCCTGCCGAGGCATCATGACGATAGAGGATACGTCCCTCGATATCGGCAGGGAAGAAATAAGCGAAGGCCAATACGGCAAACAACAGCACTGCCAACACGTCTGGCAGGCACTTCTTTAATAATGTCATAACTTGCAAGTTTATTATTTTGCGTGCAAAGTTACAAAATAATTGTGAATAGTCAATTGAGAATTATGAATTATTTTGTATCTTTGCAGTCGAAATATGGAAGAATTAATCATCACCAGCGTCCAGAATGCCCGTGTCAAGCACATTGTGGCTCTGCAACAGAAGTCGTCGCTACGCCGCGAAGAAGGATTGTTCGTGGTCGAGGGCCAGCGTGAGATAGAGCACTGCATCGCCTGTGGGTATGAGATCGTAGAGGCGTTTATAGTTGATAGTTTATCGTTTACAGATGATTACCCTGCTACGAAAGTCACTCCCCAAGTATATGAGAAGATAGCCTACCGCGGCTCCACCGAGGGCATCATCGCTGTGGCCAAAGTCAAAGACCATAGCATATCATCTATCAACCATAAACTATCAACTATCAACTCCCCATTGATCGTCGTCCTCGAGCGCGTTGAGAAGCCTGGCAACCTGGGCGCCATCCTGCGTACGGCCGAGGCGGCTGGAGTGGATGCCGTCATCGTCTGCGACCCGCTCACCGACCTCTACAATCCCAACCTCATCCGCGCCAGCATCGGTGGGGTGTTCAGCGTTCCCACAGCCGTCTGCACGTCAGAGGAGTGCATTGCCTTTCTCAAGGCGCACCAGATCAAGATCCTTACGGCCCAGTTGCAGGACTCCTACGAATACTACGACTATGACATGACTTCTGCGACGGCCATCGTGATGGGCACCGAGTCGACAGGACTTACCCAGCAGTGGCGCGAGGCGGCTGATGCCCATATCCGCATTCCCATGCTGGGACGCCTCGACTCGCTCAACGTCAGTGTCAGTGCCGCCATCCTCATGTATGAGGCTGTCAGACAAAGAAACAATAAAAATAGATAGCGTATGAAAATTGGAATTATCGTAGCCATGGAGAAGGAGTTGAAACAACTCCGTCCCCTATTCCCCGAAGATCAGGTGATACTGCAACAAAGCGGCATCGGTAAGGTAAACGCTGCCTTGCAGGCACTGGAGATGATTCATCGGTACAAGCCGGACATCATCGTCTCTTCAGGCTGTGCCGGAGGAAATGGCGACGACATCAACATACAGGATGTCGTGGTCAGTGCCCAACTCGCCTACCATGATGTGTATTGCGGTGAGGCCATTGGTCACTCGGTCTATGGTCAGGTGCAGGGATTACCTGCCCGTTTCGAGGCCAACCCCGAACTTCTTGACAAGGCTATTGCCCTGAACAAGCAATTGACGGATGTGAAGATCCACCCAGGACTGATTGTCACAGGCGACTGGTTCGTCGATACCAAGGAAAAGATGCGCGAGATCATCGGCCATTTCCCTGAGGCCAAGGCCGTCGACATGGAGAGTGCTGCCATCGCGCAGACCTGTTATATCTTCCAGGTGCCGTTTATCTCATTCCGCGTCATCAGCGACATCCCCCTACGCGACACACACGCTTCGCAGTATCATGATTTCTGGAGCACCACAGCCGAGAAGTCATTCCAAGTCACCAAGACCTTCATCGAAAGTCTATCGTAGCCCCCTAAGTTAGGGGGCAACAGGGGTCTGAACAGGCGCAGATTCCTGATGTAAAACATATTAAATGGTCTGATAAACGCTTGTTCAGACCCCCACCCCCCTAACTTAGGGGGCTTATACATATGGAAGTCATTCAGAGTTTCACCATCGATCATACCCAACTGAAGCCAGGCATCTACGTCTCGCGCGAAGATAAAGGTTTCACCACCTTCGACCTGCGCATCACCGAACCCAATAAAGAACCTGCTGTAGCCCCAGCCGCCATGCATAGCCTAGAGCATCTGATGGCCACCTGGTTCCGTAACAGCGAAGCAAAGGACGATGTGGTATATGTGGGTCCTATGGGATGCCTCACGGGTATGTATATCATCATGACAGGTACCTACACCGTAGAGGACATGCGACGCCTCACCATCGAGTGCCTGCGATGGATCCTCACACAGACCGAGGTGCCAGCCACACGACCAGAGGCCTGTGGTAACTATCTACTCCACGACCTTCCGATGTGCAAGTGGGAAAGTGCCCGCTATCTCGACCGTCTGGAACATGACTTCCACAGCGAGTACACCAAACTTCAGATCACCCTCGACGACGGAAAGGTCTTTGCTGATGCTTAAACTCCTAACCGACAACCGTCCCTGGGCCGTACGGAAACGTGCCTTCCACATCTGGCAACAGACGCCCCATACTGTGGCACCGCTCAACGAAGCGACCCACACCTGTAAATCCTGTGGTACCGAGTTTCAAGGCAACTACTGTCCGCGTTGCGGACAATCGGCCATCGTAGGGCGTTTCTCGTTTAAAACCGCTTTCCTGCTGTTTCTCGATATCTGGGGAATGGGTAATCGTGGTATGTTCCGTAGCATCCGCGACCTGATGCTCCGTCCAGGCTATATGATCCGCGATTATGTCAGCGGTCGGCAGTCGGCCTATTTTCCACCGTTTAAGATGTTCTTCATACTGATGACCATCTCGCTGCTAATCTCTCACGGTCTCAGTCTGAACCTGGAAGAAGAGGAAGGACAACAACAGACGACAAAGGTAGAGCAGAACGACTCGACAGCCATCCAAATCAACAAGGAGGCCATCGACAATGAACCGCCAGGCATCAAGGTCGACGGGAAAGTGGTTGATAATGGGGTCATCCAGTATCTGAAGAAGACACCTCACGTGATCAAAGCCTTAGAGAAGAAGAGCCCATCCCTGTTTGCCTTTGCGCTGCTCGTGCTGTTCTCAGGACCACTCTATCTGTTCTTCCGCAAGTGTCCAGCCATCCCCGACCTCCGTTACGCGGAGCACCTCGTAGCCTTGGTCTACACGTCGAACACGTACACCATCTACCAGATTCTCAGCAGTCTGACACCTGGTGTCCTCTCCGACAGCCTCGATCTGATGGCGGTGATCATGGTCTTTATCTCACTGAAACAGTTTACGGGTTATTCCAAACGTCGTCTGTTGGGATACATCATACTGACATTCCTGTTCTTCGTCGTGATCTTCCTTGCCGTCTTCGCCGTAGTTTTGGGGATTATCATGCAGACAGCGCATTGACCTCGCCAAACAGCATCCACTCGAAGAGTTATCGATTGGTGACTTTATTGTAGCACCACCTTACAAAGCCAGGATATCTATGGCAGCAAAGACGAAGGACAGAGAGACCGAACCGACTGTAGAAAAGACGGGCACAACGCGCTTCCTTCCGCTTGTTCCTGAACACCTGCCGATTCACTTCTGCAAACCGACGACCAGTGATAATGGCCTCAGCAGCGTGCTTAGCCGTAAGGAAAGCATAGTAAAGCCCTTCGTACGTGACACGATTGGGGAAACCACCCGCATCACCAATCAAGATGATACGGTCGTGAAGGGGATAATTGATATTGTTGGGGATATAGGCACCCTTCGCCTTCAGGTCTGGACAGCCCATACCGCCAAGTACCTCACGGAACGACTGTGGTGTGGTGGCATGGTCGCCAAAACCCTGCACGTCGTAGGCTTTATTGGGGAAGAGATAATAATAGCCCTGATTATAATGCTTCGACACATTGATAACCACCGTATTCTCAGGCGACTTCGGGGCGTATTGCTCCATCCACAACAGACCGTGATCAGACTCCGGATTCAGGTATTTCCGTACGCGGCTGTTAGCCCCATCGGCTCCTATCAGATAGTCACAGGCCACCTGACGACCCGACTTCAGCGTCACGATGATCTGACTCCCCTGTTCCTCGATGGCCGTTAGTGCCTCGTTAACAAACTGTCCCCCACTCCTGAGATATTCCTTCAGCAATTGAGCATCGAACTGGCGGCGCTTCACGATACGCAGTTCCTGACGCATGTCGAGACAGAAGATCGGCTTTCCATCAAGCAGGAGTTTCAGTCGCGTCACAGGATTGTAATCATAATGGAATGTAGGCAGAATACTGCTGAGCAGACGGTAGGAACGGGGCGTCAGTCCGCCTCCGCAGATTTTGTCGCGAGGAAACTCGGCTCTGTCGACCACCATACAGTCGATGTTCTGTTTCCTCAGCAGCAATCCGCATGTGCTTCCAGCCGGCCCTGCGCCAACAATCAACACGCTTACCTGATCCATCGGGCCATCAATTGTGATTAATAAAACAGGCTATACCTTATTCGCCTTCTTGCGCTGGTCGTGGTCGAGGATGGTCTTACGCATACGCATTGACTTCGGAGTGACCTCAACAAGTTCATCCTGCTTGATATATTCCAGGCACTCCTCAAGCGACATAACGGTCTTGGGCACAATACGCGCCTTATCGTCGGTACCTGAAGCACGGACATTAGTCAACTGCTTGGCCTTGCAGACATTGATTACAAGGTCGTTGTCGTGGACATGCTCACCCACCACCTGACCAGCATAGACATCCTCACCCGGATCGATGAAGAACTTACCGCGATCCTGCAGTTTGTCGATGGCATAGGCAAAGGCATTACCCGTATCCATCGAGATCATCGAACCATTGACACGACGCTCAATCTCGCCCTTATAAGGCTGATACTCCTTAAAGCGGTGAGCCATAATCGCCTCACCCTGACTGGCGGTAAGCACATTGGTACGCAGGCCGATGATGCCACGCGAAGGGATATCGAACTCGATATTAACCCGCTCGCCCTGACTCTCCATCGAGGTCATTTCGCCCTTACGACGGGTGACCATATCAATCATCTTCGAAGCAAACTCCTCAGGCACATTGATGGTGAGTTCCTCAATAGGCTCACACTTCTGACCGTCCACCTCTTTATAAATAACCTGTGGCTGACCTACCTGCAACTCATAGCCCTCACGACGCATGGTCTCGACAAGCACGGAGAGGTGAAGCACACCACGGCCTGAGACCACCCACTTATCGGTGCTATCCTCGAACGGCTCCACCTTTAAGGCGAGGTTCTTCTCGAGTTCCTTCTCCAGACGGTCGTTGATATGACGGGAGGTGACAAACTTACCCTCCTTACCAAAGAACGGCGAATCGTTGATGGTAAAGAGCATCGACATCGTAGGCTCATCGATAGCGATAGGCGGCAGCGGCTCCGGATTCTCGAGGTCGCAGATAGTGTCGCCAATCTCAAAATTATCGAGACCGATGACGGCACAGATGTCACCACAGTCAACGCTGTCGGTGCGGACGTGACCCATACCCTCGAAAGTATGCAATTCCTTGATCTTTGTCTTCTCCATCGAACCATCGCGGTGGCCGATAGTGACCTGCATACCGTCCTTGAGTTGCCCACGGTGCACACGTCCCACGGCGATACGCCCTTGATAACTCGAATAGTCGAGACTCGTAATCAGCATCTGGGGCGTACCCTCAATCTGCTGAGGTGCGGGAATCACCTCGATGATCTTATCTAATAAATAGGTAATGTTGTCGGTAGGCTTCTTCCAATCCTCGCCCATCCAACCGTTCTTGGCAGAGCCGTAGACAACGGGGAAGTCGAGTTGATCCTCAGTGGCATTGAGCGAGAACATCAGGTCGAACACCATCTCGTAGACCTCCTCAGGACGACAGTTGGGCTTATCCACCTTGTTCACCACCACGATAGGCTTCAGACCTATCTGCAAGGCCTTCTGCAACACGAAGCGCGTCTGAGGCATCGGACCCTCAAAGGCATCGACGAGCAACAGACAGCCGTCGGCCATATTCAACACACGCTCCACCTCGCCACCGAAGTCGGAGTGTCCCGGGGTGTCGATGATATTGATCTTCACACCTTTCCAGTTGATGGATACATTCTTTGAGAGGATGGTGATACCACGCTCACGTTCCAGATCGTTGGCATCCAATACCTGATTGCTGAGGTTCTGTCCCTCACGGAAGAGATTTCCTGCCAGCATCATCTTGTCGACGAGTGTCGTTTTGCCATGGTCGACATGCGCAATAATGGCGATATTTCTAATGTCCTGCATACTTATTTACTTGTTTTGCGGGTGCAAAGGTACAACTTTTCTGCGAAATATTTGTGGGAATAAGAAAAAAGTTGTACCTTTGCAGCCGCATTTCGGAAAATCCGGAGCATCTGACGACGTAAACCGGCTGGTGATTAGGCTGGAATCGCGTCTGAAAGATGTGTTTGCAAACAACATTTAATCACTTTAAATTATGTATTTAGACAAAGCAAAGAAGGAGGAAATCTTCGGTAAGTATGGTAAGGGTACCACAGATACCGGTTCTGCAGAGGCTCAGATCGCCCTGTTCAGTTATCGTATCTCTCACCTGACCGAGCACTTGAAGAAGAATCACAAAGATCACAACACTGCCCGTTCACTGACCATGCTGGTAGGTAAGCGTCGTAAGTTGTTGAAGTATCTGTACAATAACGATATCAATCGTTATCGTGCGATTATCAAGGCTCTTGGACTTAGAAAGTAAAGTTAGAGCAAAAACAATAATCCCCGCCATACGGTGGGGATTTTTATTTTATCTCATTTCTAATTCCTTATCTCATTCAGGGGAATCATCACGAAGTCCCGTTGGTGCATGAGCGGATGCGGAATCTTCAAGTCGGGCTCATCAACCGTCAAGTCGTCATAGAGCAGGATGTCAATGTCGATCGTTCGGTCTTTATAGAGATGGGGAAGATGTTTCTTCCGTCCCAATTCGCGCTCGATTTTCTGAGTGATCTTGAGGAGTTGGCGAGGTGTGAGGGTTGTCTCGCAGAGAATCACGCCATTGAGAAACTTATGCTCCGACTCGAAGCCCCAAGGCTCCGTCTCGATGAGGGAGGACTGTCGAAGCACCGTCCCTACCCTCTCACCTATCAACGATATGGCTTTGCGGATATGCGCTGCCTTATCGCCAAGGTTAGAGCCGAGCCCCAAGAATACTTTATGTACATTCCTCTCACCTCTCACCTCTTACTTCTCACCTCTTACCTCTAATTACTTAATCATCCAGTATCAGCATCGCATCACCGAAGCAACCGAACTTATATTCGAGGCTGACGGCTTTCTTATATGCCTCATACACGAGGTCATAGCCACCAAAAGAGCACTCCGTCATCATCATCGTCGATTCCGGATGATAGAAGTTGCCAATCAGAGCATTCGACAATCCGAAGTCGTAAGGCGGGAATATGAACTTATTGGTCCATCCGTCGAACTCCTTCAGCAGTCCGTCCGTACCCACAGCCGTTTCTGTGGCACGCGCCGTGCTGACACCTACCGAACAGACACGATGACCGGCCTGCTTGGTATTGTTCACGATATCACAAGCCTCCTTGGTGATGATCACCTGCTCAGAGTTCATCTTATGCTTCGTCAGGTCTTCCACCTCAATGGAGTCGAAGTTACCCAGACCGCAATGCAAGGTGACGTAGGCAAAGTTGATGCCCTTGATCTCCATGCGTTTCAGCAACTCACGACTGAAATGCAAGCCTGTCGACGGAGCCGTGACAGCACCTTCGTTACGGGCATAGATGGTCTGGAATGCCTCCATATCCTCCGCTGTCGCCTCACGCTTGTCGACGATATAGCGAGGTAATGGCGCAGAACCAAGGGCGAACAGTTCCCGTTTGAACTCATCATGCGGACAGTCGTAGAGGAATCGTAGGGTACGTCCGCGACTGGTTGTATTGTCGATGACCTCTGCCACCATCGGTCCATCCTCCTCGAAGAAGAGTTTGTTGCCGATACGGATCTTACGGGCAGGCTCCACCAGCACGTCCCACAGACGCAGTTCCTCGTTGAGTTCGCGCAACAGGAACACCTCGATCTTGGCATCGGTTTTCTCCTTGGTGCCATACAGACGAGCCGGGAACACCTGAGTATCATTAAAGATAAACGTATCCTCCTCGTCGAAATAGTCGAGCACATTGCGGAAATCGAGGAAGACGGGTTTCCCTTCCTCGTCGAGCAGGTCCTCACCATTCTCGTCTTTCTTGGTCGTCTCAATGCGCCCACTCTTACGATGAATCACCATCAAACGGCACTCATCACGATGATAACTTGGCTCAAGAGCCACCAAATTCTCAGGTAGTTTGAATTTAAACTGTGATAGTTTCATATCTTTAATTTTTCACTTTTCACTATTCATTTCTTTCTCCAGCCATGCGGGGAACGTCTCAAACGTCAGGCAGTCCTCAATGCGCACATCGCCCACACGGGTCCTGCACAGCGCCGTGAGAAAAGCCCCGCTACCCAGTGCAGCACCGATATCCCTGGCCAGCGAACGGATATAAGTACCCTTGCCACATACCACACGGATAGACATCTGCATCGTGTCAGGATTAAAGTCGGTCAGTTCAATCTCGTCGATATGGATAGGCTTCGCTGCCAGTTCCACACCCTTGCCCTTACGGGCCAACTCATAAGCCCTGTCACCTGCCACCATACAGGCAGAGTAGAGCGGCGGACGCTGCATGATATCCCCCACGAACTGGGGCAGGGTCTTCTCAATCAACTCACGCGTGATATGGCGCGTGGGATAGGTATAGTCTACGGTGTGCTCACGGTCATAACTGGCCGTGGTGGCACCCAGTTGCAACGTAGCCGTATACTCCTTGGTATGGCGCTGCAACGACTCGATGTTCTTCGTTTCCTTTCCCGTACAGAGTATCAGCACCCCCGTTGCCAAGGGATCAAGCGTTCCGGCATGACCCATTTTCACCCGCTTCACATGCAGACGTTTCGACACGAGGTAGCGGATATGTGCCAACGCACCGAAACTCGACATGCGGTAGGGCTTGTTGATATAGATAAGGGCACCTTCCTGGAAATTCATTTAATCGACCATTGCAAGTGAGTGACCTGTCAGCAGCAGCACGATGATGATACTGCCAACAATGATACGATAGATACCAAAGGCTTTGAAGCCGTATTTCGAGAGGAACGCCACAAACCACTTCATAGCCAGCAGCGCCACGATAAAGGCGACGACACACCCCAGAATCAGCATGGTGATATTATGCGAGGTGGCCCATGAGGTATCGTCCTTCAACAGATCCAACATGTCGAGGAGCGTTGCACCCGCCATAGTGGGAACAGCCAGGAAGAACGAGAACTCGGCAGCACGCTTGCGCGTCAGTCCCTGCGCCATACCGCCCACGATGGTAGCCATCGAACGCGACACGCCAGGAATCACCGAGATACACTGGAAGAGACCAATCCTAAAGGCCCGCTTCTCATCCACTTTGTTGGCATCGTTGCCCTTGTTGAAGATCTTGTCGCAGAACAGCATGAAGATACCGCCCAGCACCAGCATCACGGCCACCACCTCCACACTGTCGAGCAACCAGTCGAGCAAGCCCGATTTCTTCGCCAGCAGACCGATGACCACTGCGGGCAGCACACCCACGAACAGCAGCCAGTAGAAACGGAAACTCTCGAAGAATCGCTTCCAATAGAGGCACACCACCGAGAGGATGGCGCCAAACTGGATGATAAACGTGAAGGCATGCACAAAGGGATCGCCTTGAGGAACACCCAGCAGATTCTGTGTAATGATCATGTGCCCCGTCGAGGATACAGGCAGGAATTCCGTCAGTCCTTCAACAATGGCGATGATGATGGTCTCAATCCATGTCATTCAGCGACCTCCTTCTTCTCCTCATCGTAAGCAGTCTTGGGCTTGCGCATCACGGCATAGATCATCGACACAAAGCCGAAGAGGCACACGATAGGTGCCACCTTGATACGACGCGCACTGAAAATGTCAGGCTCATACACCGCATCGCTCGATCCGGGTCCCGTCATCAGCAGGAAGCCAATCACCACAATCACCATCCCCACTGCCAGGAGGATATAGTTCACTTTATCAAATGCAAAATTTCTCTTATCCATAATGCTCAATTAAATTCTATACAGGTCGCCCGCTGTCATCTTCAGGAACTTGTTCACAGAGATCCAGGAACAGATAAACGTGATAATCAGTCCGAAGAGCAACACGGCCACAGCGGTAATCGTCAGTTCCCGCCAGGTAATGATGTTCAGGATGTTCGGCTCGAAGGTGTAGAGTGCATACACACCCACCCCCAGCACCATGATGGCCAGCAGAGCGGCAATGACGCCAGCCGCCAGGGCCTGTCGCATGAACGGTTTGCGGATAAAGTTCCACGAGGCACCCACCAACTTCATCGTGTGGATCAGGAACCGCCGCGAATAGACACTCAGCCGCACCGTGTTGTTGATTAGCGAGAACGAGACGAACGACAGCAACACCGCCAGGCACAACAGCACCATGTTCATCCTGTTCAGGTTCTTGTTCACATTGTCCATCAGGTCCTCCTGATAGGCCACATC
>Ga0310690_10011362_pt1 | contig 10993 bp, 9 predicted proteins | sample AusTroGonzalo_MG_2_FD_207661 | JGI IMG/M metagenome (GOLD analysis project Ga0310690, IMG submission 207661) | Bovine rumen microbial communities from tropical cattle in Woodstock, Queensland, Australia - Gonzalo_04 (v2) (version 2) | ecosystem: Host-associated > Mammals > Digestive system >...
CCTCCATAATGAAAGGCTTTCCTGCTTGTTTGCTGTTTATGTTCAGACTGTCAACGAAAACCAGTAATCGCTCGTTATCGGCCATTTTCTTGGAACCCTCGATGATTTCTTCTAGGTCGGCAGACAGGTATCTAAAACCATTATAGTATGTAAGGTTGTTTTCACCCGACATGTAAACCATAACGGTACGGCTGGCTTTAGATGGTACAGTCCAGCCTTTATCTTCATTATCATCGTCGTGGCAAGCAATCAGGCATGCCAATGCGCAAAATAGTAAAACGATTTTTTTCATGTTCTAAATTTTTTGCAAAGGTAATGTAATTATGTCGAATAACAAGCGTTTTATTGTTAAGTAACTATAAATCGCTGTTTAGGGGGATAAAGAAAAATCAGGGAGTGAATTGCACTCCCTGATTCCGTTATTTATGGGTTTGTGTTGTTTAATTGCTTATTTACACAATTTGTACCATCTTTTATACGATACCCTGAGCCATCATAGCCTTGGCAACCTTCATGAAGCCTGCCACGTTGGCACCCTTCACGTAGTTGATGTAGCCGTCTTTCTCAGTACCGTACTTCACGCAGTTCTCATGAATGTCGTTCATGATGCGCTTCAGGTAGTTGTCGACCTCCTCAGCAGTCCAGCTCAGACGCTCAGAGTTCTGAGACATCTCAAGACCAGATACTGATACACCACCAGCGTTAGAAGCCTTACCAGGAGAGTACAGAATCTTGGCATCCTGGAAGATCTTGATAGCCTCAGGCAGTGAAGGCATGTTGGCACCCTCGGCAACAGCGATAACGCCATTCTTTACCAGAGCGGCAGCCTCGTCGCCGTTGATCTCGTTCTGAGTAGCGCAAGGCAGAGCGATGTCGGCCTTCTCGTACCAAGGACGCTTGCCCTCGTAGTACTTGGCAGTGGGATACTCCTCGACATACTCCTTGATACGTCCACGCTCAACGTTCTTCAGCTCCATGATATAGTCGAGCTTAGCGCGATCGATACCATCGGGATCGAAGATGTAACCGTCAGAGTCAGACATAGTCATGGGGATAGCACCAAGCTGCAGGCACTTCTCAGCAGCATACTGAGCAACGTTACCAGCACCAGAAATCAGCACCTTCTTACCCTTGATGTCGATGTTGCGGGTAGCAAGCATAGAGCAGAGGAAGTATACGGTACCGTAACCAGTAGCCTCAGGACGGATGAGTGAACCACCGAAGGGGATACCTTTACCAGTGAGCACACCCTGGAACTGGTGAGTGAGCTTCTTGTACTGACCAAAGAGGAAACCTACCTCACGTCCACCAACACCGATGTCACCAGCGGGAACGTCCTCATCGGGACCAATGACGCGATACAGCTCATTCATAAAGGCCTGGCAGAAACGCATCACCTCAGCCTCGCTCTTACCACGGGGTGAGAAATCAGAGCCACCCTTGGCACCACCCATGGGCAGAGTGGTCAGAGAGTTCTTGAAGGTCTGCTCGAAGGCGAGGAACTTCAGGATACCGAGGTTCACACTCTTGTGATAACGGAGACCACCTTTGTACGGGCCAATGGCATTGTTGTGCTGGATGCGGTAACCCATGTTCGTCTGAACGTTACCCTTATCGTCAACCCAGGTAATACGGAACTCGTTCACTCTATCGGGAATGCAAAGACGCTCGATGAGGTTAGCCTTCTCGAACTCGGGGTGCTTGTTGTACTCCTCCTCGATGGTGGGAAGAACTTGAGAAACTGCCTGGATGTACTCCGGCTCATTGGGGAATCTCTTTTTGAGATCTTCAACAACTTGTGCTGCGTTCATAATCTTTTGTTTTGTTTAGTTGTTAAATTATACTTGATTAATGGTTTGAGCTTTTTAGCACGAATTGCGAAATAATCGCTTTTCGAGCGGCAAAATTACATCAAAAATCTGAAACTACAAACATTTTATCGGAAAATTTGCGAAAAAACTTTCTTTTTGTTATATTTTTGACATAAATCAATAGAATTTTGATAAATAATAAGAAAACCGGAAGTCCTTTTGCAGAACTTCCGGTTTTCGTGAGGTGCCTGGCGGATTCGAACCGCCGTAGACGGTTTTGCAGACCGTTGACTAAGCCACTCATCCAAGGCACCAACTTTAAAATCGGGTGCAAAGGTAATGCTTTTATTTTATATGGCCAAATTTTTCGCATGTTTTTTTGTTGCAGTCATGATTTTTCAGTTCGCACCCCTCGCATCCGCAGCAGGGACTGTTTTGTTCCTTGACTGTTTTATGCACCCGCCAGCCGGCATAGACAGCGGCAGCAGCGATGCAGAAAATGACAGCGAGTAACTGTATCATAGCTTCGAAAGACGACGGAGCATCAATTTGTTAATAACTTGAATGCGGTGGCCACGCTTCTCAATGTCCTCGCGTACATTATTTATATTATTAAAGAGATCGCTGAATGCATTGAGCACAGGATTAGGCTGTGCAGAGTCCTCGGTGGCCTCAGGGTTGGTAACGATGTGCAGTCCCAGATGTTCAATGCTTACGTCAATGTCCTTGCCCGTCATGATGGGGTCACCGTCGTAGTGGATGGCACCAGGTTCCTTACGGTGTATATGCAGCTTGTTGGTACGGAACGTCTTAATCTTCGAATTGTTGGTCAGCGTCTTCATAAACAGGTCGGCGGCAATCTGTGGTGCGTCGAGTACATCAAAGGGCTCCATGATGATAACGTCCATCTGGCCGTCCTTCATTGTGGCACCAGGGGCGATGTAGGCGTTGTTGCCATATTGCGAGGCATTGGCACAGGCAATGAGGAATGCTTTGTGACGATGGGTACCAGTATCGTCGGCCACCTCATACGTCTCTGGCTTGTAGGTCAATCCTTCTTTTAGAACATTCTCCACGTAGGTGATAGGGCCGCGCTTGCCAGCCTCTGCAAACTTCAGCGAGATAAAGGCATCGAAGCCCATACCACAGGTGCAGAAGAAAGGCAGGTCGTTGATGATGCCGTAGTCGAAAGCCTCAATCCTGCATTGGTTGATGATGCTGATGGCTTTTTTCATGTCTAAAGGCAGGCATAAGTGTCGTGCCAGCCCGTTGCCCGAACCACAGGGGATAATGCCCAGTGCCGTTGATGTGTGAACAAGTGAACGTGCCACCTCGTTGACAGTGCCGTCGCCGCCAACGGCTACAACAATGTCGGTGCCCTCTTCAGCATACTGGTGAGCCAGTTCCGAAGCATGGCCCGCATATTCAGTGCAGACGATACGAGATTCGAACAAATCTTTGTCAAGATATTGTTCAATAAGTTCCGGCAATGCTTTCTTGGAGTGAGTGCCCGATATGGGGTTCACAATGAAAGTGACGCTCTTTTTCGTTTCATTCATGCTGCAAAAATACAAAATTAGTATCGTTTTTTCGCAAATCGTGTAATAAAATTCCATAAATCCAACAATTATTACCAAAAAAGTGCACGGTTTCATAAAAAATGTGTAACTTTGCAACCTGTTAGAAAAAAGAATCAAAAAAACGACACCAAAAATCGGAATGGGACAGTTACAAGAAAGATATAAGCATTATCGTGAGCCGCAAAAGTATATGGAGGCTGACGTTTATCCTTATTTCCGCGCTATTGAAGGAAAACAGGGTACGGAAGTGGAAATGGGTGGCCATAAAGTATTGATGTTTGGTTCAAACGCCTATACTGGTCTCACGGGTGATCAGCGTATCATTGATGCTGCTAAGCGTGCACTTGACAAATATGGTTCAGGTTGTGCCGGAAGCCGTTTCCTGAACGGTACCCTTGACCTGCATATACAACTTGAGAAGGAGATTTCCGAGTTTATCGGCAAGGACGACTGTCTGTGCTTCTCTACGGGATTCTCTGTGAATCAGGGTGTACTGGCCATGGTAGTGGGCAAGGATGACTATATTATTTGCGACGATCGGGATCACGCTTCAATTGTGGACGGTCGTCGTCTTTCGTTTGCCCGTCAGCTGCACTACAAGCACAATGACATGGCCGACCTCGAGCGCGTGCTTCAGAAGCTGCCGCAGGAGGCCATTAAGCTCATCGTCGTCGATGGCGTGTTCTCAATGGAGGGCGACCTTGCCAAGCTGCCCGAGATTGTAGAGTTGAAGCATAAGTACAACTGTTCCATCATGGTCGACGAGGCCCACGGTATCGGTGTCTTCGGACGTCAGGGTAGGGGTGTCTGCGACCATTTCGGACTTACCGATGAGGTAGATCTCATCATGGGAACCTTCTCGAAGTCATTGGCCTCTATCGGTGGATTCATTGCCTCTGATAGTGACACCATTAACTTCTTGCGCCACACCTGTCGTACCTATATATTCTCGGCATCTAATACGCCTGCCGCCACTGCAGCAGCCATGGAAGCCCTGCATATCCTGCAGCAGGAGCCAGAGCGCATAGAGGCTCTGTGGAAGGTCACCAACTACGCTCTTAAACGCTTCCGTGAAGAAGGTTTCGAGATTGGTGATACCGAGAGCCCGATCATTCCTCTCTACGTGCGTGATGTAGAAAAGACATTCCTTGTTACAGCTCTCGCCTTCAAGGCCGGTGTGTTCATCAACCCCGTCATTCCTCCCGCTTGTGCTCCACAGGACACCCTCGTCCGCTACGCCCTTATGGCTACACATACCGAGGAGCAGGTAGACCGCTCAGTGGTTGCCCTGAAGAAGATATTCCAGGAACAGGGAATTATTAAGTAAAGTGAAATAATTGCGGTTTAATTTGCAAAACTCGCAGAAAATGTGTACCTTTGCACCCGCTTAGAAAAATCGAGGTGTAGCGCAGTTGGTAGCGTTCCTGGTTTGGGACCAGGCTGTCGCAGGTTCGAGTCCTGTCACCTCGACCATCTATATAGAAAGAGTCCGCTGACTTACAATAAGTTAGCGGATTCTTTTTTGCCAGTGTCCCAAGAATTTCTTTTTTTCTTTACATATCGCCGCTTTCCGCATTAATACTGCGGAAAGCGACGATTTAAATAATGGACAGTTCTACAGGTCTCGGTATTTATATAAGGTTGACCAAGAGAGAATTAGCCGCGGAAGCAGCTTTGCCGCTTATTCGAGCATAGCGAGTCTTAAGAATTTTGAGGGCAAAGCCCGACCATTTGAAGGCCGATAGCCCGACCAATAACCAGCCCCTATTCAGGTCGTTTTGAGGCTCCATTCAGGTCGTTTGGAGGCTGCAAACGGGTCGTTTGGAGGCTCCATTTAAGGTGACAGATGACGGATGACAGATGAAATTAGAAATATTATTGCGTACGTATAGGCGCACGTACGCATAGTTTTCCGGAAACCGTCTGTCATCCGTCATCCGTCACCGGCCATCGTTTGTAGACGCGACTTGATTTCATCTGCCGTACGCTGCACGACGATATAGCCACGCATGGCTTTCGTGCGCTTGCACTCGAAGCCCAGTTCGACGAATGCATGGCCCAGGCGGACGGCACTGAGCTGATGCACCATGTTGCCACCGACTATCTGCATAGCACGGCCATCGGCGGTTGCCCGAGGGGTCGCTGAGGAACTGCATGTTGTTGCCCGTACCACAGAATGAGGCAATGTGCGGACGGTGCTCATGGAAGTGGGCATAGGCCGCCTGCTCGTCTAACGACGGCATCGTCACCGCCGCCTTCAGCTGGTTCAGTTCCGATGGGCGCATCGTGACTCAAGGGGTATGTCCCCGTGAGTCACCTATTAGTATACTCCATAATCCCTTTGCGATACAACTCTGCGGGGTCTGTGATGCCCGTCGCAGAGAGACGGTCAAAGATCTGGCAGAAGATCTTCACGTCTGCCTCGTCGAAGTTGCGGTAATCCTCTGTTTTTTGACCGGCAATCTTGCAATTATACCAACAAGCCAGACTCTCGAAAGCACTCCAGGGGATGTAGGTCAAATCCTTTTCTGTGTTCAAAGAGCGGGTGTACTCCTTCATCTCCTCTACAATTGGGTCGATTCTGTCCTGCATCAGGAAGATGCCAAACTCATGGCTGAACATGGCCAACTGATAATTCAGTGACTGATTATAATAGACAGTATTGGTGTTCTCGTTCAGATTGTTATATGATGGGCCTTTTGCGCCAGCACGATACAACAGCCAGTGATAATCGCCACGATGCCATGTGTAGCCTGTTACGCGCTCCCAATCCTTGACGAAAGAATTGCCCTTAATATGTTGGCTCAGCTGATTCTGGCGCTCCTCCATGTCCTTCTTCGCCTGAGGATAGACAGTCTTGAGATAGTTGTCGTAGTTATCGACATACACCTTGGCGATGGCATTGGCTATATTCATGATGTCGGCAGGTGAGTTATAGTTCTTTGCCATCTCCTGATATTTGTCCATCACTTTCTGAAGACTATCCGCATTGGCAAATGTTTCTGCTGAGACCATGAAAAAGAATGTTCCTGCCAGCATGCTACCCTCACCTTGTCCGAACGTCAGATAATCCTTGTATTTCTGGAGGGTATCGACAGCAGCCTTGGGGAGCGTACTACCATATTTCGCAGCATATTCCTCATCAGAGAATCCCAATCCTGCAAGTGTGTAGAGATGGGTAACGTAGTTCACCTCAGGGCGAATCTCAAATAGGATCTTAGCTTCTCCAGCCTGTTGCGCCATCATGTAACAACAGCACATCACCATCAATGTTATCGAAATAATCCTTTTCATTGTCATTTATGCTATTTATTTGTTCTATAACACTCGTTTGACTCCAGGAATCATCTTGACTATCCATGTTAAGCCAAATGAAAGGATGGAGGTGACGATTGCGATAAAGAGGAATTTGCCAAAGGCGCCCATCCAGATGCTGTCAACTATATTCTGCAGAACTATCATCAGCAACAGGTGGAATACGTAGGCCCCATACGACTGGGCGGCACACCATTGCCAAAAGCGGGAAGTACCACTGACAAACTCACGGAACAGCCAAATAAGACCAAAGCTGATGAAAACGCACATCAGCGACTCGTAGATGCCAAACCATTGCCAGACAAAATCATTCCATGCACCGCCATCACGCAGATAATTACCTATAGCCAATGCAATGCCAATGAGCAGAGTCGTAAATCCCGTGCCGTTACTCATCTTATTGAGCCACTGGAAGCGATAAGCCAAAACACCCATGACGAACATCATCACATATTGGAGATAATGTGCAGGTTCCATGGGTAGGGGAATGATGCCAAACGGCCAAATCCAATGATCCTGCGGACTGACCTGACGGATAAAGTAGCTGCCGACGCCCATCAGTAGGGAAACGATTAATAGTCCGATGATGGTGGGTTTGGAGTTACATGTTTTGTCAATAGGCGACACCCATTTTCGAATTAAGGCATAGATGAGACAGAACACCAACAGGCTCTCTACAAACCACATGTGGCCAATCTCCAGTTTACCAGTCAAGACGCTGATGATGGCACCCATAAAAAGCAGGGGAATACCCAAGCGGAGCATTTTCTTTTGGATAAATTGTTTGGAACCTTTCTTATCAAAACTTCTTGGCACGAAATACCCGGAGATAAAGAAATAAAGCCCCATGAAGAACGCGGCGTTGGTAGAGAAGAAATGCCAAATCCAAGGCATAAATTCTGCTGGATTGGATGGTGTATAAGCCCATCCGCCACCATCGCCGTATGCCTGACCGGCATGGTGCATAATCACCAAGACGGTCAGACAAACCTTCAGATTATCGAGATAATATAGACGTTGCATTTTCTTTTTCTGTTTGACGTTGCAAAATTACGAATAGTTGCGTATTCCGCCAAATTTCTGGGATAAACTGCACGGAAATGTGATAGATGGTCTTGTTACATTCTTGCTTTCTGCTTCTCACCAGCACCACTACCACGATACTTCGAGTGAGCCTCGTTGAACTTCCAAGTGAGGTCGAGGGAGAAGGTACGTCGGGCGGGATTGTGGACGGTCAACTCGCGGATGCCATAGATGATGCCGCCGTTCTTGTTGGTATTGAATATATCGTAGCAGCGCAGGTCGGCTGTAAGGGTGCCGAGGCGGCGCAGGTTGAAGTCACGCTGCACACCAAGGTCAAGACGCCCCTGAGCCTGCAGTAGTCGACAGTTGTCTAAATCGCCCTTTGGCGAGAAACGTACACCAGCATTGATGCGCCAGCTCCTTGGCAGCTCCACGGTGTTGTCCCATCCAAAGTTGACATAGGGACGGCTGAGGGTGATCTTGCTCCCGTTGGCACTCGGTGTTTTATAGTTCTGGAACTGGGCATAGATGAACCATGTAGGATGCCAGGTAAGATTGAAAGATTGAAAAATTGAAAAATTGAAGGTGGGTCTGGCGTAGGGATTGAGGCTCAGCTGGTTGTAGCCGTCGCTGCCGTTGATGTAACGGACAAGGCTTACCATAGGATCGTCAGCGCCTGGGAAGGGCTCGGTGGCCATCGTCACATTGTCCTTGGTGCGTGAATAGGTCACGACCATGCCAGCCCATTTGTAGGCTGCGTTGAGCGAGAGGTTGTGCGTATAGGTGGGTCGCAGGTAGGGGTTGCCGCTCTGGTAGGTGTAGCGGTTGATGTAAACCGTCGAGCTGGTGAGGTTAGAGTAGTTGGGGCGCTCGATGTCCTTGCGATAGGAGAGCGAGAGCTGCACCTTGCCTACAGGCATGGAGAGAGTGGCAGTGGGGAACCAGTCGCCGTAATTGCGGCACACCTCGTCCTCCTTTTTCCCAAAATTGAAGTAGTCATTTGTCAGGTGTTCATAGCGCAGTCCTACCTGTGCATAGACTTTGCCAAAGGAGCGACCATACTCCACGAAGGCGGCAGCCGACTTCTCGTTGATTTCCGTGTCGGTGGCCTTCACGGGCAGCGCCTCGACTGAGTTGAAGGAGTAGGCATCGGTGCGGTGGTTGTAGCTGTATTCGCCGCCGACGCTGAGATTGCCTTTCCACACTGGATAGCTGAAGATGAGTTTCGTAGCCCAGAAGTTGTTGCTACTCTTGGTGCCGTTTTTCACGTCGTGACTGGAGCGGACGTTGTTGGCGTCTATGGTCGTTTCCTCCGTGCTGTTGCCCTCAACGGTCTTGTCGAAGAGGCCGTCCACGTTCCAGTCGATGCCTAAATTACCCACCTTGCCGTTCTTGGACGAGCCAAGCGGCAGAGCCGAGCGATAATAGGCATTGAAGATGTGCTTGCGGAAGTTGTCGTCGCCGCTGATGTGGCTCTCCGAGCGCTCGGTATAGACGCCGTTGACGTAGTTGTCGGTATAGAAGAATGCGTCGGAATCACCGTCCGGATGGCGGTCGTACTTATAGAACGCACCGAAGCTGTGGTTCTCGTTCAGCATATAGTTCACCTGCAACTGTGGCGACCACCCCGGATACACACTCTTCCTCTCCTGATTGCTGCGACTGAGGTAGAAATCGGGACCAACGTAATAGGTAAGGTCGTGCTCCTGCAGCGACTTGTAGTGACCATATCGGCCTGCCCAAAGGGAGGCGGTGACGTCGAGGCCGCCCGTGCGATAGTTCACGTCGAGATTGTTGGTCAGCGTGTGGCCATATTGGTAGATGCCTCCCAGATTGTCTTGAAAGCTGATGCCCTCGCCCTGTGCCTTCTTCAGTGTGATGCGCACGACGGCCTTGGTCGTTGCAGCATAGCGTGCACCGGGATTCTGCACCACATCTACATGCTGTATCTGGTCGGAACGCAGACGAGAGAGCTCCTTCATGTCCAGCACCTTGCGGCCGTTGATGTATACCTCAGCCTCACCACGACCCAACACCTTTACAGCTGCATCTCGCTCAGCTTCGAGCGATGGAATCTTTGAGAGTGCATCGCTTACCGTTCCTGCTTTCTCCAAGATGGTTCCTGCAACGGTTGTCCGCATGGCATCGCCCTTCACGTGGGTCTTCGGCAGTTGTCCCTTCACCACGACCTCGCTGAGCAGTTGCGTGTCCTCCTTCATCTGGATGGTCAGATCCTGGCCAGCATTTATATATAAGGTCTGATAACCCACGCTTGTCACCTTGAACAATCCCTGGTTCACATCTGTCACAATCTTAAACACCCCCTGCTCATCAGTCATTCCACCTTGTACGAAGGTAGAATCGGGTAGCGACAGCAGTACTACATTTACGTAGGGCATCGGTTCGCCCTTCTCGTCAATCACTCGTCCGCCCCAGTCCTGTGTCTTAGCTTGGACTGTCGGGCTCATCATCATTGTTGCAACTAACGCAACCATTTTCAAACTTAACTTTTTCATCACTTTGCAATTTTTGAATGATTTGTCAATATGACGATGCAAAGATATGATAAAGTTGCGTTTTATCTCCAATCTGTGACGAATGGTACGATTCTGTGACGAATGGATTGGTTGTTACTTTAGTTTACCGCTTAGGATTTTGTTTCGGACTCCTTTTACGGCGGGTTTGTAATAGTCTATCTCCATCGCTTCGAGCGTGCGTTTCAGTTCGTCCATCAGTTCTGGATAAAACTTGCACATGCGATAGGCGAGTTTCATGCAGACCGACTGAATGCCTGGGAATTCCTCGACATCCATCATGTGCTCAAAACAGAAATCAAGGAAATCTGTACGCAGGTCATCCTCAGACATCTCCAATCGCTCAACGATGTTCAGGGACAGTCGCCTGACGGATGAATTCTCTGTCTGCATGGCTTGGTCAATGAGTTCGTTAAGTATCACCTGCAGTTGCGACAATTCCTCTTTGCTGGCCTTGGTTAGTCCCCACAAAGCACTCCTTGCCACACGATAATCCTTATCGAAGACATACTGATTGGCAAAACCAAGGAAATTGCCCGTAGATTTTATCTCTTGGTAAATCTCTTGGGCACCTCCCTCGCTAAATGTCTGTTGTAATCTCTCGCTTGTAATCACCATTCTTTATTTCAACTCATTACTGTCCACTAAAAATCGCTAAGCGTTCTTTGAAATGATTGAAATATAGTTAGTTACAGAGATTTTTCGGGTGCGACGATTTGATTTTGTATCT
>Ga0310690_10011365_pt1 | contig 10990 bp, 20 predicted proteins | sample AusTroGonzalo_MG_2_FD_207661 | JGI IMG/M metagenome (GOLD analysis project Ga0310690, IMG submission 207661) | Bovine rumen microbial communities from tropical cattle in Woodstock, Queensland, Australia - Gonzalo_04 (v2) (version 2) | ecosystem: Host-associated > Mammals > Digestive system >...
GACGCTAAAAGAGTTCTGCGAGAAGTATTTTTATAGTGAAATTACTGTTTTAAACGCATTTCCGCAAGTTCAAAGAAGTATATTAAAAAAATATGGAGTATTGATAGAAAAGCAAGGAAGAGGTAAAAAAGCTAACTATATAGAGAAAGAAAAACCTGAAGAAATGCAAATGCAAGATTTAAAAGAGTTTTTAGATAAGAACCCTGCCGTAAAAGAATACTTTGAAGGTATTGAAGGGTAGGTGCGGAAATGGAAAGAAATAGTTTTAGTTTTTTAAAACAATTTATAGATGCTGTTGACACAGAAGATTTAACATATGAAGAAAGATGCCGTGCCGTATATGCGTTATGTTACTACGCTATAAGAGGGGAGTATCCTGATGCTGCCGCAGGTATGGATAAGATGTATGTAAGAACTAATATAAAATTGTTAGAAGGACAAGATAAATTTAAAGAAGAGAAAAGTCAACAAGGTTCTAAAGGGGGACCTAAACCTAAAATAACTGATGAACAAATTAAAAGGGCGTATGCTGAATTATATTTTGAAAATGGGGGCGTACTTCCTTCAGAAAAAGATGTAATTGAAAAATGCGGGGGCGGGGTATGCCGCATTAACCAACGTAAGGGTTGGTTAGAGAGAAATGAATATTTGAATGAAATGAAAGAATTGAATGAATGTGTTTGTAAGAATGAAGATAACTTGAATCATTCAGTTACATTCAATGATTTCTAATTTTGAATGAATGTGTAAGAATGAATGAATGTAACTTTTGTAAGAATGTAAGAATTGAATGAATGTGTAAGAATGAATTTTGAAAAAAAGTAGCAAATGAATGAATGAATGTAACCTAAATATAAATATAAAATTCATTCAATCTTTCCTTCGGAAAGAAAGAATGAATAAGGGTGCCGCCATTTTTGGAAAGGGGTAATAAGGAATGAGTAAATGGGTAGTATTTGGTATAGTTGAACCAGTAAGTAGGAAGATATTATATATAGATTATGTAAAAGAAGGTTGCTATAGTGAGAGAGATTATATAGTTGCCGCCTTAGATAAGATGGATAAGGATAAGAATGAATATAGGAATGATTTAGACCGTATGTATAGAGGTTGTTATTTTAATACACTTGATGCTGTTGTGTTGATAGAGAATAATAAAAAGAGAGATGCAAAGTATAGTAAAGAAGAATGTATAAAGATGTTTAAGCCTAGATATAATATAGAAAAGGTGGAAGAGTATACTTATTATAATGGTGTATAAGGTAATATGGTATTGGTTATAAATATATAAATATGTTATAAATGAATTAAAGATGAGTTAGTTGCGGTGCCACCGACCGCGTCCTACACCATCAATAATTTCAAAAAACGATTTACGGTTTGCATATAATTATATTTTAGAAAGGGAGAAAAATATTTATTCTCTCATTTTTTATTTTATTAAACAAATTGATATCCCATTGCCGCCCATTATGCTTGACTATTGTCTTTATGTAACTTTGTCTGTTGTAGTAAAATAAAAATGGCTCATTTTGCCAATTTATTTGATTTTATTTATTTTTTATTATATAATATAATGGGGAAAAATAATAATAATTATTATATAATAATAATACTCTCCTATTATAATAATATTATATTATATTTTCTTTAAAAAATCAATGAGAAAAATTTGACCCTCACACTTTACTTTTGTTATATTAGAAGTAATGCCATTGCCTCTCATTTTGTTATACTATTGTCCCTACGAATATTTTATCATTTTTATTATAAAATGGCTCATATTGTCAATTTTTAACACTTTACTATTGTTATTATGCGGCGGAGCGGGTCCAGTCCCGAAGAGACAAAAGCGGTTAAAAAATAGTTTTTTTTGACATTATAATCTAAAATTTTTAAAGTATCAAGTTAACTTTACGCAATTCTGGGAATCATATGAAAGGAATGCGGTCGGCCACTTTATCTACGAAAATTTGCCATATAAGGTCGCGTCCGCTTTACGGAGTAACTTCGACCATATACGAAAGGGATGCGGTCGTCCGCCTTTTTCGGGAAAAACAAAAAAATGTAAAAAAGTGTAAAAATCGTTAAAAAAAACTCAAAAATGCTTGACTTTTTAAAAATTCGGCGTCGGCACGGCCGATTATACGCCGTTTACATTTACTTTACATGTAAAATTGCGTAAAAATAACAAAAAAAAGACTAAATTAGTCTTTTTTAACTCGTTTTTCAGTTAAATCTAGTTTAAAGTCTTTATTATCTACTTTAAAAGTGATAATTTTTCCAACATTTTCAATATTTATGTCGGTTGCAATACCATTTAAAGCATTTGCTACAACTTGAATAATGTTTTCTTTGGTTGGGTTGGGTTTTCTTTCCCTTACGACTTTTCTTTTTTCAGTGCTAGACTTTGCAATGTTTTTAGGTTTATTTTCCTTTGCTTTTTGGTCTAGTTCTTCTAGTTCTTCATTTTCTAGATAGTCATTATCTTCTAACCACATTAGCAATACATCTTCCAAGTCAGTATTAAGTGCTTTCATTGACTTATCTACCCACTCACTAGATATTTTTACTTTTTTATCATTATCAAGTGTTATCTCGTAGTATCTACCATTATTTTTGTATTCTTTCATATTTATCACTCACTTTCTATAATAATTATACCATAACTAGATTTTTATGTCAATACTTTTTATTCTTTTTTTTACCCTTTTTTAAAGGGGTTGCTTATTACTCAGCAACTGAGAAATAAGCAACTTTTTTATCAATAGTCTTTACTACTTTATTAGTATCAACTAATTTTTTAAGTAAAGCACTGATTTTTTGATTTGATAAGTTAGCAAGTTCAACATTGCCTTCTTGTAACTCACTTATACGAACAGGTCTAGCAAGTTCAGTTAATGTTGATATAATAGTTTCCATTATAGCAACATTTTCTTTTTGAGTTTTAGTTTCAACTTTGCGACTTGCTTTATTGTCTAATAACTCAATTTCATGCTTTGCATATTCTACTACCATAGTATCAGTAGCATAAGTGTCGATTAAGTGATTTAACACTTCTCTTTTAGTTATTTTCTTTTCCATCATAATCACTCTCCTTTTCTTAAATTGATGGTATAATAAGTTTAACTATTTCTTATTACATTATAATTATATCATAGATAAGTTTTAATGTCAATACTTTTTTTAATTTTTTTAAATTATTTTTTAGTATTGCCTTTCTCTTACTTATCTATAATAATTATATCATTTATAATAAATAAAGTCAAGCATTTTTTTATTTTTTTAAATATTTTTTTGTTTGCTTTCCCTTTCTTTATTACATTATAATTATATCAAATTATAAAAAATAAGTCAATAGTTTTTCTTAATTTTAGGAAAAAAATTTTTTTCAATTTTTTTGTAAAAAACTATTGACAAAATCCTAAAAATGTGGTATAATAAAAATTTCGGCTCGCGGCGACCGCACGCCAGCCGCCAACACATCCGGGTGTTTCATTTTAAAATAAAAAGAAAGTTGACAACTTGGTATTGTCAACTTTATTTGTAAAGCATTTTTGCGCGCCTTTGCTTTACGTAGTGTTAGTTTGCTTCACGTAGAAACTCCTCTTAAACCTGTAAAGGTACGCCATTTCCTCCTTCAAATAGTAAGCCAAGTTATAAGTAACTACCTCCCCGTTTTGCTGTTCTAACGGACGCGAACGTCAACTCTTTTCTAAGTAAAAGAATGAAATCTTTTAGGGTTTTACCAAGTCCCTAATCAATACCCTTAACTTATAATCGCGATTTTTATTTGTTTTTTGTGTAGGTGGGATTTCGCCACCTAAATATTCAAGTTAAGAGTATTGATTAAGGGCTTAAGTCCTTAATCTTACATACCGAAGTATGCTTTTTTCTTGTCTACTTGTTTTTTGACAATTTCGTTATCAACTAATTGTTTTAATAAAGCAGAGATTTTTTGATTTGATAATTCAGCAAGTGAAGCATTTGCTTCTTGAATTTCAGTGATAGTAGCAAATTTTGCCATTTCAGTTAAAGTTTCAACGATAACATTTTTAATGTTTTCATTTTCAACTTGTGTTTTAGTTTTAGTTGAATTTGCTTTTTTATTATCAAGTAATTCAATTTCGTGTTTAGCATATTCAACAACCATTTCATCAGTTGAATAATCATTAATTAAGTGTTCTAACACCATTCTTTTTGTAATCTTTTTTTCCATACATATCACTCTCCCTTTCCTATGGATTTCTTATTACATTTATATTATATCACTTGCTTGATTAAATGTCAATAGTTTTTTTTAACTTTTTTATTTTTTTTATCAAGCAAGTGTTATAAGATTTTAGGATAGTTTTTAGGAACTATCAACCTTTTTTGAAAAGTGTTTTTTCTTAACTTTTCTATAACTATTATATCATTTTTATTTTAAAATGTCAATAGTTTTTTTATTTTTTTTAATTTTTATCATTGAAATAAATTTCTACAATGTCTTTTTCAGTTGTTTCCATTAAGACCACCCTTTCTTTATTTCTATAATAATTATATCATACTTATTTTTAATTGTCAATACTTTTTTCGTAAAAATCTAAAATATCTTCATTAATAATACTAGTTATGTTATCATTATCAAAATAATATTCAATAGTCTTATCTAACAAAGTGTCATCAATTTCAGTTGCGCCTACACTATAAGCAACTAACGCCTTGTATAGTTCGTTCATTTCGTCTTGATTACACTCACGATTAAAACTATCTAATAATTCTTGAGCAGTCCATTTTGTATTTTTCATACTATCACCCTTTCTTTATTTACTATAATAATTATACTACAAAATAAAAAAATAGTCAAGCATTTTGGGAAAAATATTTTTTAAAAAATTTCACAAAAAAGTCTTGACAAAAACCCAGGGGATGTGGTATAATAAAAATTCGCGGCCACACGATCGTGCCCGCGCCGCCGGTGTAAAGCAAATGTAAAGTGCGGCGGCACTCGGTCTTTTTTGATTAGGGCTAGTCTAAATCATAAAGACCAAGCATTTCCGCCAACTCTTCGCACTCTTGTTTATTTTCTAAATAATAGTTAACCGCCCATTGAGTTGCTTGTAGTTCCTCAGGGATTTCAAAATAAGCAAAGTTTAATTGTTTTACATTTATAATATTTTGAGTGTATAAAAAGTTATAAATATTGTTAAGGCGTTCCCTTTCTTCTAGGGTTTCCGCACTATAACCTTTCATAATATGACCTATTTCGTGGAGTAGACTTACTATTGTTATATCAATAGGAGTAAAAAAGTCTTGTTGAGCGAACCACTCATAGAAATAATCACTTTGTTTATTAGGTTCTTTTGTACCTAAATAAATAATTAATTCGTCTTGGTCTACTTCCCAACGATTAGATTTTTTAATTTCAATATCTTCATTGATATTATTAACAAATCTTTGAATAATAATTAAATCATTTTTTGAAAACTTATATTTTCTTTTCATACCTATCACTTACTTTCTATAATAATTATAGCATACTATTATTTATTTGTCAATACTTTTTTATAAACTTTTACATTATTATTTTCTTGACTATTGCAAAGCGGTATTGCGTAATAAGGTTCAAGTATTTTATCTTGATTATTTTTTTTTAAAATGATTTCCCCTTTTAATATCTTAATAACATTGTCAATAACTAAATCTTGAATAATTAAGTCTTGCATTGATAACACCTTCTTTTTATCATTTAATTATTGAAGAAGAATTAATCTTCTTCAATAACTATTGAATAATCTTTCCAAGTTGGAGCAGTGTTAAGATTTACAATTGTATTTCCTAACATTTCCATACTTGCTTTGAAGATTTCAATTTCAATATCAATATCTTCAAGTCCAGTATGTGCTTCTTCAAACTCGGCATTGTTTGAGATAAAGCAATAAATTGCTTGTGCGGTAGTTCTTACTCTTCCGCTATTTGTAATAAAGCAACTATCTTTCATTGAGTTTAGTCTATCTTTATTAGCAATACAATAATCAACATAAGGTTTTGAATATGTGATAGCTTTTGATAATTCCATAGTATCAAGTAAATCTAACTTGTCAAATGGGTTTTCAACTCCAAAATCTTCACATAATCTAGCAATAGCATTTTTATCAAAATTACCATTGTGAGCAACCATAAGTTTTATTGAATATCTAGAAATGACTTTTGTTAAGTCTTGCATTATATCATTTACACTACAAGTCTTATATCTTTTGTCTTTGTCTAGTTTTTCAAAATAACTAGGATATTTAGTAGCACTAAATGTTGATAACATAATATATTTATTATTAAAGAATTTTCTTACTAGATAACTTTTTTCTCTAACAACTTTTTTTGTTTCAGTATCATAAACCTTTGTACCTATTTCAAAAGGCAATATACTATCACGAACATTTAATGTTCCTATTGTTTCAGTATCTACAAATAGTAGGTATCTTTCTTTTTTTAAGTCAATTTGTTTTTGCATAATTTTTAATCACTCTTTCTTTATTTATTACAATATTATTATATCAAATAATTAAATAATTGTCAATACTTTTTTTAATTTTTTTAAGGTTTTTGCAACCCTAAGCAATGTTGTATTTCATTGCTTTAGGGTTAGCATTACGACCGTGTAATTTCTTGTTAGTTTTACCTTTTCTAGCAAGATTTGCGGCAGTACGCATAAATTGAGCAGCATTTTTATCAATGCTTATTTTGTTAACAACCTTTCTTTTTGCCATAATTATCAACCTCACTTTCTATAAATATTATAGCATTTTTATTAATAATTGTCAATAGCATTTCGTATCATTTTTAATAATTTTATTTTTTGTGTTAATGTAAGTGTACTAGAGATACAAACTTCTTCAAATAATGTGTAATAAACTTCTAACATTTTATCACCTTTCCTTATTTACTATAATAATTATACACCCATTTAAAAAATAAGTCAATACTTTTTTGTAATTTTAGGAAAAATTTTTTTACCTAACAACGCCGCCAGGTGTTTCGCAAAATCTCAAAAGTGTAAACCTTATGTAAACTCGGCGCGCAGTGAATGTGATGAACGTAAGCGCGCCGCGCAAAATTACAATAAAAAAAAGGAATTATTTTCTTTTTCCTTTTTTAGCAGAGAATTTAGGTTTAATTCCTAATCTCTCATTTTTACGCTCTTGCGCTTTTGCTTCATACATTGCGCGCATTGCGTGTCTTTTTGCAGGAGTCATTGATTTAGCCATAATTATCACTCTCACTTTCTATTGACTAATCTTTATTACATTTTAATTATATCATACATAAGAATTATAGTCAACCCTTTTTTCTAATATTCTTTTAAAAATTTCATTTTTTGAAAAACAGTCATGTCTATAATTTCTAACTTCAAGTTCTTGTTTTTTTGGTTCCCCAATTAGAAGATATTCAACCAACATTGTATCTATTTGAATTGGGTTAAAAGATAATATTTGAATTTCTTGAATAGAATATTCATACAAATTGGAATAACTATCTTTACTTTCTAATCTTGTTATTTGTTCGTTTATAATACTAGGTGTATCACTTACCATTAAATCAAATTCTAAACTATCTACTTTTACTTTTTTAAATTTTGTTTCCGCATTTGTTCTTATGATAGGTGAAATGTTTATTGTATTACCTACATTACTAACACTTGCGCTTGAGTTTGAATTTGAAGAGCTACTTGCAAAACTATTTAACATTTTTATCAACTCTCTTTCTCATTTATCTATAATAATTATATCATAGATAGAAAACATTGTCAATACTTTTTGAAAAATTTTTTAAATTAATTTTTCTTTGTATTTTTGTTTTCTTGGTATTACTTTACTTTTGTCTTTATGAAGACCCGCACCATTGTAAGACCAAAATGTAGGTATCCAAGTATCTCTAACACTTGATTTCTTTTTAGTTGTTTTTTTCATAGACATCACTCTCTCTCATTTATCTATAATAATTATATCAAATTAAAAAGTATTTGTCAATACTTTTTAAGCAATTTTTAAATAATTTTCATAGAAATTAGTGACACCACTAACCCAGTATTGATTTAACCCTTGAGGGTCATTTTCAGCACCAACTGGGCAATACTTTGCGCCAATTTCTTCAATAGTATTTAAACCTAAATCAAAATAGTAAGTTTTTAATATTCTAACAAAATCATTTAAACCATTTTCATAGTTAGAATAATTTCTTAAACCATCATAGTCCATTATTCCACCAAAATTATAGTTATTTAAAAATGCTTTGCTAGTCCAATTTCCAGTTTCGTGTCTAGAAATTGCAATAACTAATAATGCTTGATTTTTATTTAAACCCATTTCAATAGATTTATTAAAAATGTTAGTTTCATTAATGTTTGAAAAAGTTATTTCTTTTTCTTCTTTTTCAACAACTTTTTCAGTGTTGTCAATAATTTCAATAGCAAGAATTTTTTCTTCAACTATTGTTTCAGTTTTTACATTGTTAATTTTAACAACCCCAACAATAGCAAATGCTACTAATGAATAAATAGCAACAACTTTTGCAAGTTTTGGTAATTTATTAAATAGTTTAACTACTTTTTTATTTACTAAATGGATAATAAATAAAACCCCATAAACAAAACCTACTAATAAATAAATAACATTTTTAATAATTGATTTTAACATTTTAATCAACCCTTTCTCTTACTTTCTATAATAATTATACCATTTATTTATTTGTTAGTCAATAGAAGTAAATAATTAGATGTGTCAATAGTGTAAAGTGTGTCAAGTTTTAGGAATGCGCGGAAATGGCCGCTCAAACAAGTTTTTGTCGCGGAAAACCCAAACAAATGTTCGCCCCAAAAATTCGGCCCGCGCTGATCGAAAATGGGCCGCCGCGTAAAGCAAATGTAAAGAAAAGACTAACTACTTTCTCATTAAGTAGTTAGCAACCCTTTCTTCAAGATACAATCTTGTAACAAGTTCATCTCGAACATCTTTAATAAACCAAACATTATGACCTTCGAAATAATCTCTTCCGAATACTAAGAATAAGTCTTTGTATTCTTCATGTTTTTCTTTGATTATTTCTTGTTCTCTTTCATTTGGAAATTCTAAGATTTCTCCATTTACAAAATCAAATAATAATGTTGTTTTCATAGTTTATCTCTCACTTTCTATAATAATTATAACATAGTTAAGGTAGTTTGTCAATAGGTTTGTTGCGGAAATGTGCGATTTTTTCGGTGGTATCCTAGAGATTTAGACGCACCACCGACCGCCGCATTTTCTCAAATTTTCCTTTGCTCTTGTACCTTTTTCCAAGAGAACTTGCCTTTTAATCAAAGAAGAAAATTAATCAAATAATTTTCTATCTTTTCTATAATCTTTTACAAATAATCTAATTATTAAAATTGTAACTAAATTAAATACAATTTCTAAAACTAATTCAATGTAAAAACCATTTAATTCAATGTGATGAATAATTGCAAAAATGTCAATTATTATCATTGTTATTGTAATAATGTTTTCCCATTTTATTGTTTTTAATTCTTTCATTATTTTATTAATTGTTTTTTTCATTTTAATCAACTCTTTCTTTCTTTATCTTACATACTTATTATACCATTAATACTTTAGCAAGTCAATAGTTTTTTAAAACTTTTTTACACTTTACATTTATTTTTACAATAAAAAAATTAATTGAATAAATCAATTAATTGTCTTAAGTCTTTAATGGATAAACCTTTCCATTGTTTTGTAGAGTTATCAGCAAGAGAAGTCAACCTTTTAATTCCAATTCCTTGATTGTTATTCCAATCAATCAAGTTTTTTGTGTAATCATCTAACAAATAACAATTGTTATCAATGTCAATGTTTAGTTGTTGTTTGATTTCTTTTGCTTTGTTTGTTCCAATTCTACAAAAACAAATGTTTGACTTTTGCAAGTTTGGTAAATGCGTTTCTAACCAAAGCATTTTATCAGTGTCCGCTTGTTCGTTTGGACTTGCGGAAATAATAAATACCTCAACCTTTTCACTTTTGATTAACTCATTAATTGCTTCAATGTATTTAAAAGGTTTTAAACTTGCAAAAAAACCTTTTTCACTCGCAAATCTATTAAGAGCATTTTTTTTACTATTAAACTTAGCGATTGTTCCGTCCATGTCTAGAAATAGTCTTTTTTTCATAGTATCTTTTCTCACTTTCTTTGTGTTTTTTACTATAATAATTATAGCACAAAAGCAAGTTAAAGTCAATAGTTTTTTTAAATAATTTTAAATAATTTTAGGAATGAGATACAAATACATTTGTTCGTGTTTTTGGTTAACAAAATCTTGACATGTAAAGTCTTTGTAAAATTCGGATCGCATCGAGTGTGTGCGACCCTGCGATGTCGTTTAGCAAGGAATCTCTTTTTTCTGGCTACGGAACGTACCTTTGTGGTTTAGGAGGGGGTGGTGTTTTGGGAAAAAATTTTTTTAAATTTGATTTTTTCTTTTCGCCTCCACAACAAAATCTCAAAATCTTTTTTTGGTTTCAGTCTACGATATTTATTTATTTCTCCAATACTCTCTAACTTCTATTTTCCCGCCATTTTTCTTATCACATATTAGCGTAGATGCGGCAACTTCGCATTTTCTAGATACTCCAACATTTCCATCATAATCTTTATAAAAATATTTATCTTGTGAATTATAATAATGAGATACTGCCGCAGCAATCGCAACAAGGATTACAAGACCGACGATTGCCGCACCTATTATTTTCTTTTTAGGTCTAATTACATTATACCAAAATAGTCTTAACCTTATTCCTATAACAGCTCTTGTAATTCTCATATTTAATTTAAAATTATCTAAATTTAATTTCTTCATTGCAAATGTCCTCCATAAATTTTCTTCTTAGCACATTATATTTAATTTCATCCATCCATTTAATAGTATCTGTATTAACTTCATCATGCGGCAACAGGTTACTTCTTACAAGAGCATCTG
>Ga0310690_10011366_pt1 | contig 10990 bp, 7 predicted proteins | sample AusTroGonzalo_MG_2_FD_207661 | JGI IMG/M metagenome (GOLD analysis project Ga0310690, IMG submission 207661) | Bovine rumen microbial communities from tropical cattle in Woodstock, Queensland, Australia - Gonzalo_04 (v2) (version 2) | ecosystem: Host-associated > Mammals > Digestive system >...
CAGATATAACCAGCATTCATGCCGACAGAGAGCGACTTGATCGGACGGACACCCAAACCCACAAACAACTGGTGCAGACCACCATCACCTTCATGGGTCGTAACCACCGTGGTCTGTTCATCCAACTTTGCCGTGGTACTGTAATTATAACCGACACTCGTCAGTGGCAGGATACCGAAGGTGGCACCGAGAACCTTGGAGATACGGAAAGAGCCCATAACATACTCGAAATTGGCGGTTTTGGTCTTATCTTTCTTACCGGCATCGCTATAATTGGTAATCTGACCAGACAGTCCCATATCGAAGAGCATCGTCAGGGAATCGGTCATCGCATAGGAGGCCGGGTTCAACGGGTTGACTAAATAACTGCGGTGCAAGCCAATGCCCAGGCCATTCATACCCTGGTTCAATCCACCACCTCTCTGGGCAATCTCACCTAATCCGTACTGACTGTAAGGTGATACAGTACCGCCCTGGGCGAAAGAGGCAATGGGGAACAGCATCGCAAGAACCACGATGGAAGTGATAAGTGATAAGTGATAAGTGATGAGTGATAAGTGATGAGTGATGAGTGATGAGTGATAAGTGCTAAGTGAGCACTTTTCAGTCTGATTATATGATGATTTCTGTTTCATTCAAATTAAGTTTTTTAATTCAGGGTGCAAAATTATCGAAAAAAAATCGAAATAATGGCTTTTTCCTCGAAAATATAAGTTATTTTTGCATCGTGAAACATTTAGAAATGGTTACAAAAAGGCTGTTTGCGTTGGTTATCATATTGACAATCAGCGTATTGAACGGTTTTTCGCAAGAAACAGACCCTATGGACTCCGTGGAGGTCAGTCTGCTGACTTGTTCCCCACATGAGGAAATATACAGTTTGTACGGTCATTCGGCCATCCGATGGCACGACTTACATCAAGACGGTTCCGGAAAAGGACAGGACCTGGTGTTCAACTGGGGCATGTTCAGTTTCAGTAAGCCCTTCTTTGCCCTGCGGTTTGTGTTCGGCCTGACAGACTACGAACTCGTCTGCATGAATGCCAACACCTTCTTCCCCTACTACCGTCAGTGGGGCAGCAATGTAACCGAACAAGTGCTCAACCTGACCGCCAATGAGAAAAGAAAGGTGCAACAGGCCCTGGCCGAGAACCTGAAGCCCGAGAATCGGGTCTATCGCTATAATTTCTTCTATGACAACTGTTCGACACGTCCCAGGGATATCATTGAACGGAACCTCAACGGTCAGATTATATGGGCGGAAAAAGAAGGTGACCAGCCTACCTTCCGGGAGATGGTCAGGACCTGTAACCGGAACCACCTCTGGTCGAAGGCGGGTAATGACATGCTCTTAGGACTGAAAGCCGACCAGAAGACCAACCGTCAGGAACAAGAATTCCTACCCGTGAACCTGATGCAGGATATGGCACAGGCACAAATCTACGAGAACGGAGCGTACCGTCCGTTGGTGAAAGAACAACGTACCATTGTTCCACCGGGTGTCCAACTCATTGAGCCCGACTGGATCCTGACACCGACCCAGACGGCCATCCTACTCCTCATCCTCTCAGTGGCTATCGCATGGATAGAATGGAGGCGCAAGAAGACCTTCAAATGGTTGGACGTGACACTGATGATGATACAGGGAGTGGCAGGTATCGCCCTGACTGCCATGCTTTTCTCACAGCACCCCACCACCACTCTGAACCTGAACTACCTATTGTTCAACCCCCTGCCCTTCTTCTTCATTCCGAGTGTCATCCGTCGAAAAAAGACCTGGTGGAAGGTGCAAATGACCCTGCTCGCCTTGTTTGCAGTGGGGGCCATTTTCCAGAGTTATGCCGAGGGCATGGGTTTTCTGGCATTATGTTTGCTGATTAGAATACTAGTTAATGAGAAATAGACATTATATATATATGATGGTGCTGGCGGCACTGGCGTTCCAGACCGAAGCGCAGGGACAGGAGAAGATACAGTACGCTCCAAGACTGGTGGTGAACATCACCATCGACCAACTGCGTACGGACTATCTGAAGGCCTTTGCCCCACTCTACGGTGCCGACGGTTTCAAACGTCTCCTGGCAGAGGGGCTGGTCTATGAGAACGCCTCCTACCCTTTCAGCAACACCGACAGAGCCTCTGCCATCTCGTCAGTCATCACGGGTGTATCACCCTATTATCATAGTATCATCGGTGAGAGATGGCTCGACAAAGAGACACTCAGACCAGTTCTGTGCACCGACGATCCCAAGCAGAACGGACTCGACTCACCGAACCAGTTATTGGTATCAACCCTCGGCGATGAATTGAAGGTTGCCACACAAGGACAAGCAAAAATTTTCGCATTTGCACCCCATAAGGACGCCGCCATCCTCTCAGCCGGTCATGCGGCCGATGCCGCCTTCTGGTTGGACACCCAGACAGGACAGTGGAAGACCAGTACGTATTACTTGAAGGAACTACCATCATGGGTACTGAGTAACAATGAATTAAGAGCCCCGTCCGCCAATATTAACAAGATAGCATGGGAACCCGTCATCGAACTCTCTGGCACCTTCAACTATTACCAACATGTGGGTGACCAGAAACCCTTTAAGCACCTCTTCAAGGGTGAAAGAAAATTCATAGAATACCAAGCCTCTGGACTCGTGAATTCGGACATCACCGAAATGGCCCAGCAGTGCGTGACCAACCATGGCGTGGGCTATGACCGTGTGACCGACCTGCTCTGTCTGACCTACTATGCAGGCACCTTTGATCACAAACCTGTGTCAGATTGTCAGTTGGAACTGCAAGACACCTACGTGAGACTGGACCAAGAACTGGCCAAACTCATTAGAAGTCTGGAAGGAAGGCTCGGCGCAGACCACGTGTTGTTTGTTGTGACCAGTACAGGTTATTGGGACGAGAAAAGCGCCGACTATGCCCAATACCGTATTCCAACAGGCACTTTATACATTGACAGGACTGCCAACCTGTTGAATATGTATTTTGGGGCTCTTTGGGGACAGGGACGCTATGTAGAAACCAGCTTTAAGAACCAGATATTCCTGAATCACAAACTTTTAGAGTCCAAACGTATCAGTCTGACCGATGCCGGACAGAGAGCCCAGGAGTTTATCAGTCAATTGGAAGGTGTCAGAAATGTCTATACCGCCCTACAACTATTGAGTGGTAACAATTTACAAATCTCTCATATCCGAAACGGATTCAACCCGGAGCGCAACGGGGATATTATGATTGAAGTATCACCCGGTTGGCACCTGGCGAATGAAACCACTCAGGAGCAACAACTCTCGAGGGCCTCATTCACCCAGTTCCCGTTGATTATCTATGGCACCGGAATTCAGGCTGAGAACGTCAAGACACCCGTCACCATTGACCGTATCGCACCTACCATTGCCAAGATCATCCGTATCCGGGCCCCGAATGCCTGTTCGGCAGAACCACTGTTTTAAGCCACAGATTTCACAGATTTACTTAAAGAACTTTGGCAGATACAAATTTATTTTGTATCTTTGCACCCGTTTTTAAATCAATTGTAAATTGTAAATAGTCAAAATTAAAAATAAGATATGAATTTCAACAAGATTTTAAAGTCATTGTTCGGTGACAAGTCATCGAGAGATATGAAACTGATTCAGCCGCTCGTGGAAAAGGCTAAGGCCTTCACTCCACAGGTTGAGGCCATGAGCAATGACGAACTTCGTCAGAGAACGAAAGAACTGCAAAAGCAGGTACAGGCATCAGCCACGGAACAAAAGGCCCAGATAGCCGAACTGAAGGCTAAGATTGAAGACACCCCCATCGACGAGCGTGCCGACATCTTCGCCCAGATTGACAAAATTGAGAAGGAAGTACTGGAGATTTATGAAAAGGCCCTCGATGAGGTCATGTTTGAGGTATATGCCATCGTCAAGGAAACTGCCCGTAGGTTTGCAGAGAATGAGGAGACCATCGTGACTGCTACGGACTTTGACCGTGAACTTGCAGCCGACCCGAAGAAAGACTTTATTACGATCGACGGTGACAAGGCCATCTACCACAACCACTGGACGGCTGGAGGTAATGACCTGAAATGGGAGATGATCCACTACGACGTGCAGTTGTTTGGTGGTGTCGTCCTCCATCAGGGAAAGATTGCCGAGATGGCCACTGGTGAAGGTAAGACCCTGGTGGCTACCCTCCCCGTATTCCTAAACGCCCTCACTGGCAACGGCGTACACGTGGTGACCGTAAACGACTATCTGGCCAAGCGTGACTCCGAATGGATGGGACCGCTCTATATGTTCCATGGCCTGAGCGTCGATTGTATCGACAAACACCAGCCCAACTCAGAGGAGCGTCGCAAGGCCTATCAGGCTGATATCACCTTTGGTACCAACAATGAGTTTGGTTTCGACTACCTTCGTGACAACATGGCCATTTCACCTCAGGACCTCGTACAACGCAGTCATAACTATGCTATCGTCGATGAGGTGGACTCCGTGTTAATTGATGATGCCCGTACCCCACTGATTATCTCCGGTCCGATTCCTAAGGGTGACGACCAGATGTTCGAGGAGTACCAGCCACTCGTGGAGAGACTGGTAGGCGTACAGAAGCAACTGGCCACCCAATACTTGGCAGATGCAAAGAGTCTGATTACCGCCGGTAACCAACTCATGGAGGCAGGAAACAAGAAGGAAGGTCAGGAGAAACTCGATGCAGGTTTCCTCTCGTTGTACCGTTCCCACAAGGCCATGCCAAAGAACAAGCCCCTCATCAAATACCTCTCTGAGGAAGGTATCAAGGCCGGTATGTTGAAGACCGAAGAGATTTATATGGAGAACAACAACCGTCGTATGCCGGAATGTATCGAACCTCTCTACTTCGTGGTTGACGAAAAGCTTAACTCCTGCGACCTGACCGATAAGGGAACCGGCTGGCTCGCCAAACAGGTGAACGATGCCGAACTCTTCGTGTTGCCCGACATCACCTCGGAACTCTCTGCGCTTGAGGCAGAGACCGGCATGACTGACCAGGAACGTGTGGATAAGAAGGACGAACTGATGAACCACTATGCCGTTCAGAGTGAACGCGTCCACACCCTCCAGCAGTTGTTGAAAGCCTACTGTATGTTTAATAAGGATGACGAGTACGTGGTCATCGACGGTGAGGTGAAGATTGTAGATGAACAGACTGGCCGTATCATGGAAGGTCGTCGTTGGAGCGACGGTCTGCATCAGGCTGTAGAGGCTAAGGAGCATGTGAAAGTAGAGGCTGCTACACAGACATTCGCCACCATCACCCTACAGAATTACTTCCGTATGTACCACAAACTGGCAGGTATGACCGGTACGGCTTCTACGGAGGCTGGTGAGTTCTGGGACATCTATAAACTCGACGTGGTGGAGATTCCCACCAACCGTCCTGTTATTCGTAATGACCAGGATGACCGTGTCTATAAGACTGCCAGAGAGAAATACCGTGCCGTGATTGAGGAGATTGTGAAGATGCGTAACCAAGGACGTCCGACGTTGATTGGTACCACATCGGTGGAAATCTCTGAGTTGCTGAGTCGTATGCTCGATATGTATCAGAATCCTGAGACTGGCAAGCGCGAGGGTATTCCCCATCAGGTGCTGAATGCCAAGTTGCACCAGAAGGAGGCCGACATCGTGGCTCTCGCCGGACAATCGACCAACGGCAAGGGTGCTGTGACCATCGCCACCAACATGGCCGGCCGTGGTACTGATATCAAACTCTCGCCTGAGGTAAAAGCCGCAGGTGGTCTGGCAATCATCGGTACGGAGCGCCACGAGAGCCGTCGTGTAGATAGACAATTGCGTGGACGTGCCGGTCGTCAAGGAGACCCGGGTTCATCCGTGTTCTACGTATCCCTCGAAGACAAACTGATGCGTCTGTTTGCCTCTGAGCGTATCGCCTCAGTGATGGACCGTCTGGGTTTCAAGGACGGAGAGATGATTGAATCGCCGATGATCTCCAAGAGCATCGAACGTGCCCAGAAGAAGGTGGAAGAAAACAATTTCGGTATCCGTAAGCGTCTGATTGAGTACGATGACGTGATGAACAAGCAGCGTACCGTCATTTACGAGAAGCGTCGTCATGCCCTTATGGGAGAGCGTATCGGTATGGATATTGCTAATATCATCTGGGACCGTGTGGTTAATATCATCGAGAATTCCGGTGACTATCAGGGTTGTAAGGAAGAGTTCCTGCACATCCTCTCGATGGAGGTACCCTTCACCAGTGACGAGTTTATCAACCAACCACGTGAGGTACTGACAGAGAATGCCTTCCAGGCTGCCATCGGCAATTTCAACCGTCGTATGGAGAAGGTACAGAGCATCGCCCAGCCTATCATCAAGAGCGTCTATGAGAATCAGGGACACATGTACGAACGTATCATGGTTCCCATCACAGATGGTCGTAGGATGTTCAACATCCCCTGTAACCTGAAGGAAGCCTACGAGACGGATTCGAAATCAGTGGTGAAGGAGTTCGAGAAATCCATCCTATTACACATTATTGATGACTCATGGAAGGAGAACTTGCGCCAACTCGACGAACTGAAGCACTCTGTACAGAATGCCTCTTACGAGCAGAAAGATCCGCTGTTGATCTTCAAGTTGGAGAGTGCGAAGGTGTGGGATGCCATGATCAACGAGATGTACAACCGTATCACGAGTATTCTGACCCGTGCCCAGATTCCAGAGATGCAACAGGTTCAGGAGGCTGCCCCTGAGCAGAGAACCCAGCGCAACCAATATACAGAATCGAAGCAGAACGTCAATGAGGAGCAACTCACTGATCCCGGTCAGGCTGCCGCTGCCCGCAGCGACACCCGTGCCCAGCAGCCCAGGACACCTATCATAAAGGACAAACTGCCCGGACGAAACGATCCCTGTCCTTGTGGCTCTGGTAAGAAGTTTAAGAATTGTCATGGAAAAGGAATAGTATGATTACGATTAGCAATTTAAAGAAGGCGTTTGGCCAAACCATCGCCTGTGACATTCCTGAGTTTACCATCAACGATGGGGATATCTTAGGTCTTGTGGGTAACAACGGTGCCGGAAAGACCACACTCTTCCGGATGATTCTCGATCTGCTCAAGCCCGACGAAGGTACCGTGAGCATCAACAGCATCAACCCTGCAGAGAGTGAGGAGTGGAAGGACCAGACTGGAGCATATGTCGATGAAGGTTTCCTCATCGATTTCCTGACGCCGGAGGAGTATTTCTCCTTCCTCGGCAAGGTGAATAACATCACGCAGGAAGAAGTAGATGAACGACTCAAACCCTACGAACGACTGGCCAGTGATGAGATTTTCGGTCAGAAGAAACTCATCCGCAACCTCTCGGCAGGTAACAAACAGAAGGTAGGCATCATCGCTGCCCTGTTTATGAAACCCAAACTGGTGATTCTGGACGAGCCATTCAACTTCCTCGACCCATCATCGCAGAATGTGTTGAAACATGTGTTGACGGCCTATGCCAAGGAGAACAACGCCACACTGCTCATCTCCAGTCATAATCTGGCCCACACCATCGACATCTCCACCCGCATCGCCCTGTTGGAGAAAGGTAAAATCATCCGTGACCTGCCCAACGAGTCAGGCAGTGCCAAGACCGAACTGGAAAACTATTTTGAGACAGAAGCAGAGGGTTGATTCTCTTTCTGTTTTTCAGGTATGGCAATTGCCAGATGGACTTGCACCTCGCAAGTACCGTCTGGCAATTCTCTTGATAGGACAAGTACTGGAAAAGCATCCGACAGCGTCTCTTGGGAAATGCTCTTGATACGGCTTTTCATGGCTTGTTGACTCTCAGCCTCACCGTTCTCACCCTGAACATTTGTCTGAATCACATTCGTTTCAGAAGCGACCAAGGTACTCAACCGACTGGCAATTCCCCTTAAGGCTTTTGCATGCGCACTGGTATAGCCCAGATGATAGGACTTAGCCTTCTGTGTAGCAGACTCTACAATATAAAGCATATCATTTGTATATCGCTGGAGATCAGTAAATTGCTGTTCCATATCTTTCTCGCCGTAATTCACAGTCCATCCCTCTTTCTTGAAGACCTTGGCCTGTTTCTTCGCTTCCTTGGTCACAGTGGTCTGTGCCCATGCTACTGGCATCAGGAGCGACAGTGCCATGAAGGCTGTCAGTATTCTCTTTCCATTACCTTTCATCACAATTATTTATTTGTTCAACGCAAAGATAGACATATTTTTATATATCGGACGAAAAAAAAGACACGAAAATGCATTTCTTTAGAAAAATTTCGTATCTTTGCACCAAAATGATAAAAATTAACTAAAAAATAAACTATAAGATGAAAAGATTTCTTTTTTCGATTGCAATCAGTCTAGCCTTCACCACAGGCGTGATGGCACAGGGGCTGAAAGTTGTGGACTTCAAGTTGCTGGAGACCGATCTGACAGCCAATACGCATGGCACGTCTAAACAAGACCAGAATGGTGAGACGGCAGCCTTGATCAAGATTGTGACCCCGGAGCGTGGTTTTACCTTCGATGGTGGTTCGCTGGGCATAGTGGATACCGAGGAGCATGCCGGTGAGATATGGCTCTACGTGCCTCGTCGCGCCCAGAAACTCATCATCCGACATCAGACCTTCGGGGTGCTGCGCGATTTCTTCTATCCCATCCCCATTGAGGGTGCTCGTACATACGAGATGCTCATTGACATCGGTACAGGCCGCTACGCCACTATTACTACTCAGGTGGCCAAGGCCAACGTCTATATCGATGGTGAGAACTGTGGTGAATCACCTCTCTACAACAAGTATTTGAACTATGGTAAACATACCATACGTGCCGTCAAGGATCGCTATGAGGGGCAAGAGGAGATTGTACTGACCACCACAGAAGAAGGGAACAAAACCATGTTCGTAAATGTCAATATGCGCGATATGTCCGACCATTTCGGTAATGTGAACGTTACCGTCGATAATCAGGCCGACATCTGGTTTGAGGACCGTAATGTGGGAACAGGCTCCTGGCAGACGCAGTTGCGCGAAGGCACCTATGTGGTGGAAACCCGCAAGACCGATTGCGACCCCGAAAAGACATCCTTCACCGTCATAGCCCAACGGGATAACAATATCAAGGCTGCTCCCCCATCGCCCCACACAGGTCTGCTGCACCTCTACACCCGTCCTCGTGACGTTAATGCGACAAGCAACGGTTCTACACCTATCGACCTGACCGAGGCCCATACTCTACCCGTAGGAACTTATCAGTTAGCACTCTCAAGGAAAGGATATGTGGCTAAGAATGTAGAATATACCGTGAGCCATAACGAAGCCACCCGTGACACCATCACCCTCGACCGTGTAAAATACATCAAGCCCAGCGCCTTCTACTTCGGTGCAGGCTACAGTGTGAGACAGATGGGTGGCATCACAGCCCTGGCCGGTATGGTCTATAAAAACATCGACCTGGAGGCAAGTTATACCTTCGGTCTGACCGATTCTGACGATGTACCTTGGTACTCAACCGACGGAAACGACACTTATCTCTCTACGATGAACTACAAACGCTCTACGCTTGCTATCAAACTAGGTTATCAGATTGAACTGGCTACCCATCTCGGCATTACCCCGCAGTTAGGCTATGAAATAGAACGTCTTTCTGGTACGGTAAAAGACGGTACCAACACCTATGGAGACGAGGCTTCAGCCAACTGCATCAGTCTCGGAGCGAAATTACTGTATGCTCCCATACAGAACCTATATTTCTTTGCCACACCAGCCTTCTCAATTGGCATGAGCAAGGACTCCAACTTCGAGCATATTGTCGATAACAGTGACATCACTGCCGGAGGCTTCATGATGACCATCGGTGCCATCTTCAATTTCTAATCCACACCTTTATATATAAAAGACGAAACGATATGAAAACGAGAAATATCATAGCCATACTGGCCACACTGCCCATCGTGGCAGGATTCACAGGCTGTAAGTCAGACGAAGAGACCGAAGCCAAACCCGCCAAGGAAATACTGATTGTGGAAGGCGGAAGTATTGAGTTTCGAGGTAACGAAACCGACAAGAGCGTAATCATCAATGCCGACTGCGGATGGACGGTTGAATACGATCAGGGTACCTTCGAAGGTAAACTCACCGTACAACCCCTGAAGGGTACAGGCAAAGGAACATTGCTTATCACTGCCGACGAGAACACCTCCACGAGCGAGCGTACTGCATCCATCACCCTGACCTCCGATGGTGGTCTGAAACAGAAATTCACCATCCGTCAGACCAGTGGAGATCCTGCTATCAATATCAGCAGGAACACGTATAACTTCGACGCCATCCCCACTGAGGCACAGTTGCTTACTATCACCAGCAACACCAGTTGGGCCATCCAGATTCCCTCAGGCGTTGACTGGCTACACCTGAGCGAACTCTCTGGCGGCGCAGGCTCTGAGGCTATCGACATCACCGTGGATGAGATTCAGACCGATGCCGACCGCTCCGCCACCTTTACCATCAGATATGGTAGCAATAGCACAGAGATTGAGGTAAACCAGAAAGGTAAGAAGAACATTGAACTGGCAGTCACACCCAACGAACTGCCCTACTTCGCAGCACAGGGAGGCACCCAGACGATTCAGGTCGCCAGCAATGCAGCTTGGCGTGCTTTCGTGCCATCTTCAGCCCAGTCTTGGTTACGGGTAGAACCTTCTGAGGGCGTCGGTAATGGTGAAGTAAGAGTGACCGTCACCGAGAATACTAATCCTCAGCGTGAACGCCTCTCTTTGGTCATCATTATTGCCGGATCGCTGAGTCCCAAGCAGGGTGATGTCCTTGTACAGCAGTATGCCGGTGAGGAGCAGAACACCCAGCGTGAACCAGACGAAGGGGACAATCCCGATCCTACACTTTCGCGCAAGCACTAATCATCAGTAACTTAACTGACAAGCGGTTATGAACAACAAACTACTATCCATCATAGCGGTCTT
>Ga0310690_10011368_pt1 | contig 10989 bp, 11 predicted proteins | sample AusTroGonzalo_MG_2_FD_207661 | JGI IMG/M metagenome (GOLD analysis project Ga0310690, IMG submission 207661) | Bovine rumen microbial communities from tropical cattle in Woodstock, Queensland, Australia - Gonzalo_04 (v2) (version 2) | ecosystem: Host-associated > Mammals > Digestive system >...
GTCCGTCTGCCTATCCTCACTTCCTGCTGCCCGGGTTGGGTCAACTTCTTCGAGCACAATTTCCCCGACATGCTGGATGTTCCTTCCACCGCCAAGTCGCCTATGCAGATGTTTGGCGCTGTCGCCAAGAACTACTGGGCCGAGAAGATGGGCATCAAGAGAGAAGACCTCGTCGTCGTCTCCATCATGCCTTGCTTGGCCAAGAAGTACGAAAGCAAGCGTAAGGAATTCTACAAAGACGGTAACCCCGACATCGACTACGTTCTGACGACCCGTGAGTTGGCCCGCTTGATCAAGCAGTTCAACCTCAACCTGAAGGACATGCCGAGCGAGGATTACGACGACCCGCTGGGCGAATCCACGGGTGCTGCCGTCATCTTCGGCGCCACTGGTGGTGTGATCGAAGCCGCCACCCGTACCGCCTACGAAGTGTTCACCGGCAAGCCGCTGCCTAAGATCGACTTCACGGAACTCCGTGGCATCGAGGGCATCCGCGACGCTTGGGTCGACTTCGACGGCACTCCGATTCACATCGGTATTGCTCACGGTCTGTCCAACGCCCGTAAACTCCTCGAGAGAGTGCGCGAAGGTAAGGAACAGTTCCACGCCATCGAGGTTATGGCCTGCCCCGGCGGTTGCGTCGGCGGCGCTGGTCAGCCCTACCACCACGGCAACAGCGAGATCATCAAGAAGCGTACGGAGGCCATCTACCGCGAGGATGCTGGCAAACCGATCCGTAAGTCCCACGAGAATCCTTCTATCAAGAAGATCTACGAGGAGTACTTTGGTGAGCCTTGCGGCCACAAGTCACACGAACTGCTGCACACCCACTATTTCGACAAGTCAGAACACGTTGAAATCAGCGAGTAATTCAATAACCAGTAAATAATAGAAAGGAAATAAATATGGCAGTTATTAAATTATCAGAAGCGAAGATCAACTTCATCAAGGACGTCTGCAAGTCGTTCGGCAACAAGCCGGGTGAGGTCATCAATGTGCTGCACAAGGTTCAGGGCGAGTATGGCTATCTGCCTGCTGAGGTCCAGGAGCTGGTGGCTAAGGAACTGGGTATCCCGGTCTCTAGAGTCTACGGCATCGTTTCGTTCTATTCCTTCTTCACCATGACCCCGAAAGGCGAGCACCCGATCAGCGTCTGCTTGGGTACCGCTTGCTACGTGCGTGGTGCCGAGAAGGTGTTGGACGAGCTGAAGCGTCAGCTGGGCATCAACGTCGGTGAGGTCACTCCCGACGGCAAGTTCTCGCTGACCTGCCTCCGCTGCGTCGGTGCCTGTGGTCTGGCTCCCGTCATCGAAGTCGGTGAGAAGGTCTATGGCCGCATGACTCCCGACCGCGTGAAGGACGTGCTCGCTGAGTACAAATAATCTTCACACCTATTAATATTAATAGGTATCAGAAAAAACCTCCGCCTCGTTTGAGGTGGAGGTTTTTTTCTTATTTTTGCACCAGTGATGGCAAGTTGTAGGCTAGGACTAACTACCATGATGCAAGGGAGTAGTCTCTGTACTGGTTTGGTATTTGTCCGCTAGTTGTTCGGTACTTGTCCGGTATATGTTCGGTATATTACCGGACAAATACCGGAGAGATAGCGAAGCTGTAGCGGACAATTATCGAACATATATTGAGGCATCATCGGAACAACACCTAGCCAACAACGATGCTACTGCGAAGGTAATTCAACAAATTTAGGAGACACAAATGATGAAAATGAAAAGTACAGGGCTTGGACTGATGATACCCGACACATTTCGTGTGGGTGGACTGACATTCTACAAACGTAACGGGCAGGTGATTGGCCGAGTGTCGGACTCGAACGAGAAGCGAAGCAACACTATCAGACAGTTCAAACAGCGGCAGAAGATGCGGCACACCACGATGCTGTGGAAGATGCTGAGTTTCTGCAACGTGATGTTTACCCAGAGGCCGACAGCCTATCGGAATTTCGCGTCGCTCGCTAACCGGTTGCCTGAGGTGTATGTGGATCGGCATCGGATGGACCAGGCATCGTTCCTGATGCCCGGCATACCAGTGAGCGACGGAACACTGCCAGCGGTGCATCTGGAACTAGGCGAAGTGGACGGCGTTCCCGCGCTGTTGACTGACATAAATCCCCAAGAAAGGCTCATTCGCGAGAAACTATGGCTCTATACGGCTGAACAGACTTTCGAAAACGAATTTATGCCACGGGTACGCTTTAAAATGCAAGAACTATCTTTCCCCGACATTACTATGGTGGACGGGCGTATAGCACTTGTAGGCGAGGAGTATGCTGACAACATGAAAGGTTGGGCGCTGGTGCGTGTGACCCATGACCGCTGTTCGCCACAAACCATTGTCACCAAATGCACCTACTACCAGCAGTACACAACCGAAGAAGCTCTGCAAGCCGCTGCCGAAAGCTATGGCGGACTGACCGAGAGGCCGTTCCTGTCGCCGCGATAAAGTACAGAATAGGGCAGGGAATTTATCCCTTCACTGCTGCAGCTACAGTTTTTCCGAGATCGTAGAGCTTGTCCCAATCCTCTTCACGGATGGGTGCGCCTTTCACCTCGACGCTCTCGGCCACGAGGTTCCATTTGCCTTCCTCGGCGTATTTTGCGAGTGTCTTCACGCCGCCGCCGCTCCAGCTCATGCCGCCAAACAAGCCATAACACTTGTCCTTCGGCTTGAACTCGTTGATTTCGTGGACGAGCAGGGTCATGTTCGGGAACATGTTGGCGTAATGCGCACAGGCTCCAATGATGACGCCCTTGTATTTCCAGATGTCACTCATGATGAACGAGATCTCCGTCTTGGCCACATCGTAAACTTTCACTTCCTTGATGCCGGCTTCGGCTGCGCCACGCGCCACAATCTCGGCCATGCGGGCGGTGTTGCCGTGCATGGAACCGTAAACGACGATCACGCCTTCTTCGCTTTCCTGCTTGCTCCATTGCGTGTACTTGCCGATGACCCACGCCAGATTGCTGCGCCAGACGAGACCGTGCGACGGAGCAATCATCTTGATTTCCAAGGCACCAAGTTTCTCAATGGCTTTCATGGCTTGCATGGCCACCTTACCGACGATGTTGGCATAGTAGCGGCGCATATCGTCCTCATAGAAAGCAAGGTTCACTTGGTCGTCGAAGATACCACCGTTCAGGGCACCGAAACCACCGAAGGCGTCGTTGCTGAACACGATCTTGCTGCTTTGCTCGTAGGTCACCATCGACTCAGGCCAGTGTACCATCGGCACCATGAAGAACTGCAAGGTGTGGCTTCCAAGGCTCAAAGTCTCGCCTTCGGCCACGGTAACCTTGTTTTCGATAGGACCGTAGAAGGCTTCCAGAGGACCAAAGGTCTTGGTGTTGCCCACTACCTGCACCTCGGGCCATTCGCGAAGAACGGCGGCTACGGTGCTGCTGTGGTCGGGCTCGTCATGATTAATAATAAGGTAATCGACCTTGCGGCCTTTCAGCACCGATTTCACCTTGAAAAGATACTCCTCAAGGAAGTTGGCTTCCACAGGGTCAATCAGGGCCACTTTCTCATCAACGATGAGATAGGAATTATAGGAAACGCCGTTGGGCAGTTCCATGTGGTTTTCAAAAAGGTCGGTGTGGCGGTCGTTGACGCCGACGTAATAGATATTCTCGTTTAATTGAATCTGATTCATTGTTTTCGTTTTATGATGGTTCGAGACGTCAGCGTTTGACGTCTCTTCAGCTAAAAAACCTCTTCAAAGTCCTCCTTGCCGTGTTTGCACAGCGGGCATTCGATGTCGCCGGGGAGGAAGTCGCCCTCGTAGACATAGCCGCATACCTTGCACACCCAGCGGCGCTTGCCGTCCTTGGGTTTCTCTTGGGGTTGCGGTTTGGGTTTGATGTTCTTTTGATAATAGTCGTAAGTCACAGAGGACTTGTCTGACAGCACCTGCGCGTCGAGCACGTCGGCAATGAACATGGTGTGGGTGCCGAAGTCTATGCTCTTGTTGACGCGGCAAGCCAAGTAGGCGTTGGTGTATTTCGGGATATAGAGCACATGGTTCACGGCGCGGTGTTCAGCCTCGCAGTCGGCGAACTTGTTCACCTTGCGCCCGCTTTGGAACCCGAAATGCTCGAACACCTTCATCGGTGTTTCTGTGGTCAGCATGCTGACGTTAAACACGCACGAGTCCTTGATGAGCTCGTGCGTGTAGTTGTTTTTGTTGACCGTCACGGCCACCTGCAAAGGGTTGCTCGTGACCTGGATCACCGTGTTCACGATGCAACCATTGTCGATGTTGTCATAGTTGGTGGTCAGCACGTATAGGCCGTAACCGATGTTGAATAAGGCCTTGTTGTCCATTACTCCATCACTGAGAAACTGTCCTTGCCGATGCCACAGAGCGGGCATTTCCAGTTGTCGGGGATCATTTCAAATGGGGTTCCGGGAGCGATGCCACTGTCGGGATCGCCTTTCTCTGGGTCATAGATGTAACCGCAAACGTCGCAAACATACTTTTTCATGATGATTAGTATTTTGTTTATTAATAAATTGATATATAGTTAGTTATAATTAACATTACAATAAAAGGGTAGGGGATTAGCCTACTTTTCGGGGCAAAGTTAACATTATTTTCCGAAATGCTACACAATTTCCGTATTTTTGCAAACGATATGTATATTGACTGCTATAAACAAAAGATCAGAGAAGGTGAGGTACAAAATAAAGAATGGCCTTCCTATATTCCGAAATCCCATCTTTGCAGTTTTGCTGCCATAGATTTTGAAGGAGCCAATGGCGAGGTGACGAGTGCTTGTAGTATGGGGGTTGTTATTGTAAAGGATGACGAAATTGTTGATAAATACTATAGTTTGATTAAACCTGTGCCAAACAGATATGATTTTTGGACAACCAAAGTCCACGGCATAACTTACAAGGATACGAACCATGCGCCTTTGTTTCCTGAAGTTTGGGACAAGGTGAAAGATAAGGTGAAAGGATTGCCATTTGTAGCTCATGGCATTTCATTTGACGAACGAGTATTGAAAGCACTTCACGAGTTCTATCACATTCCTTATCCGAATTACAAATTCTATTGTACTCATTTAGGTTCTGAGATTCTTTTGCCTGAAGTAGAGAACCATAAACTACAAACGGTATCGAAGTTTTTTGGGTATGATTTGTCGAAAAAGCACCATAACGCTATTGCAGATGCGGAAGCTTGTGCCGTAATTGCAATGAACATCTTTTTATAAATAATCGACATTATGTTAAATCGTATAAAAAACCTCCTCTTTTTTGTTTGTTGAAATCAAAATGATGATTACCTTTGCATTTCGTATAAAACACGATCGAATCATGAATTAAGATGGTGTTATAAAATTGAATATTAAATAATTAAATTAAACATATTATGGATATTACAGGTAAAGTTGTTAGATTAGGAACATATACTGAAGGCTCAAGCGCACGTGGACCATGGCGCAAACAAGAGCTTATTATTGAAACTGATGAACAGTATCCCCGTACGGTGTGTCTAATCTGTTGGACAAATCAAGTTGAAGAAGCACAAAAATTCGCTCCTGGCCAGATTATCAAGGCACAGATAGAGATTTCATCGCGCGAGTTTAATGGTAAATGGTATACTGATGTGCGCGTTTGGCGTTTCGAACCCGTTGTGGCTTCAACTACTCCATCTGTTACCGCTGATCAACCCGTACAACAGCCTGTGCATCAGACCCCACCTGTAGCTACTGAGCAAGAGTATTTTGCTCCTGCCGGTGATGACAGCGTGGACGACCTCCCCTTCTGATATTATGTTAAATCGGTTTTCTGATAATGATACCATTTGTGCCATAGCTACACCTCATGGCATGGGTGCAATATCAGTTGTACGCATTTCAGGTCCTGCATCTTTTTCTATTGTCAGTAGGCTTTTTAGGCAAAACGGCAATCTCTTTGACATTGAGAAATTGGTTTCGCATAAAGCGTACTATGGGCACATTGTTGATAATGGTGATCTGATTGACGAGGTGTTGGTTACTTTTTTCAGAGCCCCCCACTCTTTTACGGGTGAAGACATAGCTGAAATCAGTATACATGGCTCGGTGTATGTGCAGCAAAAACTGCTACAGGTCTTAATCGCCCATGGCTGTCGTATGGCTGAGGCCGGCGAGTTTACTCGTAGAGCATTCATTAATCGTAAGTTCGACCTTGCTCAAGCCGAAGCCATTGCCGATCTAATAAGCTCTGAAAGTGAAGCTGCCCATCGTATCGCCATCAACCAACTCAAAGGTGGTTTTTCCAAAGAGCTTCAAATAATGCGTTCTAAGTTATTGGAAATAACATCATTGATGGAATTGGAGTTGGATTTTGCTGAGGAAGGTGTTGAGTTTGCTGATCGAAGTGAACTGAAGTCCTTGTTGCAGGAAACCCTATCCCACGTCAACAAGCTGAAAGACTCATTTCGGCTTGGAAACGCTATAAAAAACGGTATTCCTGTGGCTATTGTTGGACAGACGAACACTGGTAAAAGCACGTTGTTAAACGCCTTTCTTGGCGAAGACCGCGCCATTGTTAGTGATATTGCGGGTACTACGCGCGACACCATCGAGGAAACGCTGAATATCAACGGTATCCTCTATCGTTTTATAGACACAGCCGGACTCCGCAAAACAGATGAGATAATAGAAAAAGAAGGCATTGAGCGCTCCTATAAGAAAATCAAAGAGTCATCAATTGTTATTGGGGTTTTGGATGCCACAAAGGGCTATGAATCAATTATTTCATCTGTTCAAGAGATAGTATCCAAGGTAGATCTCCAGTGTCAACAACTGGTGCTCTGTATTAATAAGGTGGATACGGTAAGCGACCAGGGCGAAGTTTTGTTGGGAAAGCTTCGCCATGATCTCAACAACGATGACATTTGGGTTATTTGTTTATCAGCTAAGCACGGCTTTGGTCTCCCCGATCTTTATAACGCTTTGAAATTCAGTCAGCCAATCGTTGATTCAGACGCTACATTAATAACTAATGTGCGGCACTATGAGGCTTTGACACATGCTTCAGAAAGCCTAAAACAAGTTAAAGAAGAACTTGAAAAAAATATCCCTATTGACTTGATTTCCCAAAACTTGCGTGATGCTCTTTTCTATCTTGGCACTATCACGGGCGAAATAACTACAGACGAAGTCCTTGGGACTATTTTTTCAAGATTCTGCATCGGGAAATAAGCCGTGGGAATCAGTTAGATGACAGAAAGTATATTATCAGCATGTGAACGGGGTAAAAGGTATAGAAACAATACTTTAGGAAATGAGTTTTGATAAATCCCCTTTTACCGTTATACAGGCAAGTTAGCATCAGCGAAAGAAATACCATAAGTTTCATTTGAAGAACTATGGGACAAGCCACGGTTTGAATGATTCTTTCCTTTCTCAAGCCATACATCAATATGATGAAGATAAAACCGGCAGTTTTATAATCAGCATCCATGTATCTGGATGTGATAAACATAACTAACAGCAAGGCTAAACTAACCAAAGGTTTGCTCCTGAAATATTCAAGACTGCACATGGCCAAATATCCCAATAGCAGAGTAAACATCACGTTCTGTTTTGGGAAAAACAAAGCGCTGCCATTCATCAAATTAAATGGGATTTCGGAAACCAACCCAAGAACAAGAAGACTAAGACCGTACTTTTTTCTGTTATGGGTTTTCTCAAATCCTTCAATAAGAAGAAAAACAAAGATGGGAAAGGCAAACCTTCCGAACATCAACATGAGTTGCAAGAAAGAAATGGATCTTCCTGCGATGCTGAACCATACCGTATTCGCCCAAGGAAAAGTCGCGAAATAAAACTTGGCTAAATGATCAGATAACATGGCAAGGCATGCAATGAGTTTCAATGCACTGCCACTGAGAATGTTGAGCCTTCTTTGATAGTTGTTTGACACCATATTACCGCTTGTCCACCATCTTAATGTTAGGATAGTCTGCGGGATTGAAAGTGACTTGTTTTTCGGTCACGCCAAAAGAGATGTCGCGCATGGTCATGTCAATTCCTTTAAGGCTGGCGCTTAAGCTGACGGGCCAATACGTATCTTTGGCGATGACCAAATCTATCTTCTTTGGGGCGTCCTTGTCGGGGTTATTCCTTGATTTCTTACAGAGAATATGCCATTCTGTGGACGTTTCCTTGTCGATCTTCACGTCGTATCCATCCGTAACACCTTCAAACATCTTTATGTCGCCATCGGAATCGGATTTCTCCTTTGGGGTGGCGTTGCTGATTTCAACTTCACCTTTTTTAGAGTCATAGGTCCATGTCGTTACACCATCGTCCCATGTAACCATATCATTACCCATTACCGAAGCCTCGACTCGCGATTTGTCGCCTAAGGTATAAGCCCGGGTGGTCATTGTGCCCAAAAGGAACACTTTGATGTCAATGGTCATGGCGACGCCTTCGCTTTCGTCATGTTTGTTCATTTCCGCCTCCATGCGGGAGACGATTTCTTCTGCGGTTTGCGCCATGGCAGCCGTGGCCATAGCGATAAAGCTTATGATTGCGATGAGTTTTTTCATAGTTATAATGATTTAAAGATAATCAAAAGTAGAGACGGCAGATACGCCGTCTCTACAAAACACGTTAAAAGCGAATAATCACTTTTCCACTTCCTTCTTCAGTCTCTCCGTCAGCATAGGAACAATCTTGTGCAGGTCTCCAACGATACCGAGGTCGGCAACGCTGAAGATGGGCGCGAATTTGTCCTTGTTGATGGCGATGATGAAGTCGGACTCTTCCATACCAGCCAGGTGCTGGATGGCACCGCTGATACCACAAGCCATGTAGAGGTTCGGGCGGACGGTCTTACCGGTCTGACCCACCTGCCGGTCGTGAGGCATCACGCCGTTATCGACCATAGCACGTGATGATGAAACCACGCCTCCGATCACATCGGCCAAAGCTTGCAGCTTGTCGAAGCCTTCCTTATTCTGCACACCACGGCCACCGGAAACCAGAATCTTGGCATCGGCAATGTCGACCACGGCTTTGTCTTCTTTGATGGTCTCAACCAGCTTCACCTTGAACTTGGAGGTGTCGAACTTGGGAGCGAAGTCGGTAATGACTCCTGCCCTGCCCTCTTCACGTTGACGCTTTTGCATCACACCAGGACGCACGGTCGACATCTGGGGACGGTTGTTGGGGCAGATAATGGTAGCCATCAGGTTGCCACCAAATGCGGGACGGGTCATGCGGAACTGCAACTCGTTGTTGCTCTTTTCGTCGGCAACGACTTCGAGCTTGGTGCAGTCAGCGGTTAAACCGGTCTTCAGACGGGCAGCGATACGGGGAGCCATATCACGGCCAATGGTGGTGGCACCGTAAAGCACGATGTTAGGATGGCGTTCCTTGATGATCTGGTCAACCACTTGTGAGTACTGCTCGCTCAGATAGTCTTTCAATTCGGGGCAGTCAGCCACGATGACCTCGTCAGCACCGAACTCAATGAGTTTCTGAGCTTGAGCTTTTACATTGTAACCGAGCAACATGGCCACAACCTTCTCGCCAAGAGTGTCGGCCAGGTCGCGGGCCTTACCTAAAAGTTCGTAAGCAACGGACTGGATGATCCCTTCACGTTGTTCTGCGAAAACGAATACGTTCTTATAATCTTTCAATTCCATAGCTGTAACTTTTAGATGATGTGTTTTTCTTTCAGTTTGTTGACAATCAGCTCAACGGCCTCTTCTTCGCTCACTTCGTGTACCTCGCCCGGAGCCTTCATGGCTTTCGGGAACGACTGGAACACCTTGGTGGGTGAACCCGAGAGACCGAGCTTGGTCTCATCGTAGTCAATCTTGTCGGCACCCCAGACCTCAACTTCCTTGTTGTAGGCCTCGACGATGCCGCTGACGGTCATGTAACGGGCTTCGAAAGCCGAAGCGAGAACGGTAAGCAGGCACTTGCCTTCCACTTCGAGCACTTGGACGCTGTCTTCGTTCTCTTTGTGGACCAGTAAGTTACCATTAGGCAGCAGTTTGGCATCGGCCACATAGCTCACCTGGGGCAAACCAAGGTGCTCTGCCATCTCGGGACCCACCTGAGCGGTGTCGCCATCGATGGCCTGACGGCCGGCAATAATCAGATCATAGTCCAGTGAACGGCAGAGACCAGCCAGGGCATACGAAGTAGCCAGGGTGTCTGAACCTGCGAACTTACGGTCAGAGAGAAGGATGGCACGGTCAGCACCCATAGCGAAAGCCTCGCGCATAATGACGTCGGCTTGCGGAGGTCCCATGGAAACGACGGTGACATTAGCGCCAAATTGGTCTTTCAAACGGAGGGCCAGCTCAAGACCGCCCTTGTCGTCAGGGTTCATGATGCTCGGAACACCCTCGCGAATCAGGGTACCCTTTACCGGATCAATCTTGATTTCAGTGGTATCCGGAACTTGTTTGATACAAACGATAATATTCATACTGCTTCCCTCCTATTATTTCTTGAACAATTGAGCTGCAATAACCATACGCTGCACTTCTGAGGTGCCTTCGTAAATCTCGGTAATCTTGGCGTCACGCATCATGCGCTCAACTGGATATTCACGTGTGTAGCCATAACCTCCGTGGAACTGGACGGCCTTGGTCGTCACTTCCATAGCGGTCTCAGCGGCAAACAGCTTAGCCATTGCGGCATCAGGTGAGTAAGGCAGACCCATGTCTTTCTTCCAAGCGGCACTTCTGACAAGCAGACGGGCTGCTTCGACCTTAGTCTTGAGGTCAGCCATCTGGAACTGGGTGTTCTGGAACTGGGCGATAGCCTTTCCGAACTGCTTACGTTCCTTGGTGTACTTGACGGTTTCGTCCATTGCACCTTGGGCAATACCCAGAGCTTGGGAGGCGATACCGATACGACCACCGTCCAAGGTCTTCATGGCGATGGTGAAGCCTTTGCCGAGAGGTCCGAGGAGGTTTTCCTTCGGCACTTCGCAGTTTTCGAAAATCAG
>Ga0310690_10011369_pt1 | contig 10989 bp, 9 predicted proteins | sample AusTroGonzalo_MG_2_FD_207661 | JGI IMG/M metagenome (GOLD analysis project Ga0310690, IMG submission 207661) | Bovine rumen microbial communities from tropical cattle in Woodstock, Queensland, Australia - Gonzalo_04 (v2) (version 2) | ecosystem: Host-associated > Mammals > Digestive system >...
CCAGAAAGAATTTGCCAAAATGCTTGGCACACAGCCCTCACATCTGAGTGAGGTGCTTAATGGGAAGCGTGCTCTCACAACAGAATTGGCTGTGAAGATCGAGAATGCTATCGGACTTCCTGCAAAGATTCTGCTGTCTGCCCAGACGCAGTACGAACTGGAGTCGACAGTTGAAGACAACCAGCACGAAACCGTGGCAGTCACTATTCCCGTCCGCGACCGCAATTTACTCCAAGAACTTGTTCGTAAGTTCGGCTGGGCTTGCGTATTTTAAATTCTAAAAGAGGAATCGTCATGAAACAACAGAGATATGCGGTAATCGTGCTATTTGCACTGATTATCGCTTCAAGTCTGACCAGCATTGGTAGCTATAGCTCAACAAGTAGGCTGGTTAATGAGGATATGGATAGAGCACTGGCTCTGACCTTGGAGGAACAGCAGAGCGATGTTATCAGTCAGGATACTATTCGTACATTTAATAACCACTTGCAGATAGCGGAACTACGAGGAAAGGTTACTCTGGCAGTTGACACCCGTGGACTTAAGTTCAAAGCGTATGCTCATTGTTCTGAGGCTACTATCTTCAGTCTATCAGACCAAAGGCCAGCAACTATCCTATGGGTGATGACGGGATTTTGGGCAATGCTAATGTGGTATCGTCGTCGACAATCGCTCGTGGGTGAACCGTTAACGATGACCATTACCAATAGGAATGCTTTTGGCGGACTGACATACTCAGAAGAGGATTGTCGTTTTTATGCTGCTGATGGCTGTCAAGTTCAACTTACTCCCATGCAGCACCAATTGATGGAGATGTTTTTTCTGTCACCATCTCATTCATTGACGAAAACAGAGATTTGTGATGCTCTCTGGCCCAAGAAACCCGATGCCAGCGAGACACTTTACACCCTGATTCGTAGGCTGAAACCAGTTATTGAGCAACATTCTGACCTCAAAATCGAATCTGACAGAAGTAAAGCATATCAACTGAAAATCAAATAGATAGATTGATGACATTGTATCTGACAATGAAATGTCAGACAAATGTCAGACAGTTTTTTCGATAATAAAGGAATCTCTTCGTACCTTTGCAGCAAAAATGCAAGATATGAAGAGATTATTGTTTTGCTTGTTGGCTGTTTACACATTGACTTCAACAGCTCAAGACACAGAAAAAGCAGTCACTCTTGACGAGGTGACAGTAAAGGGCGCACGTACTATACAAAAAGTGGATGGCCAATGGATCTATCCCACAAAACAGCAGATAGAGAATTCGGCCACCGGCTATTCTCTGTTGGCAAAACTCGCTCTGCCTCACATCCGCGTAGACGAGGCGATGAATAGTATTACGGCATTGACGAATCTTGGCACAGTGCAAGTGCGTATCAATGATGTCATTGCCTCACGTGAAGACTTGCAGACACTTGACATGCAGGGTATCGACCACATTGAATTTATCGACAATCCTGGTGTGAGATACGGCGAGGGTATCGCGTACATTATTAACATTAAGGTGAAGAAGCCCGTGAGTGGCTATGTCATCGGAACCCAACTGACCAATACGATCACCACCGTGAATGGCAACGAATCACTCTTCGGCAAGATCAACTACGGGCGCAGTGAGCTGGCACTCAGCTACAACCTCGACTATCACAACTTCAAGGGTGCAGAATACGATGAGCGGGTCTCATACGAACTGGAATCAGGCGACATCGCTTCCATCCATCGCTATAGTCTGAACAAACAGAGTAAGAATATCAGCCACAATGCCCAGTTGACCTATAGCCTGAGCGACTCAAACTATGTTTTTCAAGCTAAGCTATCAGGGAGCAGCGACATCACCCCCCAACAGAGTCATGCAAAGATGGCTCTTGACGGCGTGCCATACGACGAACATTCATCATCCCGCAGCAGTTCACCCTCGCTCGACCTCTACTACCATCAGGATTTTAGTCGTCACCAGTCGCTGACTGCGAATGTTGTAGGGACTTATATCAAGACCACTGGTGATACGGAGGACAACGAAGGTACAGCCTATCATTATGACATCAACGGACGAACATATAGCCTTTGGAGCGAGGCGATTTATGAGAACCGACTGAAACCCTTTACCTTTTCCGCTGGTGCGCAGTACGGACAGCGATACAGTCATAATTTCTATCAAGGCGACGTCGATGCCGTCAATGAGATGCACACTGCCAGCCTTTATCTTTTCTCACAACTGAAAGGACATCTTGGCAAACTCTCGTATATGGGAGGCCTCGGTGCCAGCAGACGGTACTATCGTCAGGGCGATGCGACGCAAGACCTTTGGTTCTTTCGTCCTAAATTCACCGTCAGTTATCCCTTGACAAACAGACTGAAGGTGAAATATGACTTCGAAATCTCACAGCACACATCCCAGATAGCACTCGTCAGCAACGTCAGCATCAAGCAGAACTCAATGGAGACAATCATTGGCAATCCAGATATTCACCCTAACCGCGTTGTCTCCCACCAACTGAAACTCTCATATTCCACACCCCGCTTTACCTCTGAACTACAAGGCTACTACCGCCTGAATCCCCATTGCAACATGGAGAAGTACATCCGTCAAGACGGCCATTTCTATCAGACGCAAACTAATGCGGATAATAAGTGCAACTTCTTCTATGTCGAAAGCTACAACCAGTGGGACATCATTCCAGAGAAACTGACGGCAACCGTCTATGGCGGTATCTATCGTTTCTTCAACTATGGCGAGGATTATACGCATACCTATACCTCGTTCAACGGCGGCTGTTCATTACAGGCTTATCTGGGTCGTTGGACGCTTGGTGCATACGCGGATAACGGATGGAACTTCATGGAGGGAGAACATCGCGGTCATCAGGCTCCAGCCTGGTACATCACTTGCAACTATCGCATGAACGATGCCTTCTCCATTTCCCTCTATGCACAGCATCCGTTCAGCCAACATCCGCTGACGAACAAGACCGAGGTTGTAAGCCGCTATGTTCAGAAAGAAATCTCTCAGCACTGTCGCGACTACGGAAATATGCTGACTCTCAAACTCTCCTATCGGCTCGACCACGGGCGCAAGTATCGTGACATCCAGCGCTCCATGAACCACAGCGATAAAGAAACGGGTATCCTGTCAAAGTAAAATAGAAAATGCGAAAGGCCATCTTCATATTCATTGCTGTCATCCTTGTAGCGGTGAGCATCGACTGGATTCATTCTTGTGCCGACTTGAAGTCACACAAGGAGGTATTCGGTCGATACCTTACTTATGCCGAAATGTACGAATACAAGGACAAGGATTATGATTACGTCGTTCGCGTCCCGTCGTTCTTCAACGCCCAGCCCGATTCTCTACAGGAAGAGAAAGGCCGCATGCGCTTCGACTATGCCGACCAGTGGATTACGCTGGTCATCGAAAACCACGTGATAAACTCTGATGGCATGCCGCTTCAGAAGGGCATGGACTCGCTGGCGCAAATGCTAAATGCGACAGAGCACCGACTCGGCAGCGATTACTTCATCCTATCTGGCCCACAATATGAGAATGGCAGTCGCATCGACGGCTACAGTTATTACACCAAGATCACGGGCAATCACAAACTCTGGTTTGTCTATACGATGATCTATCCCGATGACTACAAAGATGTCCTCACCCGTTTGTTCAAGGAGATAGACGACTGGCAAATCTGGGAACGTCCGCATCTGAAACTGAAGCGAGGAGAGTCACAAACGCCGAAAGCGGTGTCGGAATATCGGGTGCTCCTTTTTTGTCAACCATTTATTCACAAAATCTGCATATCGTTTTAAACCAAAAGGCGGCAAGCGAGTCTATTTAATAGCAAATAATTATCAACCTGTTATCAACTCATTAATCAATAAACACATGAAGACAATTTGTTTTGCAGCATTGCTTTCCCTCACAATGATGACAGCCTATGCACAGGAGCCGAATATCCCAAGGGGTATGTTTGGTGGACCACAGATCGACGTAAAGTTCGATGAGTACAAGGCAGCTCCTGACGGCTTTGACAAGGAGCGCGAGGGTATTGCAAAGGGTACCGTGAAGCTGATTGAGTATCAGTCGGAGTCGGTAGGCACCATCCGCAAGGCCAACGTCTATCTGCCGCCAAAATATGACGCCAAGAAGAAGTACAGCGTGCTCTACCTGCTCCACGGCATCGGTGGCGATGAGAACGAGTGGTACAAGAACGGCGGCAAGCCCGACGTCATCATGGACAACCTCTATGCCGACGGCAGGGTGGCCGACATGATTGTGGTGATGCCTAACGGACGTGCCCAGAAGGACGACTCCCGTCAGGGCGGCTTTGGATCATTTGCCGCCTTCGGAGAGTTCGGCAAGGACCTCATTGGCAGTCTGATCCCTTATATCGAGAAGAACTTCAGCGTCTATACCGACCGTGAGCATCGCGCCATCGCTGGTCTGTCGATGGGTGGCGGTCAGTCGCTCAACTTCGGACTGGGTCACATGGATGTCTTTGCCTATGTTGGCGGTTTCTCTTCTGCTCCCAACACCATGCGTGCCGCCCAACTCATCCCCGATGTGGACAAGGTGAAGAAGGAGAACAAGCTCCTTTGGATGGTATGCGGCGGTGATGACGGTCTGATGAACAACAGCGCTCAGCTCAAAGCCTTCTGCGATGAGAAGGGCATCCCCTGCACCCTCATCAACTATCCTGAGCAGGGTCACAACTTCGTCGTCTGGAAGTACGGCCTCTATAACTTCGCCCAGCTGATTTTCAAATAACCGAAAACTTGAATAACCATAAGTCGAGTAGGAGGAAAAAGAAGTTGTTTTCCTCCTACTTTTTTCCGACCATAGAAACGGAGCCGATTAGGTAAGGCTATATCTTTCTTGCTCTCACGCCACGATTGTTTTTCCGTTAAATGTCGTTAACGGCAGAAGATTTTCGCGGGGAAACTCGTTGTGGTACTGATATTATTTGTATATTTGCAACACCACAAATATCAAGTTGCTATGAGTCTGCTAAAATCTATTCTGAACATGGTGCTCAAGACAGCCGTTGAGAGCATAGACAAACGGGAGGAACAGCCTATCCGACGGGCTGCCGCAACGCCCAGACCTGAACCCGTCAGCAAGGCCATCACCGACTTCCCAGCCTATTTTGCTGAGATTCTCCGCTCGGAGTTCCCGCAGTATAGCACGAAGCGCGATGTTCCCGTGACCGAACTTGCTGGTTTTGTCGCCGACGAGTTCAAACTCTATGAGACACGCCCGCAACAGTCGTACAAGGCAGAATGGGGCGCCCCCTACACCTTCGTACTCTATCAGGGTGGTGCGCCAGCAGGTATCGTGATGCTGGGCGACGGCAGCAGTCACAGCAGGAACGTGAAATACCTGATTTCGAGAATGTATGCCAAGAAGATGGGACTGCCCTACATCAACTTCTACACACAGAAGCCGAATGAAAGGGCTTACGTCGTCAACCGCATCAAAGAGTTTATGAAGCTTTGACCTCTGAGGGAAAAGGGGATGCAACTACCTGCGCCTGCGAAGGACGAAGCGGTGCCCACAAATGACGGTCTTGCAGGCGGCCGGGCGCCGTACCGTCACGTGATCGCAAACGTTTGCGATTCAAACACTTTCCCCCTTTTCCCTTTTTCTTTCCCCATCATGGTGCGAATCCTAGACCTTCTTTCTGAACAGCAGACGTGGGAGGAGTTTCTGACCTACCGCCTGCTGAAAGGCCGTTTCAACTGGTATGAGTTCGACGAGGCCGACACCTACGTCTCTGAGCAGCAATACCGCGATGTGGTGGCCAGGCTGCAACGCGGCGAGCCGTTGTCGGTGCCTACCCGCCATCTGGTCAACAAGATGGGCAGCGGGAAGAAACGGGTGGTCTACAGTTTCCCTCCGGAAGAGATGATTGTCATGAAGGCGATGGCCTTCCTGCTCTATCGCTACGACGAGCAGCTTGCTCCCAACTGCTACTCGTTCCGACGCGGCTTGACGGCACATGACGCCATAAGCCATCTGGTCAGCACCATCGGCAACCGCCCAATGTGGGCTTACAAGCTCGACATCCACAATTATTTCAACACTATTTCCATCCCGCTGCTGTTGCCCATCCTCAGCGAGGTGATGGCCGACGACCCGCCGTTATACGCCTTCTTTGACCGACTGCTCACCGACGGCCGGGCATCGGCAGACGGCGAAATCATTCGCGAAGAGCGCGGCGTGATGGCCGGCACGCCCACCTCGCCATTCCTGGCCAACATCTATCTACGCGAGGTCGATTGCCATTTTGCCGATGCCGGGGTGCTCTACGCCCGCTATTCCGATGACATCATCCTCTTCGCTCCCGACAGGCCAACACTCGACCGGCACATCGACGAGCTGCATGCCTTTCTCGTGAAATACCGTCTTGAGGTGAACCCAGACAAGGTGAGGATCTACTGCCCTGGCGAGGCCTTCGACTTCCTCGGGTTCAAGTGCGAGGGTCATCACATCGACATCGCCGATGCCACGCGACAGAAGATGAAAGACAAAATCCGTCGCAAGGCCCGCGCCCTGCAGCGATGGCGCAGCAAGAACGACGTGGACGACGAGATGGCCATGAAAGCACTCATCCGTCACTTCAACAGGAAATTCTTCGAGAGCGACGACCCCTCGGCGCTGACCTGGGCGAGGTGGTTCTTCCCCATGATCAACCAAGCGGAAGGTCTGAAGGAGATAGACCACTACCTGCAGTCGAACCTGCGCTATGTAGCGACAGGCCGACACAACAAAGCGAACTATCGCATACGCTATGACTTGCTGAAGAAACTCGGCTACCGAAGCCTGGTGCACGAGTACTATGCCACGAGCAAATAGTAGAGGTGAGAAGTGAGAGGTGAGAGGTGAGAATGTGAAACTTGAATTATCATTATTATTTTGTAATTTTGCAACGGAAATTTGAACGACTAGCAAATGAAAGACAATCAACAAGAGCTATTCCCGATAGTCAACGAGGAAGGCGCGGTGGTGGGCAAGGCCACGCGTGGCGAGTGTCACGGCGGGTCGCGGCAGCTTCATCCCGTAGTACATCTGCATGTGTTCAACGCACAGGGCGACGTATATCTGCAGAAACGGCCTGAGTGGAAAGACATTCAGCCAGGGAAGTGGGACACGGCGGTAGGCGGACATCTGGACTACGGCGAGACGCCCGATGCGGCCTTGAGCCGAGAGGTGCGCGAGGAGCTGGGCATCACAGACTTCAAGCCCCAGTTCATGGGCAAGTACGTGTTCGAGAGCCAGCGCGAGCGGGAACTGGTCTACGTTCACCGCACCACCTACGACGGCGTAATACGGCCCTCGAAGGAGGAACTCGATGGCGGCCGGTTCTGGACGATGCAGGAGATTCGTGAGACGATGGGGCAGCAAGTGCTGACGCCCAATTTCGAGCGTGAGTTCCAGCGTTTCTTCCTCGACAAGATAGAGAAATACCGTCTGCTCACGGAGCAGATTCGTGCGCTGATAGAGGGCGAGACCGACCGTCTGGCGGTTATGGCGAACGTGTGTGCTGCCATCCACGAGACGATGGGTTTCTTTTGGACGGGCTTCTATCGGGTCAAGGATGGCGAGCTGGTGCTGGGGCCATTCCAAGGGCCAGTCGCCTGCATGCACATCGGCTTTGGACGTGGCGTGTGCGGTACGGCTTGGAAGCAGCGGCAAACGATTGTTGTGCCCGACGTCGAGCAGTTCCCGGGTCACATAGCCTGTAGCAGCCTGTCGCGCTCGGAGATCGTCGTTCCCGTCTTCTCCGAAGAGGGCGAAGTAGTGGCCGTCCTCGACATCGACAGCAAGGAGCTAGGCACCTTCAACGACCTGGACGGTCAGTATCTGGAAGGAATCTGCAGCCTGCTGACACCCCTATTCTGACGTCTCGTTGAGGGTCTTGATGGGTTCCATGTGAAGCGTCACGTGAGTGGCATGGCCGAAGCGGGCTTTCAGTTTGCCCTCAATGGCGCTGGCACGCTCGTGAACGATGTGGAGAGGCAGGTCGCCGTTCATGCGCACGTGGGCCTCGATAGCGATGCGGCTGCCGATGCGACGAGTACGCAGGTTGTGGGGCTGCTGAACGTCGGGGAACGAGGTGATGATGTCGGTTATCTCCTGCTCCGTTTCGGCAGGAAGCGAACACTCTGTCAGTTCGCCTATGCTCGTCTTGAGCAGACTAATGGCCACCTTGATGAGCATCGCTCCCACCACGATCGAAGCCAACGGGTCGAGTACCGTCCATCGATGCCCCAACAGGATGGCCCCGCCGATGCCGATGGCAGCACCTATCGACGAGAGGGCATCGCTGCGATGATGCCACGCGTTGGCCACCATCACCTGCGAGTCGAGCAGACGTCCTCTGCGCGCCGTGTATTGATAAAGCAGCTCCTTCACCACTATCGACAGCAGGGCGGCCCACAGGGCAATCCATCCGGGAGCCTCCAGATCTTCTCCATTGAGCCATGAAAAGAGCTTCTGGCCACCCGACACAATGATGCCGATGGCAGCACCTATCAGAGCCAGTCCTATCAGAAACGAGGCGATGGTCTCAAACTTGCCGTGTCCATAGTCATGCGACTCATCCTGCGGTTTGGAACTGATGCTCACAAACACCACCACCACGATATCGGTCACGAAGTCCGACAACGAGTGGACGGCATCGGCTATCATCGCCGAGCTGTGTCCCAGCAGTCCTGCAACAAACTTGAAGATGAGCAGCAACACGTTCCCGACGCTGCCCACCAAAGTCACTTTATAAATCTCCTTCTCGCGATCCTGCATAGTAAGCAATTTTATAAACAGCGGGCAAAGTTACGAATAAGTGATGAGAAAAGCAAAATAATAACGCTTTTTTTTCTACATTAAAAAAAGATGTCGTATCTTTGCAACTCAATTGCAATTCCTTGTAGTTGGGGGGCATGAAACTGATTTTGACAGCAATGGAACAAATTCTGAACATACTGAACGAGATTAATGATACGCTGTGGGGATATGTCATCATCGCGGCACTCATAGGCTGTGGTCTGTGGTTCACGTGGCGGACGAAGTTCGTGCAGTTCCGCATGGTGGGCGAGATGCTGCGCCTGCTGACCGACACGGCCTTGAAGCCGATCGAGCGTAAGAAGCAGCCAGACGGCACACCTGCTGACAACGAGAAGCACATCTCGTCGTTCCAGGCCTTTGCCGTGTCGCTGGCTTCGAGAGTAGGGACGGGCAATCTTGCGGGTGTGGCAACGGCCATTGCCGTGGGCGGACCCGGTGCCGTGTTCTGGATGTGGGTGATGGCGCTGGTGGGGTCGGCGACGGCTTTCGTCGAATCGACGCTGGGCCAGCTGTTCAAGCAACGCCACAAGGACTCGTTCATCGGCGGCCCTGCCTATTACATTCAGAAAGGATTGCATTGCCGCTGGATGGCGGTACTCTTCGCCATCCTGATCACCGTCTCGTTCGGACTGGCCAACAACTCGGTACAGGCAAACACCATCTGCGGGGCGATGGAGGGTGCTTTCGGATGGAACCCGATGGCAACGGGAACCGTACTCATGGCCATGACGCTGGTCATCGTCTTTGGCGGCATTCAGCGCATCGCCAAGGTCAGCTCGGTTCTGGTGCCGGTGATGGCCGTGGGATATTTCGTGCTGGCGCTGGCAGTCATCGTGATGAACATCCATCTGGTGCCCCATGTCCTGGCGGTCATCGTGAAGAGTGCCTTCGGCATCGAGCAAGCCGTCGGCGGCACGCTGGGTGCAGCCATCATGAACGGCGTGAAGCGTGGCCTGTTCAGCAACGAGGCCGGCGAAGGCAGCGCGCCGAATGCAGCAGCGACGGCAGCCGTGACACACCCCGTCAAACAGGGACTCATCCAGGCGCTGGGCGTGTTCACCGACACGCTGGTAGTCTGCTCTTGTACGGCATTCATCATCCTGATCAGCGGAATCTACACCTCGCCCGAACTGAACGGCATCATGCTGACCCAGGCAGCCCTGCAGTCGGAGGTCGGCTCGTGGGGGCCTGTGTTCGTCGCCATAGCCATCTTCCTCTTCGCCTACTCGTCGATGATTGGCAACTACTACTATGGCGAGGCCAACGTGCGTTTCATGACGCAGAGCCGGGGAGCGATGACGCTCTACCGTCTGCTTTCAGGCGGAGCGATGATACTGTTCGGCGCATGGATCACGCTCGAAGTGGTGTGGAGCATCATCGACCTTTGCATGGCGCTCCTGACGGCATGCAACCTCGTGGCCATCGCGATGCTGGGCAAGTACGTGTTCCGTCTGCTCGACGACTACCGTCGCCAGAAGCGGCAGGGCATCAAGGAGCCAGTGTTCCACCGCCATCAGATGCCCGAGATAGAGCGGGAGATTGAGTGCTGGGAGTAGCCGGAAATCATTCTCTTATAGGCCTCAACCTTCTTATCGAAAGCCAACGGGTAAGCCCGTGATGACGAGGGCAGTCGCCAAAGCACTATCTGGTTGTCCTCGTGGTTATAGGCTTCAGGAATGGGAACCGAGGTGTTCACCTTGGGCACCATGGGGATAGAGAGCGAGGCACAGACCGTTTCCGAGGCTTTCTCGCCCGTGGTGACAACGGCACGCAAAGAGGGCAGACGTGCAATCAACGCACGCACATCGCTCGGTTCGACCACTTCGAGGAACTTGTCGCTGGCATTGTCTTGCAGACGGCGAACGGCTGTGGCGGTATCGAAGAATGCAAGACCCTGTTGCTGGCAGAAAGCCACAATCTTTTCCAGTTTGAAGCACTTTGCCTCCAAGTCGACGAAATGGTTTCGGTCGCCGAAGAAAACGGCTCCCTCGATGCGCCAATGATCGTTGATGAAATTGGGGTAATAGAAGTCGATGCACCACCGTTTACGCTGTGGCGGGAAACTTCCCAGGAACAGCACACGGGCATTCTCAGGCAGAAAGGGAAGGAGCGGATGATACTCCACCCCACCCTGCTGGCTACGT
>Ga0310690_10011370_pt1 | contig 10988 bp, 5 predicted proteins | sample AusTroGonzalo_MG_2_FD_207661 | JGI IMG/M metagenome (GOLD analysis project Ga0310690, IMG submission 207661) | Bovine rumen microbial communities from tropical cattle in Woodstock, Queensland, Australia - Gonzalo_04 (v2) (version 2) | ecosystem: Host-associated > Mammals > Digestive system >...
GGGGAACGTCTCCTTCAGTTTGGCCACGAAAGGCTCTATGTATTGCATCGACTCACTCGGTGTGCCGTCCATGTGCTTGGCCTCGCCAACCACGAACATATCAACCTCCTCGCGAGTGCAGAAGTCCTTCAAATATTGGAATAGGGTAGGGGTCTCCACTGTCGTCAGCGCAGTGGCTATAATGCGCACGGGGTCGGTCACTGCCAACCCCGTGCGTTTTACTCCGTAGTCTATGGCCATTATACGACCCATTTCGTACCTTGCTAAAGGTTCACTTTGTGGCCCCTCTCGGGTTCGAACCAAGGACCCGCTGATTATGAGTCAGCTGCTCTAACCAACTGAGCTAAGGGGCCGTTTGAAGGGTTATTGTTTTTTGGTTGTCGGTTGTGGAAATTGTTGTGCATCAGCTCTCAATAACCCATAACCTATAACCCATAACCTCTCTCAAAACGGCTGCAAAATTACACACATTTTCTGATATGGCAAAATTTTTTTTTCTCATTTCATATTTTTTTTATATTTTTGCCTTTACGTTAATAAACAATGTAAATAACATAATAAATTAACACACATGAATATAGATTGGCAAAACCTTCCGTTTGGTTACGTAAAAACGGATTACAACGTGCGCTGCTACTTCCGCAACGGCGAGTGGGGTGAAATCGAGACCTCCAGCTCAGAGCACATCGAAATTCACATGGCTGCTTCCAGCCTCCACTACGGTCAGGAAGCCTTCGAGGGCCTGAAAGCCTACCGCTGCAAGGATGGTAAGATTCGCATCTTCCGCCCCGAAGCCAACGCCGAGCGTCTGCAGAGCACCTGCCGCGGCATCATGATGCCCGAACTGCCCACCGAGAAGTTCGTCGAGATGTGCAAGCGCGTCATCAAGCTCAACGAGCGCTTCATCCCGCCTTACGGCACCGGCGCCAGCCTCTACCTGCGTCCCCTGCTCATCGGTACCGGCATCACCGTTGGTGTCAAGCCCGCCGACGAGTACCTGTTCGTCATCTTCGTCACCCCCGTCGGACCTTACTTCAAGGGCGGCTTCAAGGCCAACCCCTATGTCATCACCCGCAAGTACGACCGCTCCGCTCCTCTGGGCACTGGTATCTACAAAGTCGGTGGTAACTATGCCGCTTCCCTCAAGGCTCACGTTGAAGCTTGCCACGGTGGTCAGTACGCCTGCGAGTTCTATCTCGACGCCAAGGAGAAGAAATATGTCGATGAGGCCGGCGCTGCCAACTTCTTCGGCATCAAGGACGGTGCCTACATCACCCCGAAGAGCACCAGCATCCTGCCCTCCATCACCAACAAGAGCCTCATGCAGCTCGCCGAGGATATGGGCATGAAGGTCGAGCGTCGTCCTATCGACGTCGAGGAGCTCAGCACCTTCCAGGAGGCCGGTGCCTGCGGTACCGCCGCCGTCATCAGCCCCATCGAGCGTCTTGACGACCCCGAGACCGGCAAGAGTTACGTCTTTGGCAAGGAGCCCGGTCCCTACAGCACCAAGCTCTACAATGCCCTCCGCGCCATCCAGCTCGGCGAGGCCGAAGACAAGCACAACTGGAACACCATCATGGACTAATCAGCCCATGTCAACAAAAAAGCCGCTCCATTCGGGGCGGCTTTTTTTGTTGTAGCCTTAAATCTTAGGCACCGATTTTGGCTTTGTAAGCCTCGGCATCCATCAGACCGTTGATGTCGGCCATGTTCTCGGGTTTGATCTTGATGATCCAGCCATTGCCGTAGGGGTCGGCGTTGATGGCGCTGGCGTCTTCCAGAGCGGCGTTGAACTCAACCACCTCACCCTTCACGGGCATCAGCAGGTCAGCAACAGTCTTCACGGCCTCCACGCTGCCGAAAGCCTCACCGGCCTCGACGGTGTCGCCCTCGCAGGTGACGTCGACAAACACGATGTCGCCGAGCTCGTGCTGAGCGTAGTCGGTGATACCAACGAAAGCAAATTCGCCTTCAATACGCACCCATTCGTCGTCCTGGGTGTACTTCAGATTTGCAGGAATGTTCATGTTTTTGCGTTATTTAAGTGAATATTTTTTCTTCTACTTCAGAGTGCAAAAGTACATCTTTTTTTTATTCTACCAATAATTTTTTTTTCTCGACCTGATAATAGTTCTTCAAGCATTCGAGTAATTCGCTAGTAATTGACCTGCGTAGCTTCGTTAAATTCGTAAAATTCGCCGTTTAAAAAAAAGAATACTTCGCCGATATTAAATAAATTTCGTATCTTTGCACCGTCAAATCGATAGACACTTTGGCGTTAAATCACTGCCATTGTGTTGACAATCAGTCAGAACTTTTATTACAACCTATAATGTACAGTAAGACAGAACTGGAGGCGAAAGCCCAAATTGACCTTATCGGAATAGCAGAGCAACTCGGCATATCGAAGCTCCGCGCTATGACCCTCAACCCCCAAGACCTTATCTACCGCATCCTCGACCGTCAGGCCGCCACGCCGGAGCCTGCCGCCCAGCAGCAGCCCGCCGCTGGCGAAGGACAGCGTCAGCGCCGTCAGCACCTCAAGCCGCAACTCCTCGCCGAGTCGGCCATGAACAACCCCGAGGTGCACCGCAAGACCAACCGCAAGAACAAGGAGCAGGCCAACAAGCCCGCCAAACCTCAGGCCGATGCCCAACCCAAGGATAAGTTCGAGATGCCCTCCTTCAACATCGGCGACCTCGAGATGCCCACAGTGCCCACGGTGCCCGACATCCTGTCGCCCGACGGCCGTTTCCTGCGTCCTATGGCTCCGGTGGCCGCAAAGCCCGCCGAGGAATCCAAGCCGGCAGAAGAGCCTAAAGCTGAACGCAAAGAAGAGCCCAAGCCTGTTGCTGAAATGCCCAAGGTAGAGGAGCCCAAGCCTGCCGAAGAGCCTAAGCCAGAAGCTGCCGCCGAGCAGCCCGCCAAGCGCAAGCGCGGCCGTCCCCGTAAGAACCAGCAACCTGCCGAGCAGCAGCCTGCCGCCCAGCCAGAAGCAAAGGTTCAGGAGGCTCAACCCGCTCCTCAGCGCCAAGAGCCCAAACAGGATTCCCAATCCGAAGCAAAGCCTGAGCACAAGGAAGAACCTAAGCCCGAGCGCAAAGAAGAGCCCAAGCCTGCCCAGCGCCACCGCTATGCCTTTGAAACCGAGGGCGTCATCGAGGCCGAAGGCGTCCTCGAGATGGTGCCTGACGGTTACGGCTTCCTGCGCTCGTCCGACTTCAACTACCTCACCTCGCCCGACGACATCTACATCAGCCCGCAGCAGATACGCACCTACGGCCTCAAGAGCGGCGACACCATCCGCGGCACCGTGCGTCCGCCGCGCGAGGGCGACAAGTTCTTCCCCATGGTCAAGATTCTCAATATCAACGGTCTCACGCCAGACCGCATCCGCGACCGCATCCCCTTCGAGTCTATGACCCCGCTCTTCCCCGACGAGAAGTTCAAGCTCACTGGCCATCCTCAGGAGACTCTCTCCACGCGCATCATCGACCTCTTCACGCCCATCGGAAAAGGTCAGCGCGGCCTCATCGTGGCTCAGCCCAAGACAGGTAAGACCACACTCCTCAAGGAGATTGCCAACGCCATTGCTTTCAACCACCCCGAAGTATACCTCATGGTGCTTCTCATCGACGAGCGCCCCGAAGAGGTGACCGACATGCAGCGCTCCGTCAAGGCCGAGGTCATAGCCTCCACCTTCGACGAGCCCGCCGACCGCCACGTGCGCATCGCTAACATCGTCCTTGAGAAGGCCAAGCGCCTCACCGAGTGCGGCCACGACGTGATGATAGTCCTCGACTCCATCACGCGTCTGGCACGCGCCTACAATACCGTCCAGCCAGCCTCCGGCAAGGTGCTCAGCGGCGGCGTCGAGGCCAATGCCCTACAGAAGCCCAAGCGTTTCTTCGGCGCGGCCCGCAACATCGAAGGCGGCGGCTCGCTGACCATCATCGCTACGGCACTCACCGAGACGGGTAGCAAGATGGACGACGTCATCTTCGAGGAATTCAAGGGCACCGGCAACATGGAGCTGCAGCTCGACCGCAAACTCAGCAACAAGCGCATCTACCCGGCCATCGACATCAACGCCTCCAGCACGCGACGCGACGACCTCCTCGTCAAGCCCGACATACTGGCGCGCAGCGTCGTGCTCCGCAACCACCTCACCGACCTCACTCCCGTCGAGGCTATGGAGTTCCTACAGAAGCAGATGGTGCACACCCGCAACAACGAAGAATTCCTCTACACGATGGACAAATAACCAAGAGGGCCGCCCGACGGGCGGCCTTTCTTACTCTTCTCATACTCTTCTCATACCCATCTCATACCCATCTCATACTCTTCTCATACCCATCACTAATGTGCACCGCGGTTTCCCCGCGGCGTGAGGTTATCTCAGTATGTTAATTTTTATAAAACGCTAGTTATCGTACAATTAGCTATCAAAAATATCTATCTGTGACAGTTAGGACAGTTGTGACAGTTCAAAATTAGCCATGCAAAAGACAAAAGTCCCAAAACTAACTGTCACAACTGTCCCACTGTCACAGATTTTAGTCAACTATTTCAGTATAAGACAGAAAAGCATTAACGACAAATTAACGTCCAATTGACGGCCATTAACGTAAAAAAAGAGAAGCAGAAGACATTCGTGTTCATTTGTGCGATTCGTGGTCGAAAAAGGAGAAGCATTAACGACAAATTAACGTCCAATTGACGGCCATTAACGTGAAAAAAAATACAGATTGGCCGTTAAGATTACTTAACGTTTGGTTTAAAAAAACACAAAAATTGTTGCTTTTGATAATTTTATTATCACATATCGGGAAATAGTCGTATCTTTGCATTGCAATACAATAGCCACAGATGTGCGGCATTTTGCCGTAACTTCTTTGGTGATTGTGTGTTACATGGATATATAATGATAATAATAACAAGAAAAACGATATGAAAAAAGAGAAAAATGCGTACATCACTCCGCTCCTCACGGTAGTGGAGTTCCGTACGGAAAAAGGGTATGCCTACTCCTTCGCATCCACGGTTGACGCTATGGGCAACCATGTTGAGATGCAGGTGCAAGGTGTTGTCGACCAGATGACAATGGAGACGCAGGCAATTACTGACCCCAATAGTTTTGTCGCAGGATATATGGATGGTGAGTATGACGATAATTCTATAGCTGTCGGCGATTGGACATACCAGAACGGTAGTCATTTCTAAAATGTTGAAATAAAGCAGAAAGGAAATATGATGAAAAAAATGCGTTTCTTTTTCGTATTGACTGCTATCACGCTTCTTATGACAGGCTGCAGTAAGGATGATGATGTATTGTCATTCGATAAGTTTATTGTCAATCCTCCAACATTGTCTACGAATACAAAGTCATATCTTGATGTTGACTTCACGTCAAGGCTATCGCGTATACTTTACCAGGACGGTGATGTGATTTATGTCAGCGGAAAAGCTTTTACTCTTCATTATGAAGACGGTGCTTGGATGGCGGTAGGCTCAGAGAGTGTTTCTGGAACTGAGTTTTATTGCATACATGCTGATGGTAATATATCTGGCACTGGGGAACCTTCGTATGATGTCAGTTTTACAGGTAATCTCTCAACAACATCGGGTGTGGTTTTGGTAGGAACTACCACAAGCAATGTGTTGACATTCCAGCCAGCAGTTGCCATGCTTGTGTTTAAGCCTGAAAATATGGGAGACTATACCGGTGTTAAAGTCGGTTTTGACGGCAGCAAAATTCCCCAGACATTTACAATTAATGCATCGAGTGAATCGTATTCCTCTGTTACATATATGCCTAAAGCAGCTTCTGCATACAGTAGCAGTTCGATGCTGACGATGAAGAAAGACCCAAGCAACACCTATTTTTATGTTGCAGTTCCGATAGCAGGAGCAAGTGTATCGACTAAACTCTATGTTCAGTTCTACAAGAGTGATGCTACGACAGAACAGCGCATTACATCAGGTTTGGTTACTTTAACCAAGGGTAAAGTACACATTATTCCTTCTGATAATATGGAAGATTATCCTTTTGATGAATTTGGATGCGGTAGGTCAACTTTCTCTGTTGCTGCAGGTAAGCATGTTAAATTCTCGGCTGGTAATTTGGAATGTAACCCATCTCTGTATAATTTTGGACGTCCTAAGGCATGGATTATTCCCTCTCAGCAATATGAACAATTATCATACGCATACAATGTAGGAATTTCTGAAGAAACCAATCATTATATTGATGTCTTTGGATGGGCGACAAGCGGTTATATTTCAGAGTTATCTGGCGACCATTATCCATATTTAACAGAAACGAACAATGCCTTGTATTATGCAGGCGATGAGAATGGGGATCTGTCTGGAAATAGATTTTATGACTGGGGAACGTATAATGCCCGTTACAACCAGATTTATTATGGAGATAGTGCATCAATCTTAACCCCGGCATCAGCACGTTGGAGTACATTGACGAATGCAGAATGGGAATATTTGTTGAATAGCAGGAGCGATGCTGCAAATTTGCGAGGTGGTGCCACTATAAACAGTTCAATCCGTGGTTTGGTTATTCTTCCTGATGATTGGTCCACACCTTCAGGAGCCTCATTCACTCCAGGAGCTAATAACACTTATACGCTTCAGCAGTGGGCAGTGATGGAAAAGGCAGGTGCGATATTTTTGCCTGCATGCGGTCAAAGAACAGATGCATCTACAGTTGATGGCTGGAATGAATATGGCTATTATTGGACAGGTACTCATTTCAACGCATCTCGTTGCTACGCAGTGCGTTTTCAGAACAATGGCACTACAGTGTCAGTGACCACATCACTCCGCTCTTTTAGATATACAGGCATGTCTGTACGTTTGGTTTCGCATATTGATTAAAACAATAAATATATTTTACTATGAAAAAGACTATTACTAAAGGTTTGAAAGCATTGACGATATTATTCGCAATGTTGATGACATCGTATGTGTCTAATGCACAGGTGACAACTTTGTGGTTGTCTTCTTACCCATCCTCAAGAGGTACGATTACTGTGGACGGAGTGCCCGGCATAACCGACCTTGAAGAGGATTATGTTGCAGGAACAGTTCTTCATCTTGTTGCAGTTCCAAACGATGGAAGTGAGTTTATCAACTGGAGAGATGACGAAAACACGATTGTCAGTACTGAGGCAGACTTTAATTACACGGTCACTGATGTTGGATACAGAGAACTGACAGCATATTTCCAGCAGACTGTGACGCGATATACGGTTACTGCCATTGTCGATCCAGCGGAAGCAGGTTCGGTTGCAGGTGAAGGGCTGATTAATGAAGGCGACGAGGCTCGTCTGTACATTACTCACAACGATGAGGTCCACTACCATTTTGATGGTTGGTCATATTCAGATACACGTGGATCTGAAGAGTCGGATAACCAGTACTTCCCCTTCATTGTTACGGAAAACACGACAGTCTATGCATATTACACTTATGCAAATCAATTGCTTAATGTAACAGTGGAAGCAGAAGATGGCGGCACCGCCACTGTCACCTATGGTGGTAACACTGCTACTACAATCACAAATATTCCGGAGAACAATAATTTTACCCTTACTGCTACCCCTGAAGGCAACAATACTTTTGTAGGATGGTCGCGTGCCGGTAGTTCCCAGATTATCTCCACGGTGAATCCCTGGACGCACGCTATGCCGGGCTTCAGCTCAGACAGCACCTATACCGCCCACTTTACCAACCCCGAACTGCGCTACTTTGTGGTCGTGGATATGAATATTGGTGGTGGTAATCCATCAATCTCTCCGAACCCTGGTGCGTCGGGTATCCTATCGGGTGCTTCTGTAACCATCGCCCCAGGCACATATAGTGACTATACTTTCCTTGGCTGGTACGAGGACTTCAACGGTAACGGCACTTTCGAGGACAATGAGTACATTGAACCTACTGCCGATTTTCCTAACTATATATTCAATATCACTTCCGACCGTCACTTCCAGGCTCGCTACCGCCACAACTCGTGGCCTGTCACGCTGACATCCAATCCCGTCGGTGCTGCACAGTTCACCACTATGGGCGACAATGGCGACGGTACTGTCGACGATCACGGTAGCTTCACTGCCACCGTCAGCGTGGCTGCCGGACAGGAGCTGAACTACCGTTTCGACCGCTGGTCGGGTGACAACGTTAGTACCAACGCTACAATCAACATTCAGTCGGTGACAAGAGCCTATAGCTTTACCGCAAACTTTATCAATACCTACACGCTGGATTATTCTGCCACCAACGGCGGCAATGTCACCGTGACCTCCAGCATACCGGCCAACGCCAACGGCACCTACGATGCCGGTACCGACATCACTGTCACCGCCGCTGAGGTCGCCGGTAAGGCTTTCGACTTCTGGACTGTCGATGGTATCGACTATCCTGAGTTGACCGAAGCTACCTACACTCTCGAGAACATAGACCACCACGCAACAATCGTTGCAAACTATGTGAATACTTACACCGTCACCGTCAACTCCAACCCGAGTGAGGTGGACGGTCTGCAAATGACCATCAACGGCAACGCCGCCACTGCCGGCCAGGCCTATGAGTTCCGCGAAGGCGATGAGGTGACTGTTGCTGTGGCCGATTTCAACACCACGACATACGAATTCCTGAAATGGTCTGCCGCTGGCTCTGGCGACCCGCTCAACGAACAAGGCGAGATGTTCTACACCTTCACCATGGGTGCCGCGAACTATTCATTCATTGCCTTCTTCCAGGAGCGCGAGCGCAACTATATTGTTACCACCAGCGTCAACGACCCCACCATGGGCAGCATCTCCTCTAGCCGCCTCAACCTTGTGGACGGTGTGGATAATGATGTTGTGTCAGGCACCGTGCTCGACCTCTTGGCTACTCCCACCAGCGACGCGTATCGTTTCGACTACTGGGATATCGACGGCGAGATTTATCGCGTCAATCCTCTCAACAACGGCGCCATGGTGCGTGTGACTGGCGACATGAACATTACCGCCTACTTCCGTGAGCTTGGCAATGTCAACATCACTGTCGTGAAACACCCCAACGCCGCTGTCGGTGAAATCCTCCCTTACGGCGACAACTTCAACTTTACTTCCGGTGATGTGCTGACCATCACTGCCCAGCCGGTCAACCCCAACTATGAGTTCTGGGGCTGGATAGTAGACGGTGCCCTTGTGGGTGCTATGAGCGAGCCGAGCCTTACCCTCACCCCCACCGAGGATATGACCATACATGCATGGTTCTATGCTCCCAGTGTCGAGGGTAACATGGATTACCTGAACTACAACGAGGATAGCACCATAGTGCTTGGCGTAAAGCCCGACTATAAGACCCGCGTGACCGCTATCAATATACCTGTGCTCCAAAACGGTCATGTGACCACCATTGCTGAGGGCGCTTTCCAGGGCTGCACCAGTCTTGAGTCCATCAACCTCGTGCCCACAATCACCACCGTTGCTGACAATGCCTTCTTAGGCTGCACCGCTTTGACAAGCATCGACATTTCAAGTGTCACCACCCTTGGCAACCGTGCATTCTATGGCTGCAGTGCTCTGCAGAGCGTGCTTATGTCCAACGGCCTCACTGCCATCGGCGACGAGACCTTCGACGGATGCACCGCCTTAACAGATGTTGTAATCCCCGCAAGCGTCGAGAGCATTGGCAACCGCGCCTTCAACGCCTGCCGTAACATATACAGCGTTGAACTGCCCGCCGGTGTTGCCACCGTCGGCAACCAGGCCTTCATGGGCAACAGCAACTTGCGCGTTGTCACCATCAACGGTGGCGTGACCAGCTTCGGCGGCGATGCTTTCAAGAGCTGCAATAACATTGCCCAGGTGTACTTCAACGGTGATTTGGCACAGTGGTTCGATATTGAGTTCGGTACAGAGCTCTCCAACCCCGCTGCCCGCTCGCACAGTCTCACTGTGAACGGTGAGCTGCTTACCAACCTCGATATACCCTACGGTGTCACTGAGGTCAAGGCTTATGCCTTCTATCTGAACACCAACATTGAGACGATTGTTATCCCTGCCACCATGCAGAGCATTGACAGCGTTGCTTTCTACCGTCTCACTAATCTGCGTCGCATCATCATAGAGGGCAACCCCGAAGAGATTGATGTGCATGCTGATGCTTTCAGCAATGTTAACAAGGCCAATGTGGTTATTGAAGTCCCCTGCGCCTATACCGATCTCACCGAGTGGAACGGCTTTACCCGCATCATCGGTACCGGTATTCCCGTGCTGACCCTCAGACAGCGTGTTGGCGGTTCTGTGAATATCATAAGCGCTCCCGAGTGCGGTAGTGGCGACTACACCTACACTATCTCCGCACAGGCTATAGACGGCTATATCTTTAGAAGTTGGAGTGATGGTGCTCTTGCTGCAACACGCGACATCACCCTCACCGCCGATATGACCCTCAGCGCCATTTTCGACCGCAACCTTACATCGACACCTGTCAGCGACAGAACCTACGACTTCGAGGCCGCCAATGCCGCCCAGGCTTGGTTCAATATTGCCGATGGTGACAACAACTGGATGGTTGGTAATGCCGTTTATCAGCCCAGCTACGGCACCAACAGTCTCTATGTTTCCAAAGACGGCGGCACAACCTGCAGCTATAACCTCGGCAACTCTCCCTATGTCTATACCGAACTGAAGCTCCACGACGGTATCTATCGTTTCAGCTTCAACTACCTGCTTAATGACATCGAGGCGCACAACCTGACGGTTGCCCTTATCCCCATTGCTGACGAAGAGGCTGACGATGCTTATATGCACCTCGACCCCTATGCTGAAGAATATCCCTTGCTCATCGATCAGCTCAATGGCGATGACAACACGTGGAAAGATATCTATCGTCTGTTCGAGATTCCTACTGAGCAGTGGTATCGTCTGGTATTCTTCTATAATGTCAATTCCGACGAGACTCCGGCTGATATCGCCGCC
>Ga0310690_10011371_pt1 | contig 10987 bp, 5 predicted proteins | sample AusTroGonzalo_MG_2_FD_207661 | JGI IMG/M metagenome (GOLD analysis project Ga0310690, IMG submission 207661) | Bovine rumen microbial communities from tropical cattle in Woodstock, Queensland, Australia - Gonzalo_04 (v2) (version 2) | ecosystem: Host-associated > Mammals > Digestive system >...
CGCACTCGGACAGGAACGAGGTCGGGAAGAGCTATGCCCGGGAGGACGGCAGCTTCGGCGGCTGCCTTGCCACCGAGATGCGCAGCCGCGTCGCCGACAACAACCGCTTCTCCCTGCGTTATGATAACAAGGAATACATCGTCTACGCCATGACGATTGAGAACGACTGGATCTGCGTCTCGGTGACGGATGCGACAAAGTCCCTGGACCGGCTGAGAATCCCGCTGGCCCTGACCGTTCTGGCCGCGATTTTGATTATCGGCAGTCTGTTTTTCCTGATGATCCGATCCATCCGCAAGGACATCAATGCCGAGAAGATGAAGCAGCTTGCCGCCCGCCAGACCGAAATTGCCTACAGGGACCAGATGACCGGACTCAAAAACCGCCGGGCCTATGCCGAGACCGTGGAGGGAATGGCAGGGGAGCTCCCGGAGAAGCTCTGCGTGCTGGTGCTTGACGTCAACGGCCTGAAGGAGATGAACGATACCCGCGGGCACGAGGCCGGGGACGAGCTGATCATCGCGGCGGCGACCTGCATCCGCGGAGCCTTCCCAGACTGCGATGCTGTTTTCCGCATCGGCGGAGACGAGTTCTGCGTCTTTCTGACAGACCCGGAGAGGGACCCGGAGGAATGCGTTCGGCAGATGGAGGCCTCCGCCGCCGCCTGGAAGGGCCGCTTCGTGAATGGCTTTACCATCGCCTGCGGGATGGCCAGGGCCGGCGGCGGTAAGGATATCCATGCCCTGATTCAGGAAGCGGATCAGGCCATGTACGAGTGCAAAAGCCGGTATTACGGGCAGCCCGGCGCCGACCGGCGCCGCCGCGGCTGAGAGGACAGAAAACATGACTGGTAGATCAAAGTGCATCCGTTTCCTGGCTGCTGCCATCGCGGCTCTGCTTGTTTTCTCCTGTTCAGGCTGCGGCCGCGCGCAGACACGGACGGTGTCCGCGGACAACTCGCTTCGGACCGTGCAGACCGCGGGTAAGCTTGTCCTCGGCCTGGACGCCTCCTTTCCACCCATGGGATTTACGGACGAAGATGGCGAAATCGTCGGCTTCGATATCGACGTGGCCCAGGAGGTCTGCCTCAGGCTCGGTGTCGAACTGGTAAAGCGGCCGATTGCCTGGGACGAGAAGGAGGTCCTGCTGGATAGCCGCGGGATTGACTGTATCTGGAACGGCCTGTCGGTGAACGCCGCCCGGGCCGAAACCATGAATCTCTCCGACCCCTACATGAAAAACGACATGGTTTTCGTTGTCAACGGCAGCAGCACGGCCAAATCCATGAACGATCTGAAGGGCCGGAACATCGGGGTCCAGCGCGGCTCGAGTGCGCAGGAGCTGCTCGAAAACTGGGAGCTGTATCCGGACCTGACGGTAAGCCTGCTGGAGGATAATGTGGCGCTGCTGAACGCGCTGTCCGAGGACAGACTGGACGCCGCCTTCCTTGACTCGGTCATGGCGTACTATACCATCGCCTCCCATGACATCGAGCTCTATGTCCTCTCCGGCAATCTGGGGGAAGAGGAATACGCCATCGGCTTCCGGAAGGAAGATGAGACCCTGCGGAACAAAATTCAGGAGATTCTCTATGAAATGCAGGCCGACGGATGCCTCGGCAGAATCTCCGAAAAATGGTTCGGCAGCGACATTACCCTGCTGCGGTGAACACAGGGGGCAGCAGCAGGGGACGATTCTCCGTGTTAACAAGGAGGTGAACAGAATGAACAGCGATCGGATCCTGTCCTTTCTGGTTTACTGTACGCTTTCAAAGGAAGAGTACGAGATGATCCGTCCGATGATCTGGAAAAGAAACATGCGGATTCTGACCGTCACGTCTCTGCTTGCGGCGGTTATGGGCGGAAGCTTTCTGATCGTGAATCTGCTGACACATGCTACGGTATGGAAGCCCTATGCCTTTCTGCTGTGCAGCTCGATGGTCATCTTTCTGCTGCAGAGGCTTCTCAAAGAAAGGGAGCGGCCGTCTCCCGATCTGATTCTGTGCTATGCCGAAATGCTGTTTATCTGTCTGTACGCCGGCATTCTGAGCACACAGGAAAGCAATTATGCCATCCCGGCGACCAGCATTATCGTTTTTATTTCGATTCTCCCACTGACCATTGACGACCGGCCGGTCAGAATGTACGCGGTGATGCTGACAGAAGCGGCGGCATATCTGATCGTATCTCATTTCTACAAAGCGCCGTCCGCATTTTCCCTGGATGTTCTGAATGTCGCAACCTTCTGCGTGGTCGGGATGATCCTGTATGCCGTGATCTGCATCCGGAATGTCCGGGAGATCTATCAGAGCATGCGTGTGGAAAACATCCAGCAGGCCGTCATCACTTCCCTTGCAACGGTTGTCGAGGAACGGGACGAGAACACGGGCGGACATATCACGCGCACGGAGCAGTATGTCAGCGCGATCATTGACCGCATGAAGCGGCAGGAGAAGTATTCCGACATTCCGGAAAAATTCTATCACAACGTGATCCTGGCGGCTCCACTGCATGATGTCGGAAAGATCCGGATTCCCGACTCCATCCTGAACAAACCGGGGCGGCTGACGGAGGAAGAATTTGAAATCATGAAGAAGCATGCCGCCTACGGCGCGGAGATTATTCAGAAAACCTTCCCCGATGTGGAGGAGGAAGAATATTATACGGTTGCCAGGAACATCGCCAGGTACCATCACGAGCGATTTGACGGGAAAGGCTATCCGGAAGGACTGAAGGGAGAAGAGATTCCGATTGAGGCCCGCATCATGTCCCTGGCCGATGTTTATGACGCGCTGATCTCCGAGCGTGTCTATAAGAAGGCATTTTCGAAGGAAAAAGCCAGGGCGATTATCGAAGAGGGAAGCGGAACGCAGTTTGACCCTGATCTGACAGCCCTGTTCCTGCGGTGCATCGATTAATATGAAACATGATGAAACGCCCACCGGCTTTGTGCCGGTGGGCGTCCAATAATTGCTGCGTTACTCCGGGAGGAACTCCAGAATCTCCCCTTCGTCCGATGTTTCCTCTGTGACGGCGACGGAAGAACGGATTGCGGTGATGAGCGCCTCGTAAAGAGCAAGCAGGCGCAGATGGTCTCTTTCCACGCCCGCGCGGTCCCGCGCATCCGCGGCCTTTTCCAGACCGGCGGCGATGTCCGATAGGGCAGTGGCGCCGATCATTTTCGAGGTGCTCTTGACGGTGTGAACATCGATGGCATAGGCGTTCCAATCCTGCTCGTCATAGCTCTTTCTGAGGCTGCGGATTTTTTCATTGTGCACATATTCCACCAGCAGAGAACGGTAGAGCGCTTCGTCATTCTGGCAATAGGCGAGGCCGACGGCGGGGTCGACTCCCACAGCGCGCAGCGGGCCAAAGTCATCCTGTCCGGCTATGTCCGGCTTCGTTTCGGCCGGCGGAGCGCTCTCGTTGCGGATCAGTTTCTCCTCCGGGATAACCCGCATGAGCATCTCCGCCAGGGCCTGACTGTCGATGGGCTTTGCCAGGTAATCCGTGAAGCCCTCTGCCAGATACCGTTCTCTGGCCCCGACGACCGCGTCGGCGGTCAGGCAGATCACCGGCGTATTCCGGTTCAGGCCGTCGGGCTGTTCCCGAATCAGACGGAGCGCTTCCGTGCCGTCAATTTTCGGCATGCGCTGGTCCATCAGAATCAGGTCGTAGGGATTGGTACGCGTGAGCACAAGGGCGGCCTCTCCGCTCAAAGCGGTATCGATCTGCATCTGCGTGCTCCTGAGCAGCCCGACGGCAACCGACAGATTCATCCTGGTATCATCCACGATCAGAATGCGCGCCCCGGGCGCGCGGAAGCGATCGCCGGAGCTGCCGCTCTGCTGAACCCGCGCGCGGAAGCGGGTGTGGAAATCGCCGATCGGTTCGTCCGAGGCAATCCTCTGGGGAATGCTGACCGTGAAGACGGAGCCTTTGCCGTATTCGCTGCGGACGTCAATGCTTCCGCCCATCCTGTCCAGAAGGCTGCGCGTGATGGCGAGGCCGAGGCCGGTGCCTTCCACGGTGCTGTTCTGCTCGAGATCCAGCCTCTGGAACTTGTCATAGAGCCGGTCCATATCCTCCGGCCGAATCCCGATCCCGGTATCCTCAACCGAGGCGATAAGCAGGAGGGAAGGAGTGGCGGAATCGGAAACGGGCCGACGCTCCCCGCGCAGAGTCAGGCGGATGCTGCCGCGGTCGGTATATTTCACGGCATTGTTGAGAAGATTCGTCATGACCTGACGTACCCGGACCTCATCCCCGATGAGGGCATCGGGAAGTGTTTCATCCACGTCGATGACAAAATCCAGACCTTTTTCCCGGGCCTTGAAAAAAATCATGTTGCTCAGGTCGTTGAGCACGGAACTGAGCTGATAGCCGGCCTCAATGATTTCCATTTTTCCTGCCTCGATGCGGGAAAGGTCCAGAATATCATTGACGATGGCAAGCAGGTTGCTTCCCGCGCTTTCAATATTCCCGGCATAGGTGCTGATATTGCCGAAGGTTTCACGGAAATAGCCGATGTCGGCCTTCGAGGCCTCAGAAGGGAGCGCGTCACAGTTGTTCTGCGCCTGGGAGCTCTCGCGCAAGATGATTTCGTTCATACCCAGAACGGCGTTGATGGGCGTGCGAATCTCGTGGGACATTTCGGCAAGAAAAGCGCTTTTTGCCTGGTTCGCCTGGTCCGCCGCCTCTTTTTCGAGCTTCAGCGCCTTTGCCTCAAAGGCCTGCTTCTGCTCCTCCGCGCGCATTTCCTCGATGCGGCGGGCATAGTTCTGTTCGTTTCGGGCGCCTAGAACATAGGAAAACGTGATCAGGACAAAAATCACGGCACAGATCAGGACATTTACCGCCAGCTGCTGCCGGACCTCGGCAAGCAGTTCGCCGTTGCCCACAACGATGACGACATACCACTGGTCTGCGACCTCATGGACGAAGACGGTCTTTTTTTCATTGTCCATCGTGATTTCAAACACGCCGCTGCGCGTCTCCAGAATGGCGTCCAGAAGGGCCTGCTGCTCTTCATCCCCGGCGAGTGTTTCACCCTTCCTGCTTTCATCCTGGTGGGCAATGATCATGCCGTCCTGATTGACGACAAAGCCGTAGCCTTTCCCCTTGAGCTGCAGGGAGGAGACGATATCCTGGATACGGTTCATCATAAGATCGATGGCGACGACGTCGGCTCCGTCAGAAAGCATGCGGCAGAAGGAGATGACCATGGAGCCGGTCTGGGCATCCAAATATGGGGAGACGATGATCAGCTCGCCGTTGGCTTCGATCGCTGCCCGGTACCAGTCTCTCTGCGTGGGATCATAACCCTCGGGCGGCTCCCAACCAAGACCGTCGAGATATTCGCCCAGAATATAGCCGTAGAGGCCGGTAATGTTCTCGTCAAAATTCTCGACCTGTTTGTCCGTCTCCATGGTGATATAATCCAGAATGTCCCGGGTTGACGCGCCGTTTAAGATCATGTGGTCAACGGTGTCCGCCGTCACCCAAAGCGCGCTTTTTGTTCTTTCCAGATAGTTTTCCAGCTCCGCCGAAACAGCGGAGATTCTGTCCTCGCCGACTTCCCGGATGTTGGTCACGGCAACGCGGTTAATGATGCGGGAGGTATACATCACCATGCAGATCATCAGGGCAAGGATGATCAGGATCGGCACATGCCGGTTGGACCTCCCGGGAGGGGACGGAGCTGCTGCCGGTACGAAGGTCTCGGAGAGAGCTGCGGGCTCGCCGGCCGGCGGGATCCTGCCGGGCCCGTCATTTTCGGCGGTCTTCTCGCTGGAGTTCAGCATGAAAATGATCACCACGGAAAACACGACCACGAACAGAGAGATAATGAACAGCACAACATGAATGATGCTGTAGATATTGCCTCCTTCGGCCTGCGTCGGGGCCGTCGCCATTGTATTCCGCATCCAGATGCCCAGCAGGATGCCGCCGAAGCAGCAGAGAAGGACCACGAAGAGATACACCGCCTTCATGGCGGTCTGATACTTTGCCTCTGCGGGGTCCGAAAGCTCCAACAGATCATCGCCGTAGGTGCACGCCAGGGCCCAGACAAGCACAAGGAAGCTGAAGCTGTACAGGAAGGAAAAGGGATAGTACAGATACAGGATCGGCTTATCAAAGCAGGAGGACGTCCACATCCCGAAAGCACACAGGGCGTACAAAAGCGCCGCCGACGCGACATACGGCGGACGGAGACCCAAGTCCCGGTTCTTCCGGTACCAAAGGACGCTCTGCAGGCTGAAGCAGACGACGGCGGTCATGACAGTGACCTGGTAGATGTTGATGAGCACGCCGCCGTAGCGGAGATAGACGGAAAGCTGCCACAGATTCAGAGGGATCGGCAGCAGCATCAGCGGGTGCAGGAAGCGGCGCTCCTCCGGGCTTTTGAAATGCAGGACAAGCAGGAGGAGGACAAGGAACGCGATGTTCCAGCCGGTGTAGGAAAAGAGGTTGGAAACCCGCGGATAATCCGCCATGATGATCAGATAGGCCGTCCAGTAATAACAGCTTGTCAGACTGCAGAGGAAAAGGACGGTCCCGTACAGCCAGCCTTTCTGTCTGCCGCTGATATAGCGGAACAGGCACAGCAGGAGGGCGATCACATTCGCCAGAAGCTGTACGATGTTTTCCGTGTATTCCAAAAGCATTCCTGTGCCCTCCAAACGGACGAACCTGTCAGTCTTCTCTCAGCCTGTACTCGGGATCCCCGTCGATGACGGCAAGCATGAGATCCGCAAATACAGGGTCGAACTGCGTTCCCTTCCCGTTCTCAATCTCGCGGCGGACTGTTACCTGCGGCAGAATACCGCGGTAGCTGCGCCGGCTGCTCATGGCGTCGTAGGCGTCCGCTACGGCGATGATCCGGGCTTCCTCGGGGATTTCCTCGCCGGAGAGCCCGTCAGGATAGCCTGTACCGTCGTAACGCTCGTGGTGCCAGCGCGCGCCGACAGCCAGCTTGGGCCGCTCCTGAATCTTGCTCAGGATGCGGTCTCCCAGAACAGGATGGGTTTTGATCTGGGCGAACTCTTCTTCGGTAAGCCTGCCGGGCTTGTTGATCACGCTGTCCGGCACACCGATTTTCCCGACGTCATGCAGAAGGCCCATCATATAGATTTCATCCTGCTGCTTCCGGTCATAGCCGAAGCGCCGGGCAATCTCGCGCGCATATTCGGCCACCCGCCCGGAATGGCCTTTGGTGTAGGTGTCCTTGGCGTCGATGGCCTCGGCCAGCGTCTGTACCACGTGCAGGGAAAGACTCTCGTTTTCCTGAGTCTTGATTTCCACCTCTTCAGCCAGGTTTTTCTGGAGCCTGACCAGGTCGATGATATGCCTGACGCGTCGGATCAGCACCTCCGGCACAAAGGGCTTTTTGATGAAATCCATGGCCCCCAGGTCAAGACCCCGCATCTCGGATTCGGCGTTTTCATCCGCAGTGAGAAAAATAACGGGGATTTCCTGACCGGGCGGCGTCTCCTGCCGCAGACGTCGGAGCGTCTCAAAGCCGTCCATCTCCGGCATGCGGATATCCAGCAGAATCAGATCGGGCCGGTGATCCCTGACAAAGTCCAGCAGCGCCCGTCCGGATTTCAGGGCGGATACGCGAATATGCTGGCGGCTCAGGATCGTACCTGCCATCTTCAGATTGGTCACATCGTCGTCGACGACCACGACCCAGTCTGTGCGGTCCCTGAGCCCGTCCTCCGCCTCGCCGCCGTTCAATCTTGCCCGCCGGACCTCGCAGGCGATTTCGGTACAGGCGCCGTAGGGCGTGTTCTTCCAGTCGTCTACGATTCGGGAGATCACATGGCCGATATCGGATTCCTGAACCTCCGGCAGAAGGAGGAAAATCTGATTCTCGCCGCTTTCCATCATCATGTCGCTGCTGCGAAGGGACTGCTGGAGCCGGCGGCGGAAACAGAGCATAATCTCGGCGCGCTGCTGCCCGGAAAGGGTCTTCGCCATCTGCAGCGTGAAAAGCACCTGAAAGGCGATGCCGTGATAGCGGTCGAGATAGCGCAGCATGTGCCGATATACATTTCCGAAAGCCTCTTTCCCCATCCACATGCCGTTGGTCGTTTGGTTGCACTCTTCCAGGGTGACGGCGACCTCCTCCAGCGTGCTGTTTACCGGAGCGGCCGTCCCGCGGTCGGGGACCTCCGGCGGCTCAAGCACCTCATGCACACGGGAGAGCAGCTCGGACGGGGAGAGAGGTTTGGCGACGACACCGGAGGCGCCCATCTTCTGCGCCTGGGCCGCCAGTTCCCGGTCCTCCCGTTCCAGCATGAGGAGGATGGGAAGCGTATCGCCGTTTTCCGCTGTTTCCCTGATGGCGGAAACGGCGTCGAAGCCGCCGAGTTCCCACAGAACGCTGCCCAGAAGCACCAGATCCGGCCGATTGTCCCGAAGAAAATCCATCAGGCCCTGCCCGGTCTTGAATCCGGTGACACGCATTTTCTGGCGGCACAGAATCTGCCCCGCCTCCTCAAAGGTTGTTATATTGCTATCTGCGACAGCGATCCAGTACATGGTTTGGCCTCCTCCGGTTCCGTTTTTTCTTCTGCAGACAAATATAACACAGGAATCGGGCCAGAACAAGCACAGATTCTCTTGCGTGTTTGGGACGAGTGTGTTAAAATAACTCGAAAACCAATGGCAAATCCACAAGAAAAGAGGAGTGTTTCATGAAGAAAAAAAGTTGTGTAAGCCTTCTGCTGACGCTTGTGATGCTGCTGACGCTGGCGGTCGGCGCCGGCGTCTCGGCCTATGCCGACGGCGCGGCCGCCAAGCCCGCGCAGCAGCTGAAGCTGATTTCGTCACAGACCGGCAATCTGATGCAGACCAATACGGAGCTTCCCTGGTACTACACGGTCACGGACCTGGACCATGACGGATGCCTGGAGTTTATCGCGGCGTCCCAGCATCCGGATGACCGCTCCACCAACCTGAAGGTCTGGGAGGTCAGCAAAGACGGCACAAGCCTGAACGAGTGCCGCCTGGACAAGGACGAGGACGAGTCCTTCCCCGACATCATGACCGACACGGTGGACACCTATCATGTCAAGGATACGGACACCTGGTACTACATGGTCTATGACAATGTCGTGATCTCGGACAACGAGGTCTATACCGTCAAGACGGCGATTGACCTGAAAAACGACGTTATCGGCTACGACGCCTACGCTCTCGAGCATACCGTCGTGACCAACGGGGCCAAAAATGTCTCGCATATGGACGTGAACGGCCTGCCCATCTCGGCGGAGCAGTATAACGCCGCGGGCAACAACGCCTTTGTGGGCGCAGACAGAAGCAATACCGCCTTTGAGTGGCTGACCGCAGACAAGATCGGAAATCAGGAAACCCTGACGGAGTGCTATGAGGTCTTCATGGGCAGCAGAGAGCCGACCGAGGTCTTCCCGGTGCCGAAGCCGGTGGCCCTGGGCGGAACGGGCGTGGCCCCGACCCCGACCCCGACACCCGTACCCCAGCCGCAGCCTCAGCCCAAACCTCAGCCGCAGCCGGTACAGCCGACCTATCTGACCATCACCAAGAACCCCACCAATGAGAACAGAAAAGTCGGCGGCAACGCCATCTTTGTCGCCTGTGCCAACGCATATGACTCTCTGAACTGGACCTTCGTGTCGCCGGACGGCGGCGAATACTCGCCCGCGAGCTTTGTTTCCGGCTCCGGCGCCTATGTCACCGGCGAATACAGCACCACCATCACCGTCAACAAGCTGGAATCCTGGATGAACGGCTGGGGCGCCTACTGCAGCTTCTACTTCCAGGGCCAGACTGCCCGCACCAGCACGGCCTATATCTATGTCAGCGGCGGTACTCCCACTCCGACTCCGACCCCAACCCCGGGCTACGGCAGCATGAGCGGCACGGCCTATGAGGGCGGCGCCGGATATGCCATCTATCTGCAGAACGGCACCCAGGTGTTTGTCGACAGCTGGAAATGCAAGGTGGAAGGACAGTTCTATGACGGCTGCTCGGCCATCGTCTACTATACCGACTATCCCAGCAGCAACAATATTTATCAGGTAGACATCTGGGGCAACCAGGGTCTGCTTCCCGATCCCCAGCCGACCTACGGCAGCATGAGCGGCACCGCCCATGAAGGCGGCGGCGGATACGCCATCAATCTTTCCAACGGCACCCAGGTCTATGTGGACGGCTGGAAATGCAATGTGACCGGACAGTTCTACGATGGGGCCTCCGCGGTGGTCTATTACACCGACTATCCCAGCAGCGACAACATCTACAGCGTGGATATCTTCGGCAACCAGGGCCTGATTGTAAGCGGCTACACCACCGCAAACGACGGCACGGTGTACGAGATCCACGATGCTTATAACAATGACGGCAGCACCTACAACACCGTGACCTGCCCGAACTGCGGCAGACAGGTATCCATGGCCGAAGACGCGTGCCCCTACTGCCACTATGATATCTGGGGTAACGGAAGCGGAGGCGGCTGGGCCGGTTCCAACTATAACGATGATGGCGGCTGGGCCGGCTCCAATTATTACGACGACAATATGATCGGCGACCCCGATTACGGTTACTATGACGACTACGGTGAGTGGAGATTTTACTGAGCCTGAACCGAAATAAAAAAACACCCGCTTTCGCGGGTGTTTTTTTACCCTGTATGTCGGCGTTCGTGCTCGCTGTTCTCGTAATAGGCGCGTTTGGCTTCGTACATTTTTGCCTCTGCCTCTTTCATCAGCGCCTCCATGTTGAGGCCCTCCTTCGGATGGCACGCGGAACCGATCGAGACGGTATAGCCCTTTTCTTCCACATTCTCGCTGATACTCCGGATGCGCTGCTTCAGCTCAGACGGATCGATATCCGCACAGAAGGTGATGAACTCGTCCCCGCCGACGCGGTAGATATCCTCGTGGTGAAAACAGCGGAGAATTGCCTGGGCCGTAGTCTGCAGCATGAGATCGCCGGTCTCGTGC
>Ga0310690_10011372_pt1 | contig 10987 bp, 5 predicted proteins | sample AusTroGonzalo_MG_2_FD_207661 | JGI IMG/M metagenome (GOLD analysis project Ga0310690, IMG submission 207661) | Bovine rumen microbial communities from tropical cattle in Woodstock, Queensland, Australia - Gonzalo_04 (v2) (version 2) | ecosystem: Host-associated > Mammals > Digestive system >...
CGAGGTGGTACGTGAATAGATGTCGAAGGACACACCGAAGTCCGCAAACGAACGCTTGATGAGCGAGTGATAACGATCTACCACCTGTTGGGTGGTAATACCTTCCTTGCGTGCACGGATAGTGACGGGAACACCGTGTTCATCCGACCCGCAAACGAACATCACTTCCTGTCCTTTGAGACGGAGGTAGCGGGCGTAGATGTCCGCAGGAACATACACTCCGGCGAGGTGACCGATATGCACCGGTCCGTTCGCGTAGGGGAGTGCGGCTGTGATTAAAATGCGATTAAATGCCATATTTTGTGTAAATTTTATAACAAAAATAAAAAAAACTACTATTTTTCTTGCGTAATTCGAAAAAAAGTTGTACTTTTGCGGTCGCTTTTGTATGTGACTAATGTGCTCTTTTTCGAAATCGGGTGCAAAGGTACTACAAAAAATCCAAATATGCAAATAAAATCGCGTATTAAATACAAATTATTTGGTGAAAAAACATCAATCATATTGGGTTTTATTGTTTGCAGTGCTTTTTAGCGGCACATTAGAGGCGGAAGTGAATCACTATATAGGTGGTTTTGCCAATGTAGGCGAATGGTCCTTATTGCCATCCGAAAGCAAGTATAGTATGAGTTTCGGTGTGACTGGTGGATTGGGTTTTGTATATGAGTTACAAGCCGGTTCGAAATACAGTCACGCTCGCTTTTTGTTTGATGCCGGTGTGGGCGCTAATTACGGATGGACCAGTTTCTCCCAGTCGGCTGCAGGTGGAGACACTTTGTTCAACCAGTGGGATCAGGATCCGTATGCCACTCCGCGTATGGAGTTGGATTATATCTATGAGATGCGCGATCGGCACGATGAATATACGGATTTGTCGCTGCAGATTCCGCTTATGATAGGTATTCAGTACCATAAGTTCTATGCCCTGGCGGGTGTGAAGGTTTATCCTCACGTGCTGACCCAAACGCATTCGAAAGCGATATTGACCACCTATGGCAAGTCGAAATATTTCATTGGCGATTTCCGCGATGATGCTACGTTGCAGTATTTTACCGACCTGCCGATTGAGAGCAGCGTGAAGACGAGTCTGAAGTTGGATTTGGATGCGAGTCTGGAGATTGGCGGTCGTTTCAACTGGGTGACCGACGACGTGGGTTTCGATGTGCCCAAAAGCAAGATAGAGTACCGACTGGCGGGATTCGTGGATTACGGCATATTGGATGTGCACTACGATTTGGACGGCAGTGCTTTAGGTACTCCCAAAACATATACCATCGATCCGACGAAAAAGACCAACCCGATGATTGATAATCTGGTGATGAATGATATCATGTCCACCCGAGGCTTTGCCAGCAAGGTAACCAACCTGATAGTGGGATTGAAGTTCACCGTTCTCTTCCAGTTGCCGAAGGAAGGCGAGTGCGTTATCTGTAAGGATGGTTATCGCAGTTTAGCTCGCCGCCGCGGTTCCGGTCGTCGAGGAATGCAGTACGAGGAATAATTCATCTTCATTCACTTCGCGTATTTTGCCTTCTGCGGCTACGGAAATACGCCCTGTCTCTTCCGATACCACAATACATGTGGCATCGGATTTTTCTGATAATCCCAATGCCGCGCGGTGACGCAGGCCGTAGTGATGAGGAATCGTCTGGTCTTTGCTGACCGGAAGGATACAAGCGGCCGCTAACATCTTGGCGTCACGGATGACGAGCGCGCCGTCATGAAGCGGGGTGTTCTTGAAGAAGATATTCTCTATCAGTCGTGCCGACACTTGTGCGTCGAGCCGTTCGCCCGTATCTACAATCTCTTTCAGACTACTGCCTCCTGCGAGCACGATGAGCGCGCCTGTCTTGGTGGAAGCCATATGTCGGCAGGCCTGTATGATTTCCAATATCTGCTGGCGGGAAGCCGTGTCATCCTGGTGACCCGGACGGAAGATTTTCCACGATGAGAAACGTGAGCCCACGCGGTAGAAGAACATACGTATCTCTTCCTGAAAGATGACGATGAGCGCAATCGCACCGACGGAGATGATACGGTCGAAGAGTGCGCCGGTCAGTTCGAGTTGGAAGACGAACGTGACGAGGAACCACACGAGGACAAATGCCAAAATACCCCAGAATAGATTGGACGCACCCGTCCGGCGAAGCAGACGATACGTCTCATAGAGGATACAAGCGACCAACAGAATGTCTATCAGATCCTTAAAACCAAACGAAAAAGAAAGAATATGCATGAATTCACAATTTACAATTTATAATTCACAATTTACAATTTTATTCCATATAGTAATAATATCGCGCGTAGCGCGTACGTCGTGCGTGCGTAGGATAGTAGCGCCGTGCTCAAGAGCATAGAGTTGGAGCGCCTGGGTCGCGCAGAAGCAAGTGTCCGGCGTGAGACCCAATGGCTTCCACAGCATCGACTTACGACTCAGACCGACCAATATGGGTCGGTTGAATGCACGAAGGGAGTCTAATTCGCGCATGCAGGCATAATCCTTCTCTACGCCTCCGCAGAACCCGAATCCGGGATCGAGAATGAGGTCGATGCCCTCCATGCTCTTCTGGACCGGCAAGTCGAGATTACCTCGCAATGTCCATACATAGGGAACTTCGAACGAGCGGACGATATCGTACATCAGGGGGCACCCGCCGGATATATCATTGATAATCATCGGCCCGAAATGCTCCAGAGCCAGTCGGGCTATTTCCGGCCGGAAAGTATCCAGCGAGAGTTGAACCTCGGGCAGATTGTCCCGCAGAACACGAAGTGCCGGTTGCAGACGACGCCATTCTTCCGCCTCTTCTACCGGCGTGCTGCCCGGACGAGTGGAACACGCTCCTATATCGAGTATGTCCGCTCCCTCGGAAAGGGCATTTTTCGCCCACGCCAACACCACATCCGTATCGACCTGTTCGGAGGACGGGTTCATCAATCGTGACGCAGCGTAAAAACTATCCGGCGTCACATTGCCAATTGCCATAATTTGCGCTTTCACGCTGCAAAATTACTACTTTTTTTGCAAATAATTGACGTTTTTGGTATAAAAACGCATTTTTTTTGCATTTTTTACGAAAAAGTTTGGTTTGTTTGAGAAAAAAATTGTATCTTTGCAGGCTGAAACGTGTGTACATGCGTATTCAAATTGAAAAATGATAATTGAAAGGTGAAAATTTATCAATAAAAATAGTTATGAAAAACGTATTAAAGTATCTGTTGATTGTTTCTGTTGTAGTGGTAGCGAGTTCCTGCAAACAACGCGAACTCAATACTCGCGTGAGCAACACAACGGGTTGGAATTATTTCGACCAGAAGACCACTAATTTCGAAGCCAATGAAGGTGTCGGCAATGTCAACCCCATTGGAATGGTGCCTATTCAGGGTGGTTCGTTTACGGTAGGTGAGAAAGATGAGTTCCTCACTGCGCCCCGTAACAATGAGACCCGTACCTTGACCGTCAGTTCATTCTACATGGACAAGTACGAGGTGACAACCTTGAACTGGAACGAATACCTGCACTGGCTGGACTTTGTCTTCGGTGCTGTTGCTCCCGAATTGGTGGATCAAGCGCGCCCCGATCATAAGGTTTGGCGTGAGGACTTGGCGTACAACGACCCGTATGAGGACAATTATTTCGAGCACCCGGCCTTCTCGTTCTACCCGATTGTTGGTGTGACATGGGAGCAGGCGATGACCTACTGCCAGTGGCGTACCGACCGCGTCAATGAAATGGCATTGATCAACGCAGGGGCCATTGTCATTCCTCCTTTTGCTGATTTGCAGCCGACGGATGACGAGGCGTACAAAGACGAATGGGAGCAGGAGACAGGCTACGAGATGTTTGCGTACGAAGAAGTGAGTCCTGAGGATCCGGAGCAGACGGTAACGATGTATCGTCCGAGCTACGAGTGGATTCGCGACAAGTTCGTTTTCAATACCGACAAATATTTAATGGATGATAGTTATATTCCTGAGTATGGTAAAAAGCCCAAGACCGACAGCTATGGTGCAGAGCGCAAGGTGAACATTGCGGACGGTATCTTTGTAACGGGTTACCGCCTGCCGACTGAGTCGGAGTGGGAGTTTGCTGCCTATGCTCCGGTGGCCGGAGAGGACGGTTTGACCATCGAGGGTAAGGTTTATCCGTGGAGTGGTTATCATCCGCGTGATATGACGAAAAAGAACTTAGGTATGATGCAGGCCAACTATGTTCGTGGACGAGGCGACATGATGGGTGTCAGCGGCGCGCTGAACGATAGTTATGTGATTACCAACCCGGTAGATGCCTTCGCTCCCAATGATTTCGGTCTGTATAACATGGCGGGTAATGTCAACGAGTGGGTGATGGATGTATATCGTGAGACGACTTTCCAAGAGACCAGCGAGTATAACTCTTATCGTGGTAATATCTACAGCCATCCGATACTGGACGACAATGGCAATTATCAGATGGACTCCGTAGGCTGCATCAAGATTACTTGGGGTAAAGAGGATGATAAGCGTGACGTGAAGGATGGCGATTTCGCCAGTCTGTTCGACACCGATTATCCCTTGGATACCGTTGGTATGGCTAATCTGGCCGGTAAAGAGCCGAAGATTGACCCGACGGATATTCTTGCTCCGAAAGTAACCAAGAAGAGCCGCGTGTATAAAGGTGGTTCATGGGCCGACCGTATCTATTGGTTGAATCCTTCCACTCGTCGTTACATGGACCAAAACAAGGCTTCGTCCAAGATCGGTTTCCGCTGCGCTATGTCCACTTTGGGTGACCAAATCCCCGGCACTCCGGTTAAATAATAGTTGAAAGTTGAAAATTGAAAATTGAAAGAAATGAATTTCCCTGTAGATATCAAATATACAAGCGAGCACGAGTGGATTCGTGTCGAGGGTGATGAAGCCTATGTGGGCATCACCGATTATGCCCAGTCTGAATTAGGCGAAATCGTGTTTATCGACGTGCCTACATTAGGCGAGACGGTTGGCCAAGGCGAAGTCTTCGGTAGTATCGAAGCCGTTAAGACGGTCAGCGACCTCAATATGCCGGTTACCGGTGAGGTGCTGGAGGTTAACGGTGCGCTGGACGCACAGCCCGAGTTGGTGAACAACGACCCGTATGGCGAAGGATGGATTATCCGCATCGCCGTCAAGGATGCCGCAGAGCTGGACAACCTGATGGATGCAAAAGCATATCAAGCTATATTGTAGGATGTGAGTGGTACCCCTAATTGGGGTAGCACTAAGGTTAAACATAGGTTAAACATAGGTTAAAACTACGTTAAACATACGTTCAAGTCTTGCACAATTATTTGGTGCGATGAGAAGGAGCAGCAATGCTTCTTCTTTTTTTTGCGCCTATAAAAACAGAACATTTGTATATTCTATCATTCTGTTTTTCGAGTGTAAAGTAAACTTGACAAAATGCAATAAAAAATGCTTTTTTTTAACAAAATGTTGCCTAATTGAATTATTTTCTGTAATTTTGCGCCCTAATTGTGTATTTATACGCGTACTATTCGTAAAGAATAACAATTATTATTTTAAGGTATAAAAAAATTATTAACAAACAGTCAAAGCTTATGAGAAGACATTTCCTCACTTTGTTGATAGCTATGGTAGCTACAACAATGAGCCTCAAAGCCCAAACCATTTTGATTGATGAGGGTTTTGAGAATGGCATTCAAGACAGCGTTTGGACTCAGGAATTTGTAGTCGGCCACCAGGAGTGGAAAGTGGAGAGCCTCGAAGACGGCCTCAGCTATCCCGCGAATGTATGGCAGGGCACAAAGCGCGCTTATCTGCGTAATACGACAGGTGAGACGCAGGGTTATGTAACCCGCCTGATTAGTAAGACGATGGACTTGAGACCGGACAAGGTTTATCAGCCGGAGTTGACATTCTGGTACGCCAATCCCAAGTGGACGGCAGACCGTGATACACTCCGCGTGCTCTACCGCACCGGTCCGAAAGCAAAATGGCAACAATTAGCGGAATTCGGCACAGCCAGCGCTAATTGGCAGAAAGTGTATTTGGAGTTGCCTGAAGTAAACGAGACCTACCAGATTGCGTTCGAAGGAACGGATAATCTGGGTCACGGTATCGTGCTGGACAGTATCAAACTGCGTTCAGCTCCTCAGTGCGTTATTCCTCATGACATCTCAATTACTCACCAGGGCAACGGCAAGGTATTCATTGGATGGAATGCCAGCTGGGATGCCAGCAGTTATGATTTGATTATCACGAAAGACGTGAAAATCAATCCGGACACCATCAACAACGTTGCTGATACCGTTATTGCGGTTCGGGAGTCGATTGAGGGTCTGTTCCAGAACTACACCGCTCAATTGGAGTCCGGTGCTTACTACTACGTCTATTTGCGCTCTGTTTGCGACGCGGAGAAGAGTATGTGGAACAGCGAGGATCCGGCGCAGAGTGGTGATTTCCGTTTCCGTGTAAAAGCTACGAAGAACATTCCTTACAATTACGGATTTGATATGCCGTACGAGCCTGGAATCTTGCGTCGTGACTTGGAGTGGACCTGGGGTAATAACATGGGTAATTTCAACCCGTTCATCAACGTGGGTTGTGCGCCGGAGAACCGCGCTAACTACTCAAAGGACGGAACAACCTGTGTTGCATTCACTTCTACAAATGCGCCTACAGATGCTACGGCTACTCCGGCTAACAAATATGCCTATGTGGCTACTCCGGCTCTGGCAGACAAAGACAATCCGAACTTTGCATTGAACCAATGCCAGGTACGCTTCTGGACAACGGTATATCAGTTTACCCATCGCGACTTCGCTCGCAGTATTATTGTCGGTGTGATGACCGATCCGGAGGATATCACTACCTTTGTAGCGATTGACACCGTAAGTGTTTGGGGAACTTCTATATTTGTAGAGAACATCGTGGATTTGTCGTCTTATACGGGTGACGGTATGTACGTCGCTTTCATGAGTAATTTCGACAAGAAAAACCTCATTTTTATTGATGACATCACCATTGAGTACAAGACGAATGCGACCAAGGTGACCAATATCCGCGTTAATCCGCGTGACACATGGGCTGACATCACCTGGGAGAGCAATGCTCCAACCTACAACCTCATGATTACCAATGCAGACGTTGATCCGACTAAGGCAACGGCTGAGCAGATTGTAGAGCAGACCACCGTTACCGGCAACAGCTACAAGACCGAGGCTCTGGAGGCTGACCATAGCTGGAATCGTCCGTACTATGTTCATGTTCAAGCTGTCAACGGTGAGAACAAGTCCGAGTGGAGCTATCGTTATCCGTTTGTAACGATCGCAGCTCAGAAATCGGTTCCTTACACATTTGACTTTGAGCAGGCTTCCGGTATCTACAATATCGGCGACGATCCGAAGATGTATCCGACGAACATTGGTATCTTCTCCAATGATCCGGAATATCCTTATACAACCGTATCGAATGCTCACGCGGGAAGTAACTGTCTGTTCCTTACGAAAGATTGGGGAAATGACTCATGGATCACCTTGCCTCCTGTTGATTCGTTGTCAGACAAAGAGGTTCAGTTCTACCTGAGTGGTTCTTCCACTCCTACTCAATCCTATGCTACAGTAGGTGTGATGACCAACCCGATGGACATCAGTACCTTCATTCCAGTAAGTGAGTGCAAACTGGCTTCGACCGGTTATACCCGTTGTTATGCTAACTTCTTGAACTACAAAGGTCCGGACGGCATTATTGCTATCGTATGGAGCGATGTGGATGGCGGCAAGCAAACCATCAACTATATTGATGATGTGGTAGTTCAAGAGATGTCGAAATGTATCCCGCCGGTTAATATTGTTACCGACGCGACATCTGATTCCGTTACTATCAGCTGGGATGCTTCCGATGCTTCTATGTGGGAGTTCATCTTTGCCACCAAGGCATTGACGGCTAATCAGTTGAAAGACACGCTGAAGTATATCCGTGACTTGGACGGAGTCTTGTATGCAGATACCTTGATGTGGGATCAACCGGGCAATCCGACCTTCGGATTCGACAGTCTGGACTATAATACTCCTTATTATATATACGTGCGCACGCTGTGCGGAGAAGAAACAGCTTGGTGGGTATCAAATTCATTCAAGACACCGTGTCCGGATAACTTCCCGATTCCGTTCTTCGAAGACTTCCAGAGTTATGCAGCCAGTGCTACAGAAGTTGGATGCTGGACGCTGCGCAACTATGGTGGAACGGGTTATCCGAAGATTTTGAATTTAACAAGTGGTGCCCAGAGTGGTCATCAGTTGGAGTTGTGGTCAACCGGTACGACTCACCGTACTATTGCCGCTCTTCCGGGAGTGCAAGGTGATCTGTCCCAGATGGTACTGTCCTTCACAACACGTTCATGGAGCACTTCGGCACAGTCTGTATTGTATGTAGGTACAATGGGTGATTTTGATGATCCTAATACATTTGTTCCTCTGGATACCTTCTATAACGCAGACGGTAACAACTTCACGGTTGTTCGCATGGATTTGGCGGATTACAAACTTGAGCACAATAATATCGTCTTCTGTTCCGGTTTGGCCGAGACATTGGAGATGAATAGTGATGTGATGGTTGACAATGTATCGCTGAAACCGAATACCTGTATCGAGGCTTGGAACTTCGAAGCTACAGATATCCAGACAAACTCGATTGACATCAAGTGGCAAGGTAAAGCGGACAATGACGAATGGGTAGTCAAGGTAATGTCTGATACAGTGGTGCTTGTCGCTGATTCTACTATTACCGGCAAGGCTTTCCATATCGGCAATCTGACAGCCATGACGGCGTACACCTTCTCTGTGAAACCTTCGTGCGATACTATATGGGCAAGTGCAACTTATCGTACCTCTTGTGTGAAACTGGATCCGACGAAGCCGAACAAGGAAGACTTCGAGAGCATTACCGATGCTACGACCTCTTACAAGGCAACCAGCCAGATTCAATGCTGGACAGCCAGCAATGGCAATCCGGGTACCGGTACATCGTATCTGCCGTACGTATATAAGAGCACGACATACTCGAGTTCGGGTAACAATACCTATCGTATGTATGGAACAACTACCTATTATCCTGCCTATGTGGTTACTCCGGAAATCGACATTGAGAACATGAAGGATCTGGCGGTTACGTTCAACATGTATGCCGGAACTTCTTATTGGTGGATTTGCGGTGTGATGAGCGATCCGGAAGACTTGAGTACCTTTGTTGTTCTGGATTCTGTCAAGGGAACCGGAAAGAGCGTACAATATACGTATGACTTGAGCGAGTACGCGGATTCAATTCCTGCAACAGCCAAGTATTTCGCATGGCGTGGACGTTATGGAGCGACGGATTATTCTTATTTGGATGATGTATCCATTATTAAGATGAACTGTCCGCTGCCGAAGCCGAGCTATTCAGGTTTGACAGCCGAGCAGGTTCGTATCAGCGCAGGTCTGCGTACTGACAACGACTGGATTTTGTTGGCTGTTGATACGGCCGCCTTTACGGCTGACCAGTTGGCTTTGCTCAACGTGGATTCGCTGGTCAACAACGATAGTTTATGGCAGGCGCATGTTGTCTTCTACGATACGATTGATGTGAAGAACAAGGTTGTCACCGGCTTAACCGAGCAGACGGATTACTATGTTGCAGTAGCTGCCTCTTGTGAAGACGGTCTGTCTCAATGGCAGGTTATCTCGTTCAGAACACCGTGTCTCGCTGTTACTCCGGAAGCTATGGGAACAATCACATTCTCTAAGGATGAAGGTTATGTAACAGGCTCGGGTAAAGTTCTGCCTTGTTGGACTACAAGTAACAAGACTACCACAACATCGACGAGCTATATTCCGTATATCGGAACGACCACCAGCTATATGCACAACGGTAATAACTACCTGTATATCTATTCCTATGTTCCGTCTACTGCAACCGGAACATCCTATGATGGTGCATATGCAATCATGCCGGAATTGAATGTTGCCGATATTAGCAAGTATCAGGTTAACTTCTGGGCTCGTACCACATCCAGTACGACTGCTGCATACCGTGACGAATTGATTATCGGCGTGGTAACCGACCCGAGTGACTTGAACACCTTCACGGTAATTGATACGTTGCATTTGAGCCATTCAACCTATGAGCCGTTCTCTGTATCGCTCGAGGATTACAAGGGCGACTACCAAGGCAATAAGGGTCGCTACATCATGTTCTTGACCGAGACCGGATCGACTCCCGGAACTTTGGCTTATGGTTATGCTTATATATCTGAAATTTCTGTTGAGGCTATTCCGACATGCCGTCCTGTAACCGAGTTTACGGTAGATAGCATTGCAGAAGATGCTGCAAAAATCAGCTGGAAGCAATACAGCGACAGTTATCGTATGCTGGTTGCCGACAAGGAAGTGGCTGAGAAGGACAAAGCTACGTATGAGTGGCTGATTGATTCGACAGTAACCAATACAACCGGTATATTGCTGGAAGGTTTGAAACCTGCTACCAATTACTATGTCTATGCTCAGGCATTATGCGATGGCGGTGACAGCAGTTCCATCTCGATGGCATATGCAAATGTATTGACCGACTGCCCGAATGTCAACGGTTATCCTGTTCCGTACTACAACGACTTCGAGAATGGTCCTTCGGGTTCCGGTAAGAAACCGCTCTGTTGGGAAGGTGTATATCTGAACTATCATGAGATATATAGTTCACAGACCTATCCGTACGTATATACTACGGCATCGTATTCTGCTTCTACTCCTAACAGCGTTTATATGTATTCGTACTTCTCCAGTACGACATCGTATAACTGTTATGCAGTAGCGCCGAAGATTGCGGGCAATCTGAATGACTACATGGTTAGTTTCTATGCTCGTACAGGTGGTACTACCACGTCGTATGGCCACAACCTGTTGGTAGGTTATGTGACGGATGCAACTCAGGCGGGTATTGACTCTACGTTCGTACTGCTTCAAACAGTTTATGT
>Ga0310690_10011373_pt1 | contig 10987 bp, 7 predicted proteins | sample AusTroGonzalo_MG_2_FD_207661 | JGI IMG/M metagenome (GOLD analysis project Ga0310690, IMG submission 207661) | Bovine rumen microbial communities from tropical cattle in Woodstock, Queensland, Australia - Gonzalo_04 (v2) (version 2) | ecosystem: Host-associated > Mammals > Digestive system >...
TTTGACCTACCAAGTCAAACTTCATTCCATTTGTGTAAAGATACCTACAAACCTCCTTCAGCTGCTCTACAGAAGCAGGGGCAATCCAGCAGGCACACATGCCTCCCGTCTTTATCCACGTCTTCTTGGACAAAGAGATGTTTTCAATAAAAGAAACATTACTATTGAGAAGAAAGCTAATTAGATTATTACTAATCATATGTTCTTATAATATGCAATAATGTTGTGAGGGCCAACTCTTTGTTCTTCTGGGGGTAGTTTCATATAATCACCATAAGCCAAGACCAAAAATTCTTCATATCCTTTCATTGCCATATATTGGCGATTTTCAAACTCGACACATGAATAGCCATTAAAAATGCTTTTAGGATACATCTCCCTTATTTTATTTCCTTCATAATAAAACATAAACAATGGCACGCCAACAAGTTCTGTATCAACATCCCTATACTTACAACACAAACTTTCGATGCGATGATGAACAAAAGATGTAATAGGCAACTTTCCTACAAAATAATATAGCTTTTTTTTGCAAGCATTTATATTTTTATCTTTTAAATCCTTGGCACTCATATGCAATAACTGATTAAGTTTCCTCCATGTATGAATTTTATTCAACCACTTTCGTCTTTCATCCTCATCCATAGGAACATTGTCAACAGGAAAAATGTCTATAAAAAGCCCATATTTCCTTTTAATATGACCATATGTATATATGATTGTATTAGAGTCGTATAGTTTTCCCATCACTACAGGATGATTCTTATCAACCACCATGTCAACAAATGGATAACGTTCTGACGTGTATATTTCTCGGAATCGTTCATAATCATCTCTCATCATTAACACATCTACATCATCATCCCAAGGAATAAAGCCCTTGTGTCTAACGGCTCCTAAAAGCGTTCCATAGGCTAAAGAATAATGTAAACCATGAGACTCACAAAAGTCCGCAAAATGGTTTAATATCTCTAACGGAATTCTTTTATATGCACTTTTTTCTAATTCTTTCATTTATTCCAATTTTTTTAGTAACTACATTCCAAATATTATCACGATATATTGATCCCACTAATGATGGCAAGAAAAAAAACACAATGATATAGATACAGAGACTCGAAATAGCCAAAAGAATATTGCCGACGACAGTATGCGGAAGCAACAAAAATAATGAAATAATCAATGGCAGGATGACTAATAATGATCGTCCAGAAATAATGATACGGCAAAGTACCTCTTTGACAGAATAATCTATCTGAGCCGCAACGAACCAGACTTTAATCAGCCTCATAACAATATCGGCCATTACAACAGATATAGCAATCCCATACAGTCCCCACTTCACTCCTATAAAAATGGCAGGAATTTTGACAATAAATTCTGCTATTCTAAAAAAGAATTGATATTTTGTCATTGCAAGACTACGCAAAAAACAATCTGCGAGTCTACCATATACCTTAAATACTATTGCTATTGAAAAAATCCGAAATAGCATTGTCAGATTCAACCACTTCTCACCAAGAAAGATTCTTATTAACAATTCTGCATTAAAAAAGAACAAAACGAATAATGCAGTTCCGGCGAGACCCATAAAAAAAAGTATCTTATCGAAAGCCCGTTTCATGGCGTTCTTGTCATCTTGTATTCCTGATAAAATCGGGAATAGAGTTATATCAAAAATACTATTAAACTTTGAAGATGACATTTCCACGAATTTACGAGGACGATCATAAGCACCCAACGCTTCAACAGACATCAATCGTGGCATCATCAAATTGTCTATCTGTTGGGCAAGGTTTCTAAAAACCGCGCTTGCCATCAGCCACCCGCTAAACCCCCATATTTCTTTGCTTGTTTTTTTGGATAAGTAGAAATGATATTTTGCACCGGAAACGAAATATGACAACAAAAAAGACAAAACCGATGCAACAACAACTTGAGTCAGTATTGCATAGAACCCAAATCCATTCGCAGCCAAAGTTATTGCGATAACACCTGAAACCGAAATTGCAGTTAACTGAACAACACCCACTTTTAAAAAATGAAGTCCTTTATACATCAGACTATTATTAACAGACGTCAAACAGTTACACAACAGTGTCACAGACATAAACATCAACGGTATCATTAAAGATGTATCAACAACTGCCAGAGAAAGTGGTTTAGCCAAACAAATCAACAATAGCATTAATAGTGCCCCAATAATAAAGCACATAGTAAAAGCATTGTCAATATACTGCTTGTTGATATTTTTTTTCTGGATTATTGCAGAGCCAATGCCTGTATCAGAGAAACTGGAAAAAACTACTGTAATAGCAGTCATAGCGGAATAATAACCGAAATCTTCCTTTGTCAACAGGCGAGACATTACAGAGAAAATAATAACCTCAACTACACCTAAAACAATTGTGACAACTGTTTGAGAAGAAAAGCCTTTTACTGTCCGCAGAAAATTGGAATCAGCGTTCTTATTCATTGTCAATCAAATAGCAATAATCTTTGGTTTTTTTGACACCAATCATTCCGTAATGCACAGATTATAAAACAAAGATGCAATTATTCATGGGCTCGCCACCAAGCAGCAGAGCCTTCTTCTCGGCCATCTGATGTGCCTGCCCAACCTCTGGCGAGAGGTAGAACCCCACACCGAAGTCCTTGCCGGGCTTTGACTTGGCAAAGTCAATAGCCACAATCTCAACGTTGGAACCGTGAAATAAGATCATGCCAGCTGCCCTCCATTCTTACGGCAGTACAGAGCAAGGTCTTCCACCACGTCCTCGAACGACTGCGTGTGCACCACATCATAGAACCGGTCCACGAAGTCGATACCCTTGAAGCAATCCAAGTAGCGGTATGCCTGCTGCGGCGTCAGCGAAAACGCTGCCGCAAACTCACTCACTACCGCAATTATGTACGCCAGTCTGTCCTTTATCATCGTTGTCACTTTGGTTTTATGCGGTGTTGATTTTGTTGCGGGAGTATTTCATTGGAACAAAAACTTCATTCAACTATTCCAGCGTCGTTGAGGTAATCTCTTCCTTCATCTCGTCGATGACCTTCAGGAGGTATTGGCCATATTGGTTCTTGAGCATGGGCTTGGCAAGTTCACGCATCTTCTCCTCAGAAATCCAGCCATTGCGATAAGCGATGCCTTCGAGACAGGCAATCTTCAACCCTTGACGTTTTTCAATAACTTCGACAAAGGTGGAGGCTTCGGCCAAAGAATCGTGGGTGCCGGTATCCAACCAAGCAAAGCCGCGACCAAAGACTTGCACCTTCAGTTCGCCATCCTTCAAGAACTCCTGGTTTACGGTAGTGATTTCCAGTTCGCCGCGAGCACTTGGCTTGATGTGCTTGGCGATATCGACGACCTTGTTAGGATAGAAATAGAGTCCGACTACAGCGTAGTTACTCTTGGGGTGCTGGGGTTTCTCCTCAATGCTCAGGCAGTTGCCGGCCTTGTCGAATTCAGCCACGCCATAACGTTCCGGATCACATACCCAATAACCAAAAACGGTAGCCTTCTGATTCTCCTCGGCATCACGTACAGCGTTGCGTAACAGTTTCGTAAATCCGTTACCGTAGAAGATGTTGTCGCCCAACACGAGGCAAGCACAATCATCGCCAATGAATTCCTCGCCTATGATGAAGGCTTGTGCAAGGCCGTCGGGGCTGGGCTGCTCGGCATATTCAAAATGAACGCCATAGTCGGAGCCGTCGCCCAACAGACGCTTAAAACCCGGAAGGTCTTGTGGTGTGGAGATAATAAGAATATCCCGAATCCCGGCCAACATCAGCACGGAAATCGGATAATAGACCATCGGCTTATCGAAAATAGGTAGCAATTGCTTGCTCACTCCTTTCGTGATGGGATATAAACGTGTGCCGGAGCCTCCGGCTAAAACGATTCCTTTCAAAATGAAAAATAAAATTACAACGCTTCGCGGCCGGTTGTCACATGAGCAACCGAGTGTCTTCCTGCCTTGTTCCTTTGTCGTTCAACGAATTAAAGGCTCCGAACAGGATTTTTCGTCTATTTCAATTTGCAAAGATATAGACATTTTCACAATTAAGCAAAAAATAAACACTTTTTACCATTCATGTAGAGAGAAAAATAAACATAAGCGCTTTTTTCTTTAGAAAAAAGATTTATTTCGCAGGGGTATTGAAGAGCTTTACTTGAACGTTCCAAAAGGGCAAAAAGAGAAGAAACGACGGAAATGGGGTGAGAAAATGGTTAAAAGGGGAAAGAAATTTGGCTGGGAGAAAGAAAGGGTGTATCTTTGCCCGATTTATCAATCAGAGATTGAAGATTGAAGATTGAAGATTGACTGATGACAGGTGACAGGTGAGAGTTAAGTTGTATGCGAAGGATAATAACATATCTTTGTGTGGGTGTGCTGTTGGTGAGCGCGAATTGCGTTTCGCTGATGGCACAAAAGGCAGATACGTTGTTCGTCTATGTGGGCGAGGGTTGTTTCGATGCCTTCCCGCGCAGCCTTGTGCTCAGCGAAAAGACGGATTCCCAAAGCACGCTGACAATCACGCTGGCCGACAATTCGGAGATTGCCTATACAAAAGAGGAGTACGATTCCATCAGCCACACGGGTCCTGCCCTACCCCGACTGGCATCGTTCAAATTCAACAACAAGTATAACGATGAGATGCCTTGGGATGTAGAGGTCGCCCTGCAGGTAGGTAAACCGCTCCCCCAGCACATCGTCCTCGACGTCCCCTCCATCACCAAATACCTCACGCCGTCGTTCAAAACCGATACGGAAGGGGCTGTCGTGTATGTGGAGGATGAAGTCCAGGAGTCGAAAGTGAGCCGCCATCGCTTTACCGATGACATTATCTACACAACCTCGCTGCCCGGCTGCCGCTTAGCCCGACAGAAGATTGACAACACATGCTCAATGGGACACTACGGAAGGGATTACGTCGTCAGCGTTAACTTCCTGGCCGAGAGTGTCTCCGAAGTTCCCCGCATTGAAATAGATGTGGACGGGAACAGGGACATCACCAGCAGAAGTACCTATCGCCACGCGATATTCCGTCTCTATGGCAACGGCATTTATGAGGATATGGAGGATAGCGTGTGGATAAAGGGACGCGGCAACAGCAGCTGGAGCTGGCCAAAAAAGCCTTATCGCCTTAAGTTCGACGAAAAGGTTTCGCCCTTCGGTCTGAAGAAAGGAAAGAGCTGGGTGTTGCTATCGAACTACCAAAGCAACTCCATGATGACCAACGCCATTGGCATGAAGGCCGCCCGTCTGGCGGGAACAGCCGGAGCCAACCACATCATCCCCGTTGACCTCTACCTGAATGGCGACTATCGCGGGAGCTACAACTTCACCGAGAAAGTCGGCATCGCCAACAACAGTATAGACATCGATGAGGAGAACGGCGGCGTACTGCTCGAGCTCGACCAATACTACGACGAGACGTATAAGTTCTATTCCGACATTTACTATCTGCCCACGAACGTCAAAGACCCCGATCTCTCGGAGGAACCGTTCAAAGCCGATGCCGAAGAACGCTTGAAGGTTATCAAGAATGACTTCAACGCCTTCTGCATCGCGCTCAACAAGAAGATGGGATACGAATACAAGATGGATGTGGATGCTTTCGCCCGCTTCCTGATGGTGAACGATCTTATCCTCAACCTCGAACTGGGGCATCCCAAGAGCACGTACCTATATAACGAGAACGTCGGCGACATCTCGTCGCAATGGGTCTTCGGCCCCGTTTGGGACCTCGACTGGGGCTACGGTTACGAGAACCACCACAGCTATTATCAGGGTGGCAGCACAACCTCGCTCTTCAGCAAGAATAGTAATTTCGGCAACGGTACGCGTTTCTTTCGCGACTTGCTTCAGAACAGCGATCTGACGAAGAAAAAGTACTACCGCGTATGGTACTACTTCATGCAGGACAGCTACCAAGAACTGATTGACTACATCCAGGACTACTTTGACTATGCCAACCCGTCGTTCCTCAACAACGCCCAGCTTTGGCGGGGGGATGGATACAATTACGAATATTACTTAGGAAGTATCCGCGAGTGGCTCGATACGCGTAGCACATGGATTATGAATCACATAGAGGTCTATGACCTTTCTGACCCTGAACCCCAGCCCTATGATAATGTGCAGGATGTTTACAGCAATCCCGAGGAGTGCATCATCATTGGGGGTGAGGTGCTGAGCATCTTTGCTCCCATCCCGCAGCATATCTTTATCCGCAACGCCGGAGGCATTCTTATCAAAAGTCTCGACGTAGAGGCAGGGACAACCACCATTCCACTCGAGCCGGGTATATACCTTATAAATAATAAGAAAGTGGTTGTAAGGTAAGGTTAAGGGTTAGCGGTTAGCGAAACAGAACGATAGTGATAGCGATGGCGATGAGGGTTAACGGTTAGAGATTATAAGTTAGAGAAATATAATATGAAAATGAAAAATAAAGTTTTACTTGCAGCGTTTTGTCTGTTGGCTCTTCCGGGCTTCGCCCAAGAGAAAATTGAGAGCACGCTCTTCATCTACTTCACCGATGGTGGTATCAAGGCATTCCCGCCAGAGTACATTAAGGAGGTCAACCTCGACCTCAAGTCGTATGTCCGGCTGACGCTCATTAACGACAGCACTGTCTCATACCAAAAGAACGACATCGACTCTGTCAGCTACTACGGTCCTGACCTCCCTGAGTTCACCTCGTTCAAGTTCAACAACAAGTTTAACGAAAACCTCTCCATCGATATTGAAGATGTTGAGATTGCCGACACGATGGTGTTCACCGTGCCCGCTATCGGCAAACGACTCACACCTTCGTTTAAGCTGAGCGACGAGGATGCCCGTGTCTATATCGGCAACGTCGAGCAGAAGTCGAAAGTTTCTCGCCCACGTTTCGACCGTGACATCACCTACACCGTCTCCCTGCCTGGCGACAGCATCTTCGCGATGGAGAAAATCAGCGACGAAGAGTGGAGCGAGGAGGTATGGAGCGAACCCATCGAGGAAATCCCCCTCCGCGCCGATATGCTCAACACCAACCAGCCCTCGAACTATCCCGAAAGCGAAGGACTGGAGATGATGCTCGATGGCGACTGGGGTACTTACCACCAATCTACCTGGGGCTCAAACGGCACCTATCAGCAGAAGAGCGAAAATGTCTGCCTGGACATCGTGCTTGACGAACCCATAAGCGTGTTCCAGTTCTACTACTGCTCACGTCCACTCGATAATTACAACCCGCTCGCCTTCACTATATGGGCTGCGGGTGATGACGGGGTGTGGAAAGCCCAGCGCAAGATAAGCGTCGAGGACGGTATGCCCACCGGCGCCGGCAATAGCGAATACAACTCACCCAGCATCACGCTTGACGGCAGCTACCGCCGTCTGCGCTTCGAACTCACTGAGGCCGAGCACACCAAGATGCAGCCTGACGGCTTCGTCCTCCCCTACCTCGCCTTGGCCGAGTTCCGCCTGATGAAGGTGAACGGTGATGAAAAGGTGCTCATCAAGCCTGCCGAGCTGATCCATGCGGCCGAATGGTGGTATGGAATGAAACCCTATGGCCACGACTACACCGTGCGCATTGACTGGCTCACTGACCGCGCACCCGGCGTGCCCCGCATCGACATTGACATTGACGATGGACGCATGGTAAGCAGCAAGGACTACTACCTCCATGCCAACTTCCGCCTTGACGGCAACGGCGTCTTTGACAATCTGGAGGACAGTATCTGGATTAAGGGACGTGGCAACAGCAGCTGGGCTGGCACCTGGGGCAAGAGTCCGTACAACATCAAGTTCAACGAGAAGGTCAAACCCTTCGGGCTCACGAAGGGCAAGAGCTGGTGCCTCATCGCTAACGCCCAGCGCGGCTCGATGATGGTGAACGCCATCGGCATGAAGGCCGCCCGCATGGTGGGCACCGCCGGCGCCAACCATGTCATCCCCGTTGACCTCTACATCAATGGCGAATACCGCGGCAGCTACACCTTCACCGAAAAGGTGGGCCTGCGCAACAACAGCATCGATGCCGATGAGATGACCAGCTACATGCTGGAGCTCGACCAATATTTCGACGAGGACTACCGCTTCTACTCACGCCCCTACTCGCTGCCCGTCAACGTCAAAGACCCTGACCTCACCGAGGAAATTTTCTGGGACGATGCCGACGAACGTTTCCAGACCATTCAAGACCAGTTCAACGCCTTCACTGACGCCCTGATGAACCAGGATGGCTACGAGGAGATGATGGACGTTGATGCCTTTGCCCGCTTCTTCATGGTGAACAACCTTATCAACAACATGGAGCTGGGCCACCCGAAGAGCACGTTCCTCTACCGCGAGAACTACGAGGACCCTGAGTCGAAGTATGTCTTTGGCCCCGTGTGGGACCTTGACTGGGCCTATGGCTATGAGAACAGCTCGCAGTATTTCGTGCGCGACGCCACCGCTTCCATCTTTAGCAAGATGACGGGACAATCGGGCAACAACTTCTTCATGGCCATGCTCGACAATAGTGCTGAGGTACGCAAAGCCCACTTCCGCGTTTGGGTGGAGTTCATGCGCAACTACTATGAGGAGTTCCTTGAGTATCCCGAGGATTACCTCAACTACGCCAACAGCTCGTACCTGACCAACGCCAACGTCTGGGGTGACGGAAAGAACTACGCCAGCCAGCTGCCGCAAATCCAACGGTGGTTCGACCAGCGTACCCAGTGGATTATGGATAACATTGAGGTCTTTGACCTCGATGATGAAACGCCCTATCTCTCTGTCGGCGACGTCAATATGGACGGCATTTATTCTGTTTCCGACGTTGTCAGCCTGCTGAGCTACCTGCTGGGCGAGCAGCCCGAGGACTTCCACTTCAAACAGGCCGATGTGGACAAGAACGGTTTTATCACCGTCACTGACCTTGTAAGCGTCATCGAATTTGTGCTGAAGGCCGATGCAAAGGCGCCTTCGTACCGACGTCAGACACCCGCCGAGATGGAGTTTGCCCTCAACAGCTTCGAAGCCCGCACAGGTGAGCCTACTGATGTGGATGTGCAGCTGGTGCCTGTCGATGATGCCGACGACGAGGTCGCCTATACAGCCATTGAGTTTGTCATCACTCTCCCCGAGGGTATGACGCTGGAGAAAGCTACTATCACCGACAACCTGTTCACCCATAACATCGTCACCACCCCGCTCGACGACCATCGCGCGCGCGTACTTATATATTCTGATGCCAACAAACCCCTTGTGGCAGGGAGCATGTTGCGCCTGACCGTCCGCCCCGACGCCGTCATCAAGGAGAGCAAGCGCATCGTCACGCTCACTGACGCCCTCATTGCCACCCCCGACGGCGACGAGCATAAGGTCCGCAGCCGCTCGGCCGCCTTCCGCCTCAGCACAGGACTCAACAGCCAGCTGGCCGTCTCGAGCATTGAGGGCGGACACGCACTCACCATCACCGCGATTGAGGCAACGACCATCAACATCTACTCTGCCGACGGCATCCTCGTCCGCACGATTGACGTCCAGCCCGGCACTACTACGGTGGAACTACCCACAGGTATCTACATCGTCAACAAAACGAAAGTCATCATCCTTTAAGCGAGACGTATTCAGTTAAGAGTTAAGAATCAAGAAAAAATGAAAAGCAAGACCATATCTACAGCGCGGCGTTCAAAGGAGCGCAGGCCGTTCTTTCTCCTTATTTCCCTCTTTTTCAGTCTAACGGTTGCCGCCTACGACACGTTGCCTATCACGCTTACCCTCGACGACGGACTTTGCGACACCTACTCGTTTTCGTTCGAGGATTTTAAGGAGCACTACTTCTACACCTCGCCCACCTTCCATCTGGAAAACGACGTCAAGCGGTTGCGTTTCATCGTGCCCGAAACCACGTCAGGCGACAGCGGTGGCGGCTATCCCTGCTTCGCCTTGGCTGAGTTCTACATTTACGACGGCCAAGGCACTATGCTGTCACTCACAGCACGGAATTTCAGCACCAACGCCCAGGAGCCGACGGAGGGACCGATGAAGAACATTTGCGACAAAAGCTACGGCACTTACTTCCATTCTCTCTGGTCGTATCGCGATGAAACCACGGGCGAGCATTACATTGATGTCAGCCTACCTAAGTCGATGAAAGACTTTGCCTTCGGCTATGTCAGCCGCTACAACGCCGTAGCCCCGGCAAAGATTATCATTGACGACGCCGTCCGTCTCGACGAGGAGAAACAGAAGGAAGAAGAGGAACGCGAACGCCTTGAAAACCACCGTGACTCGCTTGTCTGCACCGTCACCGAGGTCGTCAAGGGCCAGCAGTGGGACCTCGACCTCGCCCTTGAGAGCACCGACGACTATCTGCGATACACCGCCCTCCAGATGGACGTTGTCCCCGTCACCGAAGGGATGACGGGCGACGGCATCGGCATCTCGATTGAGCTAAACAAGGAACGACTGCCATCGCACCAGATGGCCATCGGCAAGGGCGACTGGGGGACTCCGCGTGTGGTCATCTACTCCATGACGCTCGACTCCATACGCGGCACATCGGGAACCATCGTACACATCCGCCTAACCTCCGAAACGGTTGTCCCCGCAGGGCGCTATCTCTTCTACGTCACCAACATCCGCTTGACGTCTGTCGAGAAGATCGAGCGCATACTCAATACCCTCGAGATACCCGTCATCAGCACCGACCCCAACGAGCCCGAGCCGCGCAACGTGTTCCTCAGTTCCGTGGGCGCTGAAGGGATGGCAAAAATCTCTGCCGACAAAGCGAAACCCGGCGAGCGTGTCTATCTCCATGCCAACCCCACCAACGAATGGCTGTTCAAGGGCTGGGTAGCCGCTGAAGATGATGTCGTCATCAATGCACCCGAGTCCGCCCACACCTATTTCACTATGCCTGACCACGATGTTCACATCACCGCTGTCTTTGAGACCAATGGTATTGCAACGGTGACGGCCGACCCGAAGAC
>Ga0310690_10011374_pt1 | contig 10986 bp, 10 predicted proteins | sample AusTroGonzalo_MG_2_FD_207661 | JGI IMG/M metagenome (GOLD analysis project Ga0310690, IMG submission 207661) | Bovine rumen microbial communities from tropical cattle in Woodstock, Queensland, Australia - Gonzalo_04 (v2) (version 2) | ecosystem: Host-associated > Mammals > Digestive system >...
CGCGCTGGGCATGGAAGAGGCGGAGAAGGATGTGATGGAGCGGTCGCCCAGGGACCGGAAGGAAAGCATCTTTGCGGACGGTATGGGATTTGACATCGCTTTCCAGGGCCTGGTGATTGCCGCGATTACTGTGTTCAGCTATTTTGCCGGCCATCGGATGGAGAGCGGCGCCTGGGCCATTGCGGAATCTTCCGCGGGGATGACGATGGCCTTCCTGACCCTGAGCATGCTCGAGATCTTCCAATCCTTCAACATGCGTTCCCGGAACAGGTCCCTGTTCAGCCTGAAGAAGCAGAACCGGTGGCTGTGGGGAACGCTGGCATTCTCCCTGCTGGTCACGGCGGCTGTGATCTTCGTGCCGTTCCTGAACAGGGCGTTCTCCTTCCAGCCGATTACTATCACGGAATACCTGGTTGCCATGGCGCTGGCCCTGGCAGTGATCCCGATCGTGGAGATTGAAAAGGCGATCCGCCGCGGGATTCAGCGGAAGCATCAAAGCCAGAAGGCGGAAGAGTAGGCATCAGCTTTCAGTTTCCCAGGATGCGAAGGAAATTGAACAGGCCGAGATACCAGATGTCAAAGTTATGGTCTCCGGGGCATTCCTGCCAGTGCCAGTTGGCTTCCGTCAGCTGATCGGTATACTTCAGCAGGTCTTTGGCTGCAGCGGAAGCGGAGTTATAGGCAATGCCGTCTTCCGTACCGCAGATGTTATAGAAGAAACGGATGGGATACTGTTCAAACTTTTTGATTTCCGCAGCGACCCTGGATGCCGTATAGCTGGTGGGCGCGGCGGAGAAAGCGCCGAAAGCGGAGAACAGGTCCATGCATTCGCACATGCCGATATTGATGGTTTGCATACCGCCCATGGACAGGCCGGCCATGTACCGGTGATCCCGGGAGGCGCTCAGGTCATTCAGGCCGGCGCCGTAGGTGGCGTAATGGGCGTCCATCCATGGCAGCAGGTCGTTACGGATTTCCTGGCCGAAAGAATAGAAGGCCTGCATGTTGCTCCAGTCTGTATTGCCGTAGTTCTCGGTGGAGCGGCCGTTGGGCATGACAATGATCAGCGGCTTGATTTCCCCGTTGGCAATCAGGTTGTCCACGGCGCATTTGCCGGGGCAGTCGGGGCTCAGAAATCCCCATTCCATTTCGGTTCCGCCGATGCCATGGCAGAGCACCAGCAGGTCATACTGCCGGTCTTCCGAATAACCGGCGGGCAGGTAAACCAGCGCGGGCTTCATGATTTTTTTCTGATCACCGTAATAATCCTTCGAGGGATACTCGATTCTCCGGACGGTTCCGCCCTCTTTCAGGATTTTTTTGTATTCAGGGGGCAGCTTGTCCGGCAGCTCCGGCAGCGGAGAAGCGGATTCGGCAAGAGCGGCGGCGGAACAGCAGAGCAGGCATACGAGCAGCGCCAGGATGATAAACAGTTTCAGCATAAGAACCCTCCTCACAGACAATGATCAGGACAGCTATTATGATATGCCGCCCGCGCCGGGATGGCAACAGGCAATTTCCGTAAAAGTTCATCTGGACGGTATAGGCTCCGCCATGGTACAATGAACGCGTGGTGAATCCGAAAATACAGATAGGAGTATCATGATCCTGAGAGGAGGAATGAGGATGTATTGTAAAAACTGCGGGGCTGAAGTGAATGGCGGGAATTTTTGCCCATACTGCGGGCAGGCGCTGACGGAAACAACGGCTTCCATATCCCTTCTGAATAAGGCGGTCTCAACAGCGAACCTGACAGATGAATACAATCTGGTTCTGGTCTCCTGCGGTTCATGCAGCAAAACCATGACGGGCGACCTTCTGGAAGACGTGTTCGGATATACGGATGCGGAATCGACGGCCCTGGTCAATATGGCGCCGGTTGTCGTTGGCGAAAGGCTGAATGCCAATGAGGCGAAAACCGTTGCGCAGCTGTTTACCGAATATGGGGTTCAGGTATCTGTGACCAATCAGCAGGATCAGTATGTGGATCTGACATCAAAGGCAACGAATTCTGTATTCGACTCTGCCGGCAATCTGCTTGCAGGGGCAGCAGCCGTGATCGGAGCGCTGACGGTATCCAACAGGATCAGATCCTATCGCCGTTACAAGAAGCCATCGCTGCTGGAACGGCTGTTTCAAATCAGCTACCGGCCGAATCCGCCTGTCTATCAGCGGAATTTCCGTCCGCGTCTGAGCCCTCCCTCTCTGGAACCGAGAAAGGTGATTCGCAAATCACCGCCGCAGCATAATCCCCTCGGGTCTTTCGGGCACGGTCTTTCAGGGCATGGGCCTGGAGGATCTCACGGCCCTGCAGGCCATGGGCCGGGCCATGGCGGTCCTGGCGGGCACAGAAGATAACTCATGTTTGACACGGACGATATCCGGCAGGGTTATTGATTGTGAAAAATCCGGAAGAAACCAAATATGATGACAGCACGAAGGAATGGTATTCGTCATCCGGCCGCTTATCTCTGACGGGTAAGCGGTTTTTGCTCTTGATTTGGAAAACGGATGGCAGGGGAATGGTGAAATCTCCCTGCCGCGAAGAATATGGAGGGGAAAATGATCAGGAACGTTGCAATTGTAAGCCTGTCCAGCGGGATTACAGGGGAGGAGTCCGTCCGGTATGAAGTGGAAATCGGCCTGCGCAGGCTGAAAGAATACGGCCTGAACGTAAAGTTTATGCCCCATGCGCTGAAGGGGCTGGAATATGTCCGGGACCATCCGGAAAAGCGGGCGGAAGACCTGCTGGAGGCGTTCCGGGATCCGGAGATTGACATGATCCTGTGTGCCATCGGCGGGGATGACACTTACCGGCTGCTGCCGTATCTCTTCGACCATAACGAACTGGCGGAAGCGGTGACAGACAAAGTCTTTCTGGGCTTTTCGGATACCACCGTCAATCATCTGATGCTCCATAAAGTCGGACTCAAAACATTTTACGGCCAGGCGTTCCTTTGCGATGTCTGCGATCTGGGCCCGGACATGCTCCCCTATACCCGGAAGTACTTTGAAGAATTAATCACGACCGGAACAATCCGGGAGGTCACTCCCAGCGACATCTGGTACGAAGAAAGGAAACAGTTTTCACCGGACCAGGTCGGGACGACAACACCTGCCCATCCCAATCAGGGCTTTGAGCTGCTGCAGGGTTCTCCGGCCTTTTCAGGAAAGATCCTCGGAGGGTGCATTGATTCGCTGTATGATTTCTTCGATGGTGGCCGGTATGCAGACATGCCGGGGCTGTGCGAAAAGTATCATTTGTTCCCGGACAAAGAAGACTGGAAGGAACGCATTCTGCTGCTGGAATCCAGCGAGGAAAAGCCGACGCCGGCGCTGTACCGGAAGGCGTTGGAATTCCTGAAGGGTACCGGCGTGTTTGATGTGGTTTCCGGTGTGCTGGCCGGAAAACCGATGGATGAAACCTATGCCGAAGAATACAAACAGCTGCTGGTCGAAGTGATTAACCGGCCGGAGCTTCCGATTGTGTTCAATCTGAATATCGGGCATGCGATGCCGCGCTGCATTATCCCCTTTGGAGTTGACGCCGCTGTGGATGCGGAAAGGCAGATCATAAGGTTCGCTGAATGAAAGGAAGAATAAAGCGAAGAGGTGTCGGAGAATGAAGTATTCTTATCGTGAAATGCCGGAAGCCATGAAGGGCAATTATGCTGATGTTTCGAGAGACTGGGGGTTTTGCTGGAAAGAGTTTGTGATGACCGTACCGTCTCCGATGTTTCTGGTAACGACCTATAAAGCAAGCGGACTGACAAACGCCTGCATGCAGTCCTGGTCCGTTTTTACCAGTGCTGACCATGGAAAGGGATATTATGCCATTCTCGGAAGCGTGAATAAAGGCGGTCATCTTTACAGTACGCTGAAAGAAAAGCAGGAGGCTGTGATTAACTTCTTTTCTGCAGACTGCTATGATGCCTGCATGTCCACAATCAGGCACAATGAGGCGGAAACAGATGAAATCAGTGCAGCCGGGCTGACGGCAGAACCGGCTGGCTGGGTGAATGCTCCGATGGTTCGGGAATGTTTCATGAATCTGGAATGCAGATATGTCTGGGAAAAAGAAATAGTTCCGGGAGACGATCATGTAATGATCTGCCTGGAAGTGGTCGGGGCCCACATCGATGAGGCATATCTGGCAGACCGGACCGGCGATAAGGGGCTTCTGTATAATATCCATTACCAGCTGAACCCGGAACACATTGAGAAAACGAACCATGATTACGCAGGCGTAATCGTGAAGAAGATTGATATGGGAGAATATTGACACCAGGATCAGGCAGTTGATGTCTTGAAGGAAATTAAAAGCTTGTGTAGGAAAAACAGAATGGATTCCTATTGGCAAACAGCATATGCTGATTTTATGGAAAGACATAAACTCAAGAGAACTCTGATGGGTTACATTGCCGGAGAAAAGAATCTATAGTATTATGAATGAACAGTATGGACAGTCTGTATGATGAGGCATGGTAGGATAATCTGTACAGAGCACTGCGCGAATGCGGAATGGGGTGACAGATGATGGATATTCGAGAATTTGAGGAGATAATGCAGACCGGGGAGAATGTCTACATTGAATTTAAGCGTGGAGGAAAAGGCTTTGAGGATGATGCATATTAGACAGTATGCTCTTTTCTGAACCGCTTTGGCGGAGACCTGTTTCTTGGAATATTGGATGACGGGACAGTAGAAGGTGTTCCGGAGAGTGCGGCACAGGATATGAAACGGAATTTTATCAACCGGGTCAGCAATCCGAACACTTTTTCACCGACTATTTATTTGGAACCGAAGATCTTTTCATATAAAGGAAAGACGGTCATTCGTGTCCATGTGCCGCAAAGTGCGGAAGTGCACAGCTTCAAACGGGAAATCTATGATCGGAACGGAGAATCTGATGTAAAAGTAACAGCAACCAGTGCTATTGCGCAGATGTATGTCCGGAAACAGAATCTCTTCACGGAAAGAAAGATCTATCCATATGTGACGATAGACGATCTGCGGACAGATATGCTGCCGAGATTGCGGATTATGGCTGTCAACAACAGTGGTGATCAGAAGCATCCATGGACCAATATGACAGATGAAGAGATGTTGAAAAGCGCAGGACTGTTTGCGACAGATAGAGTAACCGGTGAAACTGGATTTAATCTGGCTGCGGTAATGCTCCTTGGGAAGGATGACGTGATCCGGGATGTTGTGCCTGCATACCTGACGGACGCCATTTTGCGGCGGGAGAATGTGAATCGGTACGATGACCGGGAGACAGTGACAACGAATCTGATTGACAGCTATGATCAACTCCTGGCCTTTGGACGGAAGCATCTGCCGGATCCGTTTTTCCTGGAGGGCGATCAACGGAAGAGCCTGCGAGGGATTCTGTTGCGGGAAATGATTTCCAATCTGCTGATTCACCGGGAGTTTACCAGTTCCTATCAGGCCAAGTTTGTGATCGAAAGAGACCGGATGTATACGCAGAATGCCAGCAGAGCCTTTTTCGAAGGGTACATCACACCGGAAAATATGGAACCTAATCCGAAGAACCCGATCATTGCTTCTTTTTTCAGAAATATCGGACTGGCAGATCGGCTTGGATCCGGTGTCCGGAATCTTTTTGGATACAGCAAGTATTATTCCGGGAAAGACCCTGTGATGCAGGAGAAGGACGTTTTTACGACAGTTATACCGTTGAAAGAAGTTGCTGATACTGCGAAGGTATCCAATTCATCAACCGAAGCATTTAGCATAGATAATGGAACATCAACTGAAGATGGGAGTGTCGGAGAAAATGTCGGAGAAAATGTCGGAGAAAAACACAAAAACGTCGGAGAAAAAATAAGGGAAGAGATATTGTCTGCTATAAAAGCAGATTCAAAGATTTCAGCGGTAACACTGGCAAAAAAAACCAATGTTACTTCCAGAACAGTGGAGCGTTATTTACAGGTATTACGAGAAGAAGGTATTATTATACGCCACGGGGCTGCGAGAGGAGGATACTGGGAAACAAAAGAATAGCTTACGAAATTTTGATTCCTAAGGTGGCTGGGTTCTGCCATATCCCAGCGGCGTCTGATATGAAAAAAACAGTTCTCACCGGATCAGGTCGATTCCTTTGGAGTAGATGCTGCTGTGGATACGGAAAGGCGATCATAAGGTTTACTGAATGAAAAGAAACACAAAGCAAAGAGGAGATGAGAGCAAGGCGAAGGCAGGATGCAAATGAAGAAGGATATGAAATAGGGGGAAATAGGAATATGGATTACAGCCGGAAGATATCAGAACGGCAGTGGAACCTTCCAGATAAGGGTGAACTGGAAAGCCGCAGGGAAGCGACGTATATGGACGATATTATTCAGAAGGACCATATTCAGCGAAAACTGCTGGAATATCTGGACGGGATTGATACGGTGTTTGATGGCGGCGCCGGGAGCGGACGGTTCTCGATCCTTCTGGCAAAACAGGGCTGCCATGTGACCCATTTTGATATTTCTCAGCCAATGATTGATAAAGCACGTGAGACGGCGGAACAGGAAGGTGTTCTCGACAGGATTACTTTTGTCAAAGGCGCGTTGGAAGACCTGAGTGCGTACCGGGACAAGGAATTCGATCTTGTTATATCATTTGATGCGCCGATTTCTTATACGTATCCCAATCAGAACAAAGTGATTGGCGAACTGGTGCGGATTGCCAAGAAACGTATCATGATCAGTGTGTCCAGCAGGCTGGGTTCGTTGCCGTATCTGGCAAATCCGATCCAGAAGAATCAGTTTTTCCTGGATGAAAATGCTGACGATCCCTTTGTGCAATGGTGTGTTGCCAACAGGGAGCAGATGATCAGCGGATTTGCTTTTAACAGAAAAAACGCTGAAAAGCTGCTGGCGGATGGCCTGATGGGCGGAGAAGAAGAGATTGCCCAGTATGAACAGGGCGGAACACCCTGGTGCATTACCTACACGTTTATGCCGGATGAACTGGAGAAAACCCTGTCCGGATATGGTGTGAAGAACATTCATCTCTCGGGTCCCGGCGCCTATGGGAGAACAATTCCCCGTGAAATCCTGACAAAGATCATGAAGGATCCGAAGCAGAAGAAAGATTTTCTTGATTTCTGCTATCAGTATGATTCCAATCCATATGTGTGCGGTATGGGAAAAGACAATCTGCTGGCGGTTGGGGAAATATGATTGGGCATCTTTTTTTCTTCCGTCCGGATATGGTATGATATACAGGATAAGTGGCAAGGAATCAACAAAGGTGGGGTATGATGGACCTGAAGCAATTTGCGGACCAGATTGAAGCGATGACCTGCATCATGTCGGTGGAGGAAAAGGAAGATGGTTCCTGCGGGGAAATCCGGATTGTGACCGGGAACAAGGCATATATTGATTCCATTGAAAACCCATCCCCGGATGTTCCGCAGCTGAAGGCGGCCCGTTTTGAGCCGAACAGCCTTTATGAACAGTATATCCCGAAGGATCTGAATTTTGAGCTGTTCTGCTATAACTGCGCGGTCCGGAAAAAACCCATGCATACCTATGTCCACCCGGAACGCTTTGACTTCTGGTTTGATATCTATATGCTCCCTGTCGGGCACGAAGGGAATATTCATTACTGTACATATACCCAGGTGGTGACCCATCAGGCTGAAACCGAAAAGATGGCCAGCCTTTCTCAGGACACTGCCCAGGATGTTCTCAGTACCTGTATCAAACTGCGCGGCGTAAAGGATGAATCCGATTTTGAGCAGACAATGAACAGTGTGATCCTGGATCTTCGGGATCTGTGCAAAGCCAAGAACTGCGTGGTCCTGCTGATGGATACCAGGCAAAAAACCTGCCGGATTCTCAGCGAGGCGCTCGAATCTTCGGAAGATCTGGACCAGCTGAGAAAAGATATGATGCCGGATTTCTATGATGTGGCCCTGTCATGGCTGGACACCATCGGCGGAAGCAACTGCCTGATTGTGAAGGACCAGGCGGATATGGAATATATCCGGGAAAGGAACCCGGCCTGGTATCAGTCCCTGCTGAGATCCCAGGTTCAGAGCCTCGTTGTTTTCCCGCTCAAGTCCGGGGAGGAGCTGATCGGCTATATCTGGGCGACCAATTTTGATACGGTCAACACCCTGCGGATTAAGGAAACGCTTGAGCTGAGCACCTATTTCATCGCCTCCGAGATTGCCAACTACATCCTGCTGTCCCGCCTGAGGGAACTCAGCACGATGGATATGCTGACCGGCATTATGAACCGGAACGAAATGAACAACCGGATTGACGAGCTCCGGGAAGGCAGGGACAGGATTGACCGGCTGGGCGTTGTCTTCGCGGATCTGAACGGATTGAAGAGGGTCAATGACCAGTACGGCCACGAAGAAGGGGACAGTATGCTGAAGAACGGGGCCGCTGTTCTGAGGCAGGTGTTTGCCGGGGATGAGATTTACCGGGCGGGTGGCGATGAGTTTATGATTCTGACCCGCGGCCGGGAGGAAGAAGAACTCAATCAGAAATGTGAGGAAATCAAACGGCTGGCTTCCAGTTTCCCGAAGGTCAGTTTCGCGGCAGGATGCTGTGTGATTCAGGATTCCAGGGAGATCAGGGATGCCCTGAAGAAAGCAGACGAGCGAATGTATCAGGATAAGGAAGCATACTATCACAGCAATCCGGAACTGAGACGGTGATGGCCGAAGTTCCGGATTCTTTGCCGCTGGGTTAAGACAAAACAGGAGGAGCGAACAGGATGAAGACGTCTACAATCATTGTTATATGCGCACTGGTGGTGATGAATCTCATTTCTTTCTTTTTGATGGGCTATGACAAGCAGCGTGCCCAGAAGAAGCAGTGGAGGGTGCCGGAAAAGGTGCTTTTCCTTTCGGCAATCCTGTTCGGTGCGCTCGGCGGAACGCTGGGAATGTTTGTGTTCCGCCATAAGACCAAACACTGGTATTTCAGAGTATTCTTTCCGCTGCTGCTGGTGCTGCAGGCGGGGATCCTGGGGTATCTGTGGAGCAGGGGCATCATATGATTTCTGCACCGGAGAAGGCCAGTCGGTTGCATCTCAGAAAAACAGGCAAAAAACATTAAATACCTATTGACATAGTAGGTCAATGATGATATACTCCGATCCATCAACCAAGGGAAAGGAGTGCGGAGCATGTTCAGGAAGGCTGCCATGGCAGGTTCTATGTGTTGTCGAATGCTGATCTCCCGGGCATGTTCCATGGCGAAGGGTTCCGGCTCATCTGCCGCGCACCTTTGAGCCACACAGCGGTGATGCTGTGACGGCCGGCCGCCAGATGCCCGGGAGCGTAAAGCCCCGGTTTTTATTTTCCTGACCCGGAAAGGAAGTCAGCTGCATGAACTGGAGTTATATTCAGAAAGTGCTGCCGCTTTACGAAAAGGCGGCGCTGCTGACGGTTCGCATCGGATTGCTCGGCATTCTGTTTGCTGTTCTTGTCGGCCTGCTCTGCAGCGCGGTCCGGCAGCTGAAAATCCCCGTGCTTCGGTCAGTGGTTTCGGCTTATATCGAACTGAGCCGGAATACGCCGCTGTTGATCCAGCTGTTCTTCATCTACTACGGTCTGCCGAAGATCGGAATCCGGACGAGCGCGGAAGCCTGCGGCATCGCGGGCCTGGCCTTTCTCGGCGGAAGCTATATGGCGGAAGCATTCCGCAGCGGCCTGGAAGCGGTCGGAAAGATCCAGCATGAAAGCGCGGTAAGCCTGGGGCTGACGGGTTTGCAGGCCTTCCGGTATGTCATCCTGCCGCAGGCGTTCGCAATCAGTATTCCGGGCATCATGGCGAATGTGATCTTCCTGCTGAAGGAAACGAGCGTATTCTCCGCAATCAGCCTGATGGATCTGATGTTTACGGCGAAGGACCAGATCGGCCTGTATTACAACACGACGGAGTGCCTGGCCTTGCTGGTTGCCTTTTACCTGGTAATCCTGCTCCCAGTCTCATTGTTGGGAAGCCTGCTTGAAAGGAGGGCTCGGCATGCAGAGTTTGGGGGTTGAAGTGCTGTTCAAGGGAAAGAACTTCGCCCGCCTGATGGGCGGCATGTGGACGGCGCTGAAGATCAGCCTGGTTTCCATTGCGATCAGCATAGTGCTCGGGCTGCTCCTGGGCATGCTTGTGAGCAGGAAAAACCGGGTTCTTCGGGGTGTGATGCGGTGCTACCTCGAGTTCATCCATATCATGCCGCAGATGGTTCTGCTTTTCCTGGTATTCTTCGGAACGTCGAAGGCTTTCGGCTGGAACCTTTCCGGGGAATTATCCTCCGTGATCGTCTTTTCCCTGTGGGGAACGGCGGAAATGAGCGATCTGGTCCGCGGAGCGGTAACAAGTGTGCCGAAGATCCAGTACGAGAGTGCGATGGCACTGGGCATGACGCAGGCACAGGTGAACCGGTATGTGATTCTGCCCCAGGCCGTCAGGCGGCTGATTCCGCAGTCCATCAACCTGATTACGAGGATGATCAAAACAACGAGCCTTGTGCTGATGGTCGGCGTGGTGGAGATTCTGAAAGTTGCCCAGCAGATCATCGAGGCAAACCGAAAGGCCAGCCCGAACGCTGCCTTCGGGGTTTATCTGACTGTATTCCTGCTTTATTTCCTGCTCTGCTGGCCGGTGAGCCTGCTGGCAAAACATCTTGAAAAACGATGGGGGTGAAACCATGGCGGAACCGGTACTGACGATCGAGCACCTGACAAAGGAATACGACGGCCAGACCGTTCTGAAGGATATCAGCCTCCAGGTTCATGAAGGAGAAGTCATCGTCATTGTCGGGCCGAGCGGCAGCGGAAAGAGCACACTCCTTCGATGTATTAACGCTCTGGAAGATATCCAGGGCGGAGAGATCCGGCTCCGCGGGCAGAAAATCACCGCGGGAGCAAAGAACCTGCCGCAGATCCGGCAGAAAATCGGGATGGTCTTCCAGAGCTACGAGCTGTTTCCTCACCTGACGGTGATGAACAAT
>Ga0310690_10011377_pt1 | contig 10984 bp, 11 predicted proteins | sample AusTroGonzalo_MG_2_FD_207661 | JGI IMG/M metagenome (GOLD analysis project Ga0310690, IMG submission 207661) | Bovine rumen microbial communities from tropical cattle in Woodstock, Queensland, Australia - Gonzalo_04 (v2) (version 2) | ecosystem: Host-associated > Mammals > Digestive system >...
TCGTTCTCCCGCTTGAGACCGCCCAGGATATCCACCGTAAAGGACGTGGTGAGCGCCGTCAGGGCCGATCCGCCGGCCGGGAATCCGGCCGATATGAGTCCGAGGATAAACAGCACCCCCACCACGGACGGCAGGAACTTGGAACAGGCCACCTCCGGGAACAGCGCATCTCCCTTGGCTTCTATGCCGTGAAGGGCCGCAAACTGGTACAGGAACACGCCCAAAACCAGAAACAGCGCAATGACCACCGTCTGCAGGATGTTACTCACGATCAGGTTCTTCTGGGAGTCCCGCACATTCTTGCAGGCGAGGGTGCGCTGCATCATGTCCTGGTCCAGCCCCGTGGTGGCAATGACCGTGAACAGGCCGCCCAGCAGCTGCTTCCAGAAGAATTCCGGATGGTCGATGTCGTCGAAATAGAACACCCGGGCCATGGATTTGTCGAAAACCCCCACTTCCTTGCCGATTAACACCAGACAGATGCCCACCGTAACCAGCATGCACAAGGTTTTGAACAAATCTACCCAGATGACGGATTTCACCCCGCCGCGGAAAGTATAAAGCCACGCCAGCAGCACGCAGGCGGCCACCGTTACCCAGAAGGGGACACCCATCGGCCCGAAGACCAAAAGCTGCAGCGTAGAGCACATCAGGAACAGCCGCACGGAGGCACCCAGCATCTTGGAGATGAAGAAGAACCAGGCTCCCGTTTTATACGAGGACATGCCGAACCGCTGCTCCAGATACTGGTAAATGGAAACCACCCCCAGCTTGAAATACAGGGGAGTTAGCACGAAGGCTATCACCAGATATCCCAGGAAGAAGCCCAGGCACATCTGCAGATAGCCGAACCCGGAGGTGGCCACCATCCCCGGGACGGATACGAAGGTGACCCCCGACATGCAGGAGCCGATCATGGCCAGGGCCACCACCCACCAGCTGGTGGACCGGGTGGCGTAAAAATCTTGTTTCTTAGCTTTCATGGCTTTCCGGCAGGGACTCTGCGGCCCCCTTGATACTGTCTTTGAACGCCCTTCCGACGGGCAGCGGGTCCTTCACCCCCATCAGCTGCACCTCTGTGCCGGACTTGGATTCTATCCGCCATACCGGCACGATATAGGACCGGTGGATCCGGATGAATTTCCCTTCCGGAAGCAGGTCCAGCACCTTTTTGAGGGTAATCTGGGACACCACGTCTTCCTGGTGGTCCAGGTGGACGCAGGAGTAATTGTTCCGCGACTCTATGTACTGGATGGCGGACAAGGGCACATGCACTGTTTTGTAGTCGCTTTTCAGGAGGATTTCTTCGTCGGCCACCGCATCGAAACTGCGCTTGTACAGGGACGAGCGGGCGTTGTCCAGGGCGGCCGATACCTCATGCGAGGCCGCCTGGGCCCAGATTCGGGCGCCGTACAGCCCCCGCATGGTGCTGAAGGAAACCACCGCCAGCAGCAGCACCCACATGGCCCGCTGGTGCAGTTCCATCCGGCCCGATATGGTGTCTGCATCCCGGGGGAACTCTACCCGGCTGAGAGTCATGAGGAACGTGATGACCGCTATGAGGAACAGGGCGCCCGCCACCGTCCAGAAGCCGCGGGCCCCTTTCATGAGCATGGGCCCCAGGGCTTCCCGGCACAGGAAATACACGAAGTACAGCCACCCGGCGTATCCGAGCACGTACCCCGGATGCCACTGGGCCCATTCCCCGATGGGAAAAAGGAACATCATCCCCGGCAGCACAAGGATGCAGAAGATGATGTCCGCCAGGTGTCCGCTTTTCACGGCCGAAACTTAGAATTCGTAACCGGCGAACTCGATGTCGCGGGCAGCACGGTCTTTCCAGGCCTGGCTGGCGAAGGCGTTGGCCAGGTTGTCCTTAACGCCCTGGGCGTCTCCCTGGCGGGCGCAGATGATGGCCTTCAGGTACTGCACGCGGGTGTCTTTGCAGTGGACGGCCTCTGCGGCCTTGTCCAGCTGGTCTGTAAGGATATAGGCCAGCACGGTGTTGTTGCAGCAGCCCTGCTTGTCCTTGAGGGTTTCGGCGGCTTCCTCGTAACGGCCGGTGAGGATTTGGACAATGCCCAGGTTGGCCTTGCCGTCTGCGTTGGCAGCCTGGCGGAAGTAGGTTTCCGCCGTATCCAGGTCTTCGTTCCGGAGGGCGATTACGCCCTTGGCGTTGAGGACGTCTGCGTCGGAGGCCTTCACCTTGGCCAGCGCCTGTTCACCCTGGGAATCCTTGCCCTGGGCCAGGTAGGTGACGGCCAGGTTGTACTGGGCACGGTCTGAACCATAGCGCTCCACGGCCTTCTTGTAGATGCTTTCCTTCTTGTCGAAATCGTTGACCACGGACGCGGCCCTCAGGAGGGCTTCCTCGTCCAGGATATCGGCATTCTGCTCCAGGAGCTCCAGAAGCTCTTCGTTGGTATAGTTCTGATACTCCACGTTGGCGATGAGACGGGCGCGGCGAAGCTCCGGCAGCACTTCTCCCTTGAGGGCGGTGTACACCTGGGACATGTTCCGGATTTCGTTCTCCCGCACGGCCGGGTCTGAATACATGGACAGGACGCGCAGGATGAGCTCCTTGTCTTCGATGTCCGATTCCGCCACCAGCTGCTGGAAGCCTTCCCAGTCTTCACCGGCACTGCGGACCGACGGGTCCAGCGTTTCCAAACCCCGGGTTACCTGGTCCCAGGCCTTTGAGGCCGATGCGGAACGGTCTCCGGACAGCTTGTTGTTGCGGTCTTCGGCGCCTTCCGGGGAGGCATAGGCCACAATCTCCGTTCCGGTGATGGTGGCGCGCTCGTCACGGGCGATGGCGTCCAGGGCGGCCTGGAAGTCCTTGACGGAAGAGCCCTTGAGTTCCGAACTGCGGACCTCCGAGCTGTTCACCAGGTACTTGATCTGGCCTTCCGTGCTGCTGGTGATGATGTCTTTATAGTTGTCTTCCTTGAAGGACAAGTCTCCCTGACGCTTGACCAGCATATAGGTGGTGTTGGCGCCGTCCGCCACCTTCCGGGTGGGGAGGGCGATGCTCTTGCCGCCGGCCAAAACGCGGGCCCGCAGCTCCAGGAAGCACTTTTCCATGCCTTCCACATAGTCGAACTTAAGCTGTTCGGTTACCCTCTGGCCCTGTGAAGAGATGACTTTGTAATTGTCCTTTACCTTTTCTCCCTGGTACTTGAACGGCTTCATGGCCGCTTCTCCTCCCTCGTACACGATAACCGGGGTTACCTCCAGGATAACCTTGGGGTTGAAGTAATCTTTGGGGCAGTCTGCCGTGACGGTTGCGAATATCTGCCCGGCCACCACTTCCAGGACGGCGGGGTTGCAGGAAATCTTTACGGCATCGGCCTGTTTGGCCATCTTTTCCGGCGAGGCGCAGGATGCAGCTGCCGCCACAAGGGCGCATACAGCGAAGAATTTGACGATTTTGTTCATATAATGGTTCTATTGTTGTCTGAAACGCAAATATAACAAAAAATTAGTAAATTTGCAGGACTATGGATTTACAAGCCTTAAAGAATAAATACGATATCATCGGCAACGACCCGGTGCTGAACGACGCCCTGGAAACGGCGGTCAAGTTCGCTCCCACCGGGCTCAGCGTCCTCATTCAGGGGGAAAGCGGTGTGGGCAAGGAAAACGTGGCCCGCATCATCCATCAGTATTCCCCCCGCCGGCAGGGCCCCTTCTTCGTGGTCAACTGCGGTGCCCTTCCCAAGGAGCTGGTGAATTCGGAACTGTTCGGCCATGTGAAAGGCTCCTTTACCGGCGCCTCGGACACCCGCAAGGGATATTTCGAAGATGCGGACGGGGGCACCCTTTTCCTGGACGAGATTGCAGAGCTTCCGGCCGAATCGCAGGCGCTGCTGCTCCGCGTGCTCCAGAGCGGGGAATACCGCAAGGTGGGTTCCAACAAGGTGGAACACACGGATGTGCGTGTGGTGGCCGCCACCAATGTGCAGCTGTACGAAGCCGTCAAGCGCGGCAAGTTCCGCGAAGACTTATACTTCCGCCTGTCGGCCGCCCAGGTGAGAATTCCGCCCCTGAGGGAGCGTAAGAGCGATATTTACCTTCTGTTCCGCAAGTTCACGTCCGATTTTTCGGAGGTGAACGGCATGTGCAAAATCTCCCTTCGCCCGGACGCCATCCGCCTGCTGGAACAATACCGCTGGCCCGGAAACATCCGCCAGCTGCAGGGCTTCACCCAGTCCCTCACGGCCCGGCTTTCCCAGAAGATTACGCCCACCCTGCAGCGCATAGAACTTTCCGCCGCAGACCTCCTTCCCTATATGCCCCGGGAGGAAGGGGAACCCATCCCCGTCCTGTACGAGGGCCCGCAGCCTTCATCGGCCTTTTCCCAAAGCGAACGGGAGGCCATCGTGAAGGCCATTTTCGATTTGAAGCAGGATGTGGACGCCCTCAAGGCCCGCATGGACCGGAGGGAACTGCCCCCGCTTCCTCCCCGGGCCGAAGACACCCAGGAAGCAGAGTGGCAGGGAGAGGAGGCTTTCCCGCAGGAGCGCCCCGTCTTCCATGTGGAACCGGTTACGGAAGCCCGGGACCATACCACCACCCTGTCTCTTCGCAAATCGGAGGAAGAGCTCATCCGGCACGCACTGGAAAAGCACGGCGGCAACCGCAAGAAGGCCGCCGAGGAACTGGGCATGAGCGAGCGCACCCTATACCGTAAACTGCCGCCGGAATTCCGCAGGAAATGAGGAGCGTCTTCCAGCATATCGTCCGCTTTGCCGTGATGGCCGGTGTTGCCGGCTGTCTCCTTGCCTCTTGTGGAATTTATTCGTTTACAGGCACTTCCATTCAGCCGGACGTAAACACCATCACCATCCCCTATGTAGAGAACCGGGCGGTGCGCATCAATCCGTCCCTTTCCAACGACCTCACGGACGCCCTGCAGGACAAGTTCCGCAAGCTCACCCGCCTGGAACAGGTGGACGTGGACGGAGACCTGGAGCTGGTGTGCGAGATTACGGGATATGAAGTGAAGGCCACGGCCATCACCGCAGAGGAAACGGCCGCCCAGAACCGCCTCACCGTAACCGTCCGGGTGGAATTCTCCAACCGGAAATACCCGGAAGACGACGTGAAGAACAATTTCTCGGCCTACGAAGACTTCGACGCAACCCTTTCCCTGGATGCCGTGGAGGCCGGGCTGTGCGAAACCATCATCGAAAAGCTGGTGGAAGATATTTTCAATGCAACCGTTGCGCAATGGTAGGACCTTCTTCTCATATCGACATCCATTCCCTCACGCTGGACGAGCTGGTGGGGGTGGTGAACCTGTATCCCTGGTACGCCGCCGCCCGGGTGGAACTCTGTTCGCGCATGTCCGGCATGGGCGGTGACAGCTGGGGGGAAGAGCAGTTCGCCGGAGAGGCCCTCTATGTGGCCGACCGGGGCAAGATTGCCGTTTTCCTGCAGCGGGGCAAGAAGGGGGACTATTCCGACAAAGACGTGCAGAAGCTGCTTTCCTCCTACCTGGAACCGTCTCCGGATTCATCGGCCGAACATCAGGTGCGCGTGGTGGGCGGAGACTATTTCTCCCAGTCTCAGTACGACAACGTGCGCCGCGGAACCGACAATATCTTCACCCGCTTTGCCGCCAAATCACGTCCGGAGGGTTCTCCCGAGGAGGAAACGGGCAGTGAAATCGCAGACCGTTTCGCCACCGAAACCCTGGCCCGGATCTTCGCCGAACAGGGCCGGACAGAGGAGGCAAGACGCATTTATTCCCGTCTGGTTTTGGATATTCCGGAAAAAAGTGCTTACTTTGCATCCCTTATTGACGAATTGAATTAAAAAGTTAACAATATGAACGCAGCATTCACTGTCCTGGTCGTCCTCATTATCATTGCGGCCATTCTCCTGATTGCGGTCGTCCTCCTGCAGAACGGCAAGGACGGCGGCCTCGCCACCAACTTCACTTCCGCCAACCAAACCCTCGGTGTCCGCCAGACGGCAACCATCCTGGAAAAGGCCACCTGGTACCTGGTCGCCTTCATTCTGGTGCTCTCCATCGTCACCGTGTTCGCCGCCCGCGGAACCACCCAGCGCGGTTCCAACGACGCCGTCAGCACCGAAATCCTGAACCAGGTAGACGCTGCGGCCGACGAGGCTCCCGCATTCCCTGTCCCGCAGGAAAACCCGGAGAACTAATCCGGTTCCCGATATACGAGCAGCCGCCGGTCCGTGAAGACTGGCGGCTGTTCGTATATTCGCATCTTTTCCGTATCTTTGCGCTGTAGTATATTCAACGCCCAGAAGATGAAAAACCGGAAAAACGCATGCTGCAGCCTTGCAGCCCTCATTTTGTGCCTGTGCTCCTTCGCCGCCTGCGACCCGCTGGACGGCCTTGTCACAGCTATCGTTCCCACTAACAGTGCATCCTCCTATTCGGTAAGCCTTCCTGCCAGCTTAACCGATTATACTCCCACCACCAAGAGTGTCGTCTTCGCCAAGGACGGCACCAGTATCGGCAACATTTTCGATTCTTCAGATAAAATATATGTGTATCTGGAGCGCGGCGGTGCCATCATCGGCATGGCCCACAACGGCAAGGACGACTTTGTAACCCTTTCGCCCACAGCCATTAACGGTAAGCTGGCCACGCTCAGCGGCACCCTCGCTTTTTTCAAGGAAATGGAAGACGAGGAAGGCAACGTTTCCTATACCTCCGTCCCGGCGGCCGTTGGAGACATCCTGCACCTTTTCTACAGGATGGGAGACCCGGATACGGAACCGGTGTTCTCCAGCTTCTTCTTCAAGCCGCAGGACGGAAGCTCCTCCAGCGCGGCCGCCCTGGACTATGCCATCGCCTACATGATGATTGCCGGGATAGACGCCCAGTCCGGGAACATGCTGTCCCTTGTGCAGGTGAACAACACGTCCAAGACCACCGCAGAGTTTGAAGCCCTGGGCTCCATGTTCCGCCGCCGGCTCACCTTCAAGGATCAGCACAACAACGCCGTTTCCCCCAACATCCAGGAAGTCACGGTAACGGCCGGGAACGGTTCCGCCGTTATCCGCTATGCCCCGCTGGCCCCGAACAAGTATGAACGGGATGTCTATCATATAGCGAACGACAACAAGAATGTGTACGATGCCAGCGGGGACATGTTCTTTGCCATGATGTTCAATTACGACTCAGACCACGGCACCGCCGGAGACCATCTTGTGTTCTTCGCCCAGGACGATAACGAAAACTACTACCAGGGTTCCCTGGGCGCGCCCGAAGGAGGATTCTCAAACGGCAAGTACTATTATGGAGATACGGACATGCTCTGGCAGTGGCAGCGCATCAAACCCACCCTCCTGGGAACCGAAGCCCAGCCGGACGAATCGGATTGGTACAACATTGAAGAAACCTTTGTCCGAATCCAGAACCGGAGCTTCGGATATGTTATCAACATGGTTAACAATTCAACCGTGACGATGGAATACCTCACGGCAGGCCACACGCCCGGAACAGATGAGTTCCTGACGGCTCCCGCCGCAAACCTTTCGCTGCTGCTCGATGGGGACAATACCATCCAGAATGGAAACGCCGAGAAGGCCATCTATGTCTATGGCGGCCTGAGCCTGGGTTGTTTCATGGGCGACTCTTCTGCTACGCTCACCGTTACGGCCGGCAGCGCCGACTATTGCGGCATCCGAAGCCTGGGCAGCTACGACTCGTCCAACAACCGGCACGACAAGACGGAGGAGGAAGACGTTAGCGACCTGCTGGCCGCAGAATACTACACTGTAACCCGAAGCGCCCGCACCGACAACGAAGACGGCACCTTCACCTGGACCTACACCGTAAAGCACAAGTAATGCTTGCGGAGAAAAGAGCAAATCCCGCCCCGGACTGTGATGAAACACAAATTAAGTTTGAATATGAAAAAGGTTCTGTTCTCCCTATTTGCTACTCTTCTTGCCGCTAGCGCCCTCCTGGCACAAACGCCGGAGGAAATCCTGGCCAAAATGAATCAGGAGTGTGCCCGTTTCGATACCGAGGGTTTTTCTGTGGTAATGGATATGAAGCTGCCCCTTCTGGGAACATACACTACACAGATGTACTCCCTGGGCGACAAATTCAAGGGCGTTGTCGATGTCAAGGGTGACATTTCCGTTATGTGGTCCGACGGTCTTACGGACTGGGACTATGATGTGTCCAAGAACGAGCTCACCATCACCAACGCCAAGCCTTCGGAGGATACGGAGGCCGAGGGCAATGTGAAAGCGCTCAAAAACGTCACCGAGGGATATGATGTAAAGCTGAAGAAAGAGACGGCCGAGGCCTGGTATTTCGTCTGCACAAAATCCAAGACCAACACCAACAAGGATGATCCCAAGAAAATGGACCTGGTTGTCTCCAAGACCACTTATCTTCCTATCAGCACCTCTATCAAGGAGAAGGGCGTTAGGGTAACTATGCGCGATTTCGCCATCGGCGTCTCGGAAGAACAGGTAACGTTCGATCCTGCAAAATATGCCGATGCCAAGATTATTGACAAAAGATAAAACAAAGTGGAACGCAATACGTTAATGATTAAATAACAAAAGATTACGTTCAAATGCATAACCCGTCTTCGTGGAAGCAGTTTCTGCTATCGCTTCTGGCCACCACCGTGTCCATCGCCCTCACTTTCGGCACCTCGGGCATCATCAACTACAAGAAAAAACAAAGCGAGAAGCGCCAGATTGTGATGATGGTGATGTACGACATGTACAACTCCCTGACTTCGATTGAGAAGGCCGATTCGTCCATCCGTCAATCGATGGAAATCCAGCGTCAGCTGGCCGGGAATCCCGCCCGGTTTGAAGATCTCCGCTTCCACATGGCTCATTCAATACCTAGAGTTGATTTTACAGAGACCACGGAGCGCATTTTCTCGTCCAGTATCGAAACCATCAATACAGTGGGCAACGTGCTGTTCACCGAGAATGTGGCGACGTTCTACCAGATGCGCCAAGTGTATAAAACAACGGTCACGGACCCCGTTATCAATGACGTTGAGCAGAATGTGTCATTCTCCACGATAAAGGGCATCCTTGCTTTTGATTACTCGGTATATGCCCTGACAAGCTGCAGCATCCTGATGGATATGCGGCATCTTTACGCCCAGTGCCGGCAGATGATGAAAGTCTCCGACGAGGAGATAGAATCTTATCGTAAAGCCAGGGCACAGATAGAGGAAAACGTGTCGGAAGGCGATGAAGGCTCGGACGCCATTTTCGAAATCATCGATTTGCAAAGCAGTATCAACGAGTCGAAGGCTAAACTGGATCTGCAATAACAAAGACCGGCTTCCAAACGGTGCCCTTTCTATTTTTTCGATTTGAAGGTATCTCGTCCTCTCCGAGATTCCGCTGCGCTACGCTTCCGGCATCTCTCCCGCCTGCGGCGGGAACTGGAGGAGCGAAGCGACGATGGCGCCTTCTCGCCCTCTCCGAGATTCCGCTGCGCGGGGGAAGTCTTATTTGGTGAAATAGCCCATGAGGGCGGCCTGGTAGTCAAGGAGGGCCTGGGCGCCTTTGGGGGAGATCCGGCAAACGGTGTGGGAACCACGGCCCTCACCGCTGCGGGAAACCTTGATGTAGCCAGCCTCTTCCAGGTTGGAAATCTGGACGCTGAGATTCCCGGACGTGGCTTTAGTGAGCTCTTTGAGGTACACAAAGTCGGCATTGTCCAACGAGTCCAACGCCACCATCAGCTTGAGGCGAAGCTCGTTGTGCAACAGGGGATCCAGATCCTTAAGCTCCATGATTTGCGTATCTTTCAAACAAGTGCCCAGGAATGATGAGGGCAAAAACGGCGCAAAGCGCCACACAAAGCATTTGCCATGCCCAAAGATCCCCTTGCAGGAGGAACGCGCCAATCCCGACGGCAGCTGCCACAAGCCCTCCCACCACCATCGGCCGGAAGCGACTCTGCTCTCCGGTAATAAAGGCGCCGATGCCCACGAGGAGGCAGATCAGGGGGTTCTCCACCACCTCATAAACGCCTGAGAATCCAAAGATAAAGCCACCGATTCCAATGGCGCAGGCGGCAAAGATCCAGTAATCCAGCACCAGTTTGGACCCTCTGGAACGCATGTGGGTACGCTGGTACTCCTTACGCAGGATAAGCGCCATCATCGGCAGGCCGATCAGTGGAATCCCCACCCACAACCACAGGCACCAGTCCTGGTGAAACCGCTGCCAAAGGACGAATTCCAGCAGATAAAAGAACGCCGTGAGCCAGCCCCAGAGCGGGAAGAGCCCGCCCCCGGTGGGAATGACATCCATCTTAACTTTGCCCCTGGTATGGGCAATCACTTCGAGAGCGTCAAAGTTGTCTTCCATAACAGGGGCAAAGATACGAATTTAATCTGACCAGCTGGCCTTTCTGGTGGCTTTCATCCTGAAATAGGCTTCCCTGCCGTCTTTTGTCCTGAAGTAGGCCAGGGCGGTGTAGGAGCCGTCCTTGTTGTCGGTAATCCGGCAGGTGGCCTTGGCCAGTTCCACATTGCTGCCGGGAGCGGAAACCGAGGACTCGGGATTGTTTACCGGATCATAGCCCTGATTGACATCCTTCAGCGAGAACAGGTTCATCCAGGCCATTCCGTCGGGATCCTCGCCCAGCATGTCGATTTCCTTGCCCACCTGGTCCGGACGGATATGCACGGTGCCGCCGCCGACAGTGGCATAAACGGGATGTTCCTTGCCGAACTCGATGAAAAAGACCTTGTCCACGCCGTGGTCTTTCTTCGTTCCATAGACGATATAGTCACGGAATCCTTCGCCTTCCGGGAGGTCTTCCACGGTAACCTCCTTCTCGTCCATCACATAGACGTTGTCTTTCAGTTTGTCGGCTTTCTTGAGGCCTTCGTCCTGCGGTTCGTCCTTTGGCATCCCCACAACGGTACCCACACCCGTTGCAGACTTGTCTCCCTTGGTGTAGGAGCCCGTAACCGTGCCTTCTTCAAAGGTGTCCGGT
>Ga0310690_10011378_pt1 | contig 10984 bp, 12 predicted proteins | sample AusTroGonzalo_MG_2_FD_207661 | JGI IMG/M metagenome (GOLD analysis project Ga0310690, IMG submission 207661) | Bovine rumen microbial communities from tropical cattle in Woodstock, Queensland, Australia - Gonzalo_04 (v2) (version 2) | ecosystem: Host-associated > Mammals > Digestive system >...
TCGTATTCGATATCAGCAGCTATGGTGTCAAAGGAGATCTGAAAATCATAGTCATTTTTATAGACCTTTTTCCGCCAGTCCTTTTCCGCCTGTTTCTTTTTGAGCTTTTTGAAATACTCAATCCGTTCCAGGAGATAACGCTGCAAGCCAAGCTCTTTGAGGGTAAGCCGCTGCCGGGGAGCTTCCGGCTTCTGGGCTTTCTTCTGGGCGGCTTTCGGCTTAGATCCGGAAAGCAGATAACTCGGGACCGTGGCGAGGTGGTGAATCGTCATAGAATAGTAATAAAGCATCGGCATATCGTAGATGAGGAAAGAGTGCTTTGCTGTCTGTCCCTTATAGGATGCGGAGTATTCCTTCAGATGGAGGCCGGAAATGAGGTTTCCCTCAATGGCTCCCTTCAGCTCGCCTTTGTCCCTCTTGGCCTTGAGCTTTGTGTTCTGCTCGATCTGCTCCGTAAAGTCGAGCGTTGCCGGAGTGAACAGCAGCTTATCCATAGAGGCTACAATTTCTTCTATGATTTGATCTGATACCCGCTGAGACGGATCTGAGCCGGACATTTTATGGAAGATCTGACTCGGGGTGATGATGATCCCTTTCCCGTTTTCCTGGACGATCTGACCAACGGCCTCCATCACATCATAATCAACCCGGGTAAGCTCTACAGTTTTCTCTCCGTTCCTGCCGGTAATAGTAGCCTTTACCTTTACAGGGTGGTTATCCTTGCCCACATCGATATTAGCAACACCTTTTCCCCTTGCGATTGCTAACATGTTCCTGGCAACCTTGGATTGCAGGAGAACGATATTCCCGGACGATTGAATCTCTGTGATTTCCCGCAGAGCTTCATCCGGCGAAACCTTACTGAAAACTATATCAGAGCAGAGCTTACAGGCAGCCTCGACAAATTGCCGGTCCCGATCATCAAACAGGCGGCCTTCAAGCGGGGAAGTGTAGACGAGTTCTCCCGCCAGAACATCCGGCAGATTGAGAAAGTGTATAGCCTCGTCCTGATGATTGACGGCAAAGGCCCGCTTCGTGATAACCCAGGCAACAGCTATTTTCTTTTTGTCCTCTGGCGTAGGTTCTTCCTCCGGGGATGTGAACTCATAAGAGAAAATACTGGAGGCGAGATGAAACATATCATAAATGGCGGAGGGGCCTACGATCTCCCGGATTCTCGGATCGTACAGGCAGCAAAGCTGTTCAACCTGTGAATCAATGTCAGTTTCTCCAGATTGAATGCGTTCAATAAAAGACGGAGGCGGCAGCTGCTCAGAGGAATCCGGCGTTTCCGGCTCTTTGATGGTGGGGCCTTCTTCTTCGCTGCCGGAATCGAATGTGATGACCCGGGGCTTAACTTCCGGGTGATCGAGCAGATAAACAGCAGATTGTAAGCATCTGCCGATCATTGAGGCCAGGTTGAAATAAGCCTCTGCGGCGAATAGTTCTTCTTGAGTGAGCTTCTTTTCTTCCATGCTACGATAACTCCTTCCCTTAATGGGTCAGTGACGATTCCGGCGGGTGATCTGTGCCTGGACCTTTCCGAACTGGACCTTACTGATCAGAGGCTCATGATTCCCTTTGATCTCCCGGCCCTGATGCGTAAGAACTCCTGTGTAGAAGTTATTCCGCAGCACAACTTGAACCGATCCGGCGGACCAGGTGCAGCCCCGGCGGGTGGTGATCTTCTGATCGTTTAGGAAATGGGCAATCTGCCAGAGGGACTTTCCCTTCTGGCCCTCCGTGAAAATCATCTTCACGGTCCGGGCTTCCTCCGGGTTAATCTCTATGTGCTTCCGATCAGCTGAATACCGATACCCGAAAGGACAGACTCCGGCGGGCTTATCTCCCTTATTGGCTTTCACCGTCCGGCCCCGGGCGAGCTTAAGAGATATACTCATGCGCTCATAAACATCCAGGGCTTCCATGATAGCGTTTATCAGGTAATCATTAGGATCTTTACTATACAGGTCATACTTAGGCTGTTCAATACTGATCAGCTTGACAGCCCGCTTCATCAGCTCCCGGCGGACGATGGCCTTTGTCATGTCGGACCGCCAGAGGCGAGAGGTATTTAGCACTATGATCGTATCTCCCTCCGCCACAGTGGAAAGCAGCTCCATCAGCCCGGCCCGCTTGCCGATGGCCTCATCCTCGTCCGTGTCCTTCAGATTGCCGGAGATACCGGCATCCCGGAAAATGCGCTCGAGGGTGATACTGTTCTTGTCGGCGTAATCTATAAGCCCGTTCTCCTGGGCCTCGAGGCCGTAACCTTTTTCAGCCTGGGTTTCCGTACTCACTCGAATATATCCGTAAAACATCATTCGCTCCTTTGTGGAGCCGGTTTTCCGGCCCTCTGGAATCATTATACCGGAAAACGGGAATCATGTCAACGTCATTCATGATAATTCAATTTAAAACAAAGAAAAGCATTGATGAATCAATGTGTTCATATACTTTCAAGGTGCTTTATTAAAGCCGGATAAAATGGGGAGATGAAGGGCCCCGGTTCCATCATGATATTTGATGATAATTCCGGCGGAGGGATTGAGGCGGAAGGGATACCCATCTTTCAACCCTTTAAAGGATAAATACCTGTTATTCGTCTGTTATGCCCCTGTTTTCCGCCTGTTATTTGCAGGACGATAAAATCCTCAATCCATTATCAGACAAGGCCGGAAGGGCCTCTGAGGCCCGGAAAACCCCCTGATATTTGCCTGTTATCAGGCGAGGCCCGGGGTTATAGCCGTTGACGGCGGAGGAGCAGCCGGATATACTGAAGATCCCGCAGTATGTCCCGATGGCAATTGGAGCCGGAGGGTAGCAGCTGCGGGGCGAAGCTGCAAACATGCGAAGACTATAAACAGTTGGACCCACTGTTTGCAGCAAAGCTCTGAGCCAAGGCCACGCACGATATTTAAGATATCGTCCCTGAGTCATGGAGCAGAGCTTTTCTTTTACCCTTTAAAGGACATAGAAAAAGGCCGCCGGGCGGAGGCTCCGGCAGCCAGGGGACCGATGACAGATTATAGCTTCTTGAGCTTCCGGTTGATCGTTGCCCGGTTGCCCATCACATAGCCGAAACTGAAAGCCAGGGAGAGGGCCTCAAAGGCACGACCATCGAGGGCCATCTCCATGAGTTCCGTCATGTCCTCCATGCTCATGTCATAGCTATACGGGATAAGCCCTTCCTTGGTTATTCCGTTCGGGTTTACTGCCTTGATGGCATTGTCAAACAGTTTCGTCATGGTACATACTCCTTTCTTAGTTGCAAGGGATGGGGACAGGGTTTATAATTTCCCTGTCCCTCGTCTGGGGCATGATCGGGTCGGATGCTCTCCTACAGCTCCGGCCTTTTACTGTGCCCCGATTTCTACCGTCTGGGAGAGGCCGAAGAACCGGGCATTGTACACAGCTCCGTCTCCCTTGCTGCCGTAGATCAGGCAGGCCCCGAAAAGGGCCTTGCTGCCGTGGATCACTTCCCGGCCGATCTCCCGCCAACCGGACCAGGTCCGGGTTTCTTCCTGGACTCCGGCGGCCGTCCGGGCTTCCTCGATCCGGGCGGCGTTCACCGGCTCCGCCTTGGCGGAGAGCCAGGACCGATGGAGGGCTTCCGCAAAGGAAAGCTCCTGATCGTTCCTGTAGAGCTTCCAAGCTCTGAGCATGATAGCCTTGAGGTTGAACATCATCCTTACTCCTTTCTTAATGGATCGTCTGCCCTGGGCGGCGGGTGGCTTTGTGGGAGCGTGGAATCTCTTGTCCGCATTTCCCTCATCCGGTCCCGCCCTTGTCCGGCGTTCTTAGTTCCCTTTCGGGCTATACCCGCCTTGGCTCCGGGGTTTCCTTTCAAGGAAAGTATACACCTGTGTAGGTGTACCTGTCAACCCCTTTTCTGAAAATTTCTGAAGAAAATTTTACACTTGCACAGGTGTCCGAAAAGGTATATAATACAAGGCTGAAAGGAGTTGATACTATGCCATTGACAGAAGCCAAGAGCAGAGCCAATAAAAAATGGGATGCTAAGAACCTGGACAGAATCCAGCTCGTGGTGCGGGCCGGAGAAAAGGACCAGATCAAAGCCGCAGCGGAGGCTGCCGGAGTGAGCTTGAATAACTACATCATATCAGCCACAAAGGTACGCATGGAGGCGGAGGGCCATCCGATCACAGCACCGGCGGAACAGGCGGAGGAATAAAACGCACCGGGAGACCGGACCGGCTTGCCGAGGCACGAGGCAAACGGCCCGGCGGACGGGGCGGAACCGGGGCCGCAGCCCCGGAAACCCTATAGAAACAGAAAAAGCCGTTTGTAGGATCGTTTCTAAGCCCTTCTCATTCTTAGAGGATAGATAATCCTCCACCTGGCGGAATAACATCAGCTCTCAGGGCAAAATCCGAGAGGGCAAAAGCCCCGAAACCCGCAAGAAATAAGGCCGGAAGGCTTGACAATACACCAACACAGGTGTATAATAGAGAGGAAGAAGGCCAGAGGGGGCGAGGACCACGAGGACCACAGAAGCGGACCGCAGACAGGCGGAACGAGCGGCAACAGGGAACACCGCACCGGCAGCCCAGGCAGCGGCGGAGGCCGAACAGGCAGCCAGGGAAGCAAAGGAAGCCAGACAGGCAGCCACAGCCGGAGCCAGGGCGAGAGACCACGCCGGAAGACAGGCGGCCCAGACAGCAGCAGAGGCAGCCGAACAGGCGGCGGAAAGAGCCGCCCGGGCAGCAGACCAGGCAGCCGGAAGGGCAGCCGGAGCCGAAGGGGCAGCAGAGGCGGCCAACACGGCAGCGGCCACAGCGGCAGCCAGGGAGACCCGGGCGAGCGCAGCAGCCGCAGCGAGGGCAGCAACCCAGGCGAGGCACAACGCAGCCAGGGCGAGGGCGGCAGCGGAATGGGCCGCCGCACAGAACCCGGCCCACGGGGAGACCGAGCGCAGAGCAAGCTAGGCCCTGGGGAGACCGGAGCCAGACGGGAGCGAGAGCCCGCCGGAGGACCGGCCAACCCTCCCTCACTACTTTATTGACGGCCTAAAACAGAGACCTACTACACTCCGCCGAATGGCGGGCCGGAGCCTATGATACAGGACGATAAAAGGAAACTTGCCCGGGCACATGTCTCGAATCAAAGACGAGGTTTACGTGCCCGGGCTTTTTTTACTAGGGAAACAGGAGCCATGACTTCGGCCACAGCGAAGGGGAACGAGCGAAGGCCAGGCGACCAAGCAGCGAGCTACGGCAAACAGCCACGCAGAGACCAGGCTTCACTAACCGGCAAGAAACAGGGGCGTGGCTATGTTGCCGCAGCGAGCGGTGGCTGCGGAACTAACAATACCGGACAAGCAGGAGAGAACAACCAACCAGCGAGCTACGGGGAGCAGGGCCGCACCACCTACAGGATCAGAGGGACAGAGCAAACTGCGGCCCTACTATCCCGCAGCGAGCGGCGGAGGCCCTGACGGAGCTGCACCCGGAACCAACTCGGATAGAGAAGCCTACTACATCGGGAGCTAGCGGAGCGAGCGCAGCGAGCGGAGCGGAGAGCTTGCTTATCATCTTAGTACAGCCCGCAGCCTCTCGCATCAATGGGGACGGCCACTATTTTTATAGGGCACAGCCCCTCCCATCCGCATGGCAGCAGCCTACACCTAGCGCAGCCCCTGGCCGCAGCCGGGAGGGAGTGGTCACCCTGGGGGGAGGGGTACCTCAACTCAGACCCGGGGGGCTGAATCGTGGATACGATTCCTAAAAAATTTTTTTCGTATATAAAAATACTTCAATGCTCGTGAGGCAAGGGGGGCCCGGGGGTGCGAAAGAAAAAACAGCCATCAAAGCCCTTAACGGATCAGCAGAGGGAGGCCGTCCGGCTACTCTGCATAGAGGATAAGAAGGTCCAGGAGGCCGCTGCGATCCTGGGCGTACATCGCTGCACAATATGGAGATGGAGCCGGACAAAGGCTTTCCAGAAGGAATGGGATCAGCAGCGGAAAGCATTCGTCAAACAATGGCGGCATGAAATGGGTTATGACTATGGCCAGGAAAGAAAGACCTGGAAGAAAGAGCTGAAAAGACTAGAGCAAAAGGTCAAAATAGAATCAGGGAAGATCCGTAACGGCAACACGAGAGCCTTTGATAAGGCCTGGGCGGAATATTCTCATCACCTTTTTTCCGGCATGGACCGATTGGAAAAGAAGATATTTCGCCCATAAATTACCCTAAAATACCCGTAAATTACCCTAAAATCAGGGCATTTTTACGGGTTTAAATCATCTTTATCTGTCAGTTTAAAGGAATCAGCGCAAAGCAAGGCGGCGCAAGGGCTTGCAGCCTCTAAACCTGTGCAACAAAAAGGCGAAATAACGTAAGGGGGTGGGGGGGGTATAGCCTCCCCTCCCGTGAGAGAGGCCCCTCCCCGGGGGGATGCGGAATAGATGTGATCATGAGTGATGAGATTGGGGTTTACCTATTCCCTACCAGATACCAGGTGATCACACCGATTTTCTGATAATAAAGACCCGGCTCGCCTGTCCTCTATCCTTTAGAGGGTAGAAGTCGGAGCCGGGCGGAAGTGAATGGAGGGGCCCCGGGGCGGGGGTATTCGTTTGCTCCCCCGGGGGCCTATTATAAAAGGGACTCCTGGAATACCAAGTCCCTTCTATACAGGGTTGGTTACAGGAAAACCTGGACCGGCGGAGGATCAGCTCGCAGCCTTGTAAAGATTGCAGTAGTGATCAACCATACAGCGCATCAGCTCACAGGCCATAGGATGCTGCCGGTAAGGGACGATCATATACTTGAGGCAATCCCCCGCCATCAGCCAGATCCCGTGGGCATCGTGGGCCAGATCCTTGTTCTCGTACTTCTGAAGGATCATACAGGCACTGTTCCAGATCCTGTTTTCGACATAGTTTCCCTTGTTCATGCTACGGTAACTCCTTTAAGGTATTATGATTCCGGCTTATCAAACGGATGCCCGGTAACTGCACAATACTCGCACCACAGGGAACCGGTAACGGCTGCCCGGGCATCTCTATCCGTCAGGCAATCAGCAGCGATCATCAGATCAGGCAGAGAATCAATCTGCTTCAGCTCCGGGTGTCTGGGGGCCAGCTTCTTCATGTTGTAGGCAAGGGCATAACGATCCGGGTCTTTCAGATAAAAGTGCATCATGTAATCATAGAAGGACATGATTTTCTTCTCCCTTGCCATCGTTAAACCCTCCGTTTATCAACTCGGAAAACGGCTGAAAGCCTTGATTTTCCTAGGTTTATTATACCATATCAGGGCTATATTTTAAACTATAATTAAACTATTCAACCAATTAAACAAATAAAAATTGAATTGAAGTCAAGACGGAATAGGTGTACGATATATGTAGAAAGGGAGGGTGGCAGCCATGACAATTAAACAACTAGCAAAGGAACTCAAGGTATCCCCACAAGCAATCTATCAACGTTTACAGAGTCGGAAAGTAGATGTTAAGAAACTCACAAACCCAGTAACAAAAGAGCTTACGAGTGACGGGGAGTATGTTATCCGGCAGATGTATTCACCAGAGAACAATCAAGGCAGCAATCAATCCTTTACAGGGAAACAATCAAGGCAGGACGAGAAAGATATAGAGCTTGAGGAACTCCGTAAACAGGTGGCCTCCTTGATTGAAAAGAACTCAAGCCTTGAAAAGAGGGTTGAAGAACTGAAAGAAGAAAGGGAAGCGTTCCGGGAAGGGATGCAAACAAGCCAACGAATGCAGGAGCAGCTGATGAATCGCTTCCTCCCGGCAGCCGGAGAGACAACCGGCGGAGGGACAGAAAAGCTAACCTGGAAGGAAAGGATCACCGGCAAACGAAAGGCGGCAAAATGAAAGAGAAAAATGGATCCACCTTAGAGGATAATTATCTCTTGGATTATGGACCGATAACCCCGGCAAAATGGGAAAGGGGAGATCCGGCCACAGAGATGGGGCTGCGGCTCGGGATCATCACAGAGGCCGATATAGAACCAGGCGAACAGGACAAAAAGAAAGGCTCCCAATGAGGGGCCTTTTCTTATGCCTATAGGGATTGCAGTATGCCACCGGGAACCGGCTTCCTGCACTTCCGTATGGAAATGGACAGGAAAAACCAGAGGCCGTAAAAAGGGCCTTCTAGGGGCAAATAGGAGCATCCTCAGATTGTGAAGCTCTCTTCCTCGTTTTCCCCTTCAAAGGGTGTAGGCTCATCGGAATAGGTAAATCCTTCCGGCACTTCAGAGAAGAAATTATACTTCTTATCGAACAGCAGCCGTCCAGATCCGCCGCGTCCTCCGTTCCGATTCTTGAGGACCTTAACTTCTATGCTCACCTGGGGATCTTTCTCTGCATTCTCCACTAGCTCCCGGATTCTGCTAGCGTGTTCGTTCTGTTTTTCTCCTGGCTTATAACCAACCCCGTAGAGCTGAATCCCGATCAGCACATCGGAACCATACTCAATGGCTCCCGATTCCTTAAAGGCTGCCATTGTGATCGGCTCGGAATAATTCTGCCGGTTGAGGGAGCTGATGCAGAATACCGGCAAATCGTGTTTAGCAGAAAGCCGCTTCAGCTCCACAACGGCCTTATCTGTATTCTGTTTATCTGTGCTGCGAGGATCAGCCGGGGCCAGGATTTGCAGATAGTCGATAAAGACAACCGGCGTTCTGCCTGTAATCCTGATATGGTTCTCTACTCGCTGCGTGATAGCATCCACGCCGAAATCCCCCACGCCCTCGAAGATCCAGATGTGCTTTCCCGGTCCTTCCTTATAGGCTTTGAAAGACTTCTCAAGTGTAGCGTTCTGGCTGAATGATAGCGAGCGGCGGCCCCGGCTGTTCAGTACTTCAAAAGTTGAGAAAGCATCTCCCTCCGGCCCGCTGACGGCGGCAACCGTGCGGAAGGATAGGCGGCTGATGCTCTTTGCGATCAGCTCGTTCCGGCTCATTTCCAGAGAGAAGTACAGAACATCACGCCCGGCGGAGGCTATGTTATCAGCTATGTTCAGCATCCAGGATGTTTTTCCCAGGGAGCTGATGGCTCCCATGATGTACAGACCCGCTGACAGGCCGCCGTTCAGCACCCGGTCAAGGGCATTGAACCCTGTAGGAATAGGGGGCCGTTCTCCGTTTGCAGCCAGGAAAGCCTCAAACCGGGCGAAATCGGCAGCGGTTGTCAGAGCTTCATACTCGGACCGTTCTTTTTCCTGGGCGGCGTTTATGATGCCCTCTGCGATCTCTGAGGCAGCAGCGACTCCTCCCCGGAGAGCTGCGGGGTTTTTCTGCAGCAGCTCATTCGGGTCTTTACAATCACCGGCCACATTGAACTCGAAGAAAGGAACATCTTTCTCCCGGAGAATATCAGCAAGCTCCGCCTGTGCTTTCTGCCCTGGTTCGTCATTGTCCAGGGAGAGAATCAGCAAGGCGGAGGGCTTTTCCTTAAGATTGCGGATCTTATTGATTCCGCTCGTCCCGCCGATAGCAACAGCAAAGCCGCCCTCCTGTACAATAGAGATAGCGCAGAGCTGAGACTCTACCACAAAGCATGGTTTATCCTGCCAGAGAGCAGCCTCGTTAAAGATAGGCTCCGGGCCAGCTTCCTCAAGGCCGGGCTTTAGATGTTTAGCCGTCTCCGTATCTGATAATGTCCTCGTACTGTAATATGTCCCTTGCCGGTTATACGGGAAGAAGATACAGGGCCGTCCCTTGGAATCCCTTCCAAAGCCCAGGTTAAACCGGTCCATTGTTTCCTCCGTGATGCCCCGCCGGCGGAGGTACGCCTCGCCTTCACTACCCTTTAAGGAGGTATGACAGGCGGCGAGCTTTCCGGCGAAAGATGGAGCCGGAGCCTGATCAGCAGCGGGGACCGTATGAACCTTGAAATCATCCGCAGCGGAGGCGGAGGAACCGGCATAGCCGCAGCGGGCTATCACATCCTTAGTGGCCTCCGGCAGAGACTTCCCTGTCCTGGCTGCCTCCAGATCGAACCGGTCCCCATAGAAGCCGCAGGAAAAACAATGACCGTGGATTCCGTCCTTGTCTATGGAAAAGGCCCCGTCATGGCTGCGGCCACCCTGGGAGCCAGATCCACAGAGAGGACAGATATACTTTCCTTTTGCTCGGGGATCGGGTGTCAGATCTTCTTTGATTCCGGCCTTAATGATTTCCAGGTTTGCGCTCATTGATAAATCCCTCCATTTCTGTTATCATGAAGGAGCTACGATAGCTCCCTTTGGGAGTTCCCGTTCCGGTCCTTCTCACCGGGGCGGGATTTTTCTCTTTCGGTTCTCAGATAGCACCCTCGGCCCCGCTCGTCAAGGGGCCGAGCGGTGCGGCTGTAGTACATGTATTATATGTAAATACATGTAGGCGTTTTAAAAATGGCCTTCAGCCCTTACGGGATAAGGGATTGCGGGTTTTGCACCTTGCCCTCTAATTCGCCTACCTTGCCCGCTAATTCGCCTCAACTTGCCCGCTAATTCGCCTCAACTTGCCCGCTAATTCGCCTCAGGCAAAAACGAGCAATCCCTTATACTTAAAGGGTTAGAGCATGATTTTAGGGGTGCAAAACAAACTTGCAAATAATGAAATTGCATTTTTTTATCAAAAACAGATACACCTGGGGCATGGTATCACAAGGGATAGTGTTCATAGGGTGATGGTCACACCAGACAATGCTTTTCCCTTGTAGTAATACTCACACCGTTTGATGTTCTTCAAGGCCACTTGATTCTGAAGAAACTCATATGTCTGCTCCCGGAGCATTCTCTTTTTCTTCTCTGTGGTCTCGTATTCGATATCAGCAGCTATGGTGTCAAAGGAGATCTGAAAATCATAGTCATTTTTATAAACCTTTTTCCGCCAGTCCTTTTCCGCCTGTTTCTTTTTGAGCTTTTTGAAATACTCAATCCGTTCCAGGAGATAACGCTGCAAGCCAAGCTCTTTGAGGGTAAGCCGCTGCCGGGGAGCTTCCGGCT
>Ga0310690_10011379_pt1 | contig 10984 bp, 3 predicted proteins | sample AusTroGonzalo_MG_2_FD_207661 | JGI IMG/M metagenome (GOLD analysis project Ga0310690, IMG submission 207661) | Bovine rumen microbial communities from tropical cattle in Woodstock, Queensland, Australia - Gonzalo_04 (v2) (version 2) | ecosystem: Host-associated > Mammals > Digestive system >...
ACCGCCTACAGAGAGACAGCGCAGTGTCGGGCAGTCGAAGGTGGTCACAAACTGGGCACCCGTCATTGTGCTCATAATGATATGGGTAATGGCATTGTCGTTGATAAACTGTGCCAGACGGACAAAGTCGAACCTCACATCTTCGGGGATGATATAGAGCGTGCCACCCGTCGAGAGCGTGCCGAAGATATCCTGCACCGTGGGGACAAACGAGAAGCTCGCATACGAAGCCACCCGGCTGTTGCCGTCGAGCACCATCGTCTGCTCAGCCTCTTCCACCAAGCAGCTGATGTTGCGTTGTTCAATCATGCAGCCCTTGGGTTGGCCTGTCGAACCGCTCGTATAGATGAGCAGGGCAAGCACGTCGGACGACAATCGTTCGTCCGTCATAGCTGATGCATCGTTGAGAGGTGTCAGCGTGTCTGTAAATAAGACAGGTATATGATAATCCTCAATGACTACAAGCCCGTCATCCATGGTCAGTCCGCTGTTGCAGAGCACGTCGCGGTCGGCTATCAGCAACTTCGCATGGCTGTCGCTCAGCATGAAATTCAGACGCTCTGCAGGATAGGCGGGATCCAAAGGCATATAGGCGCATCCGGCAGCCAGTACGCCAACAGGAGCCATTCCGAGCCACTGGTCGCGTGGTATCAGAATGCCCACGACGTCCTCTTTGGCTAACCCCGCTTCTCTGATCTGCTGAGTGATGCCGCTAGCCCAGGCCATCACGTCACTATATGTGTAATTTCTTCCATCATAGACGATGGCCGTATTGTCGGGCGTCAAGGCTGCTTGGCGCTGTATTAAGTTGATGACGGGTTTTATATTCATAGTTTTGTTTGTTACAGATTGTTATTCATTTTTTGTAGTGCTTTCAGATGCAGGCCCGTACCTACCAGCATAAAGACGGCAGCTGTCGCCGTCAGTGTCTGGAAGATGTGTACAGAACTGTATTTTGCCAGATACAGCCCTTGTATCGTCAGTACGCCCACCAGGGCAGCGACGCTGTAGACGGTGTTGAACAGGCTGGTATAGACGCTCTTCTTCTCCGGCTCTATCACCATGCTGTTGCGCAGGCAGTAGATGTACATGCCGCTGAAGCCGAAGCCGAATACGGCCATCACGATGGCAATCTCAATGATGTCGTGATGTCCTGTAATCAGTCGGTAGCCAAGCGCACCGAACAGGGCTGTCAACACGACGACCTGATGGTAGATGAAAGTGACACGCGGCCCATAGTGCTTCTGGATATACATGATGGGGAAGCGCCCCGCAAAGGCACCTGCCACATAAACCATGATGATGCCGCCCAACTCAGCTGCGTTCAACCCCAGCTCGTCGACAAAAAGGAACGACACAATGGCCATGAAGCCACCGTCGAACCAGGCCATCCATGCTAACGAGAAACTCAGTGACATCAGCGGCGAACGCCGGATTACCTCGCCGTAGGTGCGCAGCGTCTCCATGGGAGCAAACTTGACTTTCCCTTCGGCCGTCGACCGTTGGTTCGCCTTAGCCTGCGCCTGCTCCCCGGTGCTCTTCTCCTGAATGCGGAACACACTCATGCCTGCCAGCATGGCAAGGCTGAGTATACCCAGCACGATGAAGCAGTACTGCCACGATGCCCACTCCGTGATCATGCCACCCACTGACGGTGCCAGGATGGGCGAAATGGTTATCAGGATGGTGTACCAGCTGAGGCGGCTTGCCAGGTTCTCCTTATTAGAGATGCCCGCTATCCAGAGTTGCATCGTCAGCATAATCGTGGCCCGGGAAATGGCCTCAACAATCTGGGCCAGGTCAAACACATAGATGTTCTTTGACAGAGCACTTAGCCCACAACTGATGATACATATCACCAGTCCCGTCTGCATCAGCCGTCGCGACGTAAACAGGTCTGCAAAGGCTGCAAAGCAGAACATGCAGATAATCATGCTCAGGCGGCTGAACACCATGTTTGATGACATGGCCGCCTCATCGACTCCCAGGTCTCGCGCTATATACGATGTTGACGGCAAGAAGATGGTGTTCGCTGAGATGACGATGATGGCCGCTGCGACCATCAACGTCCAACTCAGATAAAAACGTTGTCTTTCTGTCATTGCCAATTACTCAAAGAAACCGAAGGCTGCTATCTGTCTCAACATCTGGACGATGTATTCGCTGGAGGTGTCGCTCCAGTGGAAACCGAGACGGTGCAGAACAGAACAAGTATAACGGTTGTCACGCGTAATCATGACAGCTTTTTGTCCGTGAGCCATGTCCTGATAGGCCAGCATGGCCGAGAGCAGTTTTGCCTTCTCTGGGTCTTGTCCGGCATCAGCAATAGCCTTCTGGAACTCATCCGCTTCCACAAAGCGCATCTCACGACCCACTTTCTCCATGAGGAGAAGCACATCGCCTAATAGTTCAGTGTGGTTGTTGAAAGCCTGGAACAAGGTACATTCCCTGGACGTAGATGCGAGGAGCACCACAGCCTTGGCCGTTTCATTGATAGGAGACATCTCGGTATGTTCATCATATCCGTCATAGGGACAGCAGCCCAACGTATGGAACACTTTGAGTCGTCCCATATAACTGTTGCTGTTAAAGTTGGCCTGGAATTCACCATCGTAACTACGTGGCGCCAGATTGCCCACGCGTATCACTTTGGCACTCAGACCATGGTGGGCGACGGCATCGAGCACCAGACGCTCTGCCAAGAACTTGGAGTGGATGTAACGGTTGTCGAGGAACTGGCCGAACCAGAGCTTACGCTCGTCCAAATTGGGCACCTGTTCTCCGTCGTTGCGGACAATCCAGACTTCACCCACTGAGGTCGTGGAAATATGTATCAGTCGGGCGCCAGTCTTCAGACAGAATTCCACGCAACGCTGAGCACCGCCGATATTCACGTCCTCGATATCCGTTCCCTTGGAGAAGTGCTTCACGTTAGCTGCGCAGTTGAATACGGTTTGGATGGCAGGATGTCCATCAGGCAGGATGCCCGTCATATCCTCCGTCACGTCGCCATTCACCACAAAGAGGCGCTTACCGAAGAGTTCTTTAAATGACCGCTCAAAATAGTAGAACATCAAGTTCTTAAGTCGGTGCTCAGCAGAAGCCTGGTCTTTACCGCGAACGACGCAAGTGATGGTGGTAGCATCGGAGTCGATGAGTTCGCGCAGCACGTGGATGCCTAAGTAGCCCGTAGCGCCTGTCAGGAGAACATTGCCCAGCTGCTGACGCTCACCCTTCAGGAACGTCTCGATATTGTTGTGCTGCAGGATGGCATCGATACCCGAATAATCGAAGCTCTCGATCTCGGTGTCAGTTTCCTTTTCCGGAGCAGCCCCTCCCACAAACTGTGCCAGGAGGCGTGGCGTGGGATGATCGAATACATCACCGTATGCCACATGGTGTCCTGCCTTGTCAGCCTCAATAATCACCTTGGTCACCATGAGCGACGTGCCGCCCATTTCAAAGAAATTGTCGGTGGCTCCCACCTTGTCAAGAGACAAGATGCCAGCAAAGATATCACAGAACAACGTCTCTATATCCCCTACAGGAGCCACATAATCGTGTTCCTCGACCTGTATCTGCGGTGCAGGCAGGGCGCGGCGGTTCACCTTCTGGTTCTGGTTCAATGGAATGCTGGGAATCTGCATCGTGGCAGCAGGCACCATATAAGGCGGCTTGCGTTCACGAATGAAGGCGTTCAGTGCCTGGATATCGAGTTGCTGGTCACTCACCACGTATGCCGCGATGAACTTACCGCCATTGGGATAGTCGAAAGCCTGCACGGTGGCATCGCCAATGCCCGGGAACTCACGAATGACTGATTCTACCTCCTTGAGTTCGATGCGGAAACCACGGATCTTCACCTGTCCGTCGCGACGTCCTACAAACTGGATGTTACCATCGGAGAGATAGCGCACCACATCGCCTGTACGGTAACATCGCTTCCCGTTCCATTGTATATAGGTGTCGGCCGTCTTCTCCGGCAGGTTCAGGTAGCCGCGGCTCACCTGAGGACCGGAAATCAGCATCTCACCGGCGGCTCCCAGTGGCAAGCGGTTCATGTCCTTATCCACGATGAAGAGTTGCAGGTTGTCGAGAGGCTTGCCGATAGGCGCGTTCTGCTCGAACTCTGTCAAGGCGTAGGTGGTCGTAAAGATGGTACACTCCGTAGGACCGTAGCCATTGTGCAGCTGATAGGCAGTAGGCGGCGTGAGTGGCAGGATCTTTTCACCGCCGACCGAGAGGTGGCGCAGCGAGTGGTTGTCGCAGTTCATCGCAAACTGACAGCCCACCTGTGTGGTCATGAACGAGTGCGTCACGCCCTCCTCATTGAAATAGACATTCAAGTCAGGAAGGTTCAGACGGATGTCATCGCCCACAATCACAACGGCAGCACCTGATGTCAGCGCCGGATACATATCCATCATACAGGCATCGAAGCCGTAGCTGGCGTAGGCGGCTACCTTATCGCCAGGTTTCAGACCGTAGTAACGCTGGAACCAATGGCAGAAACATACCAGGTTGCCGTGCTCCAGCTGACAGCCCTTCGGATTACCCGTAGAGCCGGAGGTATAGAGCAGGATGAAGAGGTCTTCGGGTTTTATTTCGACATTTAGACATTTAGATATTTCGATATTTCGAAGATTTTTTGTCAAGAGCACAGGGCCTTGATACTCGCTTACCTTCTCCAGCAGTGCTTCCTCGGCAATCAGCAACTTCGCGTCGGCATCCTGCATCATGAAGTTGAGACGTTCGGAGGGATAACTGGGATCCAATGGCTGATAGGCACAGCCGGCCTTCAGCACACCCAAGGACGCCAGTACCATCCACTCACTACGACCAATGAGAATCGAGACGACATTCTCTTTGCCAGCCTCAACCTTTGAATTGACAAGTGCAGCTATGGCGTCGGTTTTTTCATCCACCTCTTTATAGGTGAGTCGCACGTCATGATAGACAACGGCCAGATTATCAGGCGTCTCTGCCACCTGACGGCGGAACAGCGACACGATGGTCTGCGTGTTGTCGTAAGGCACCGCTGTCTCATTGAAAGTATCCAGCAGGGAGATGCCTGTGTTGTCAGTCAACGAGATGCTACGCAGCGGCTTGTCGGCAGCGGCAGCAAAAGCGCTCACGGCATTGCTCACACTCTGTGCCAGACTCTGCATCATGGCCTTGCTGTACTGTCCGTTGTCGTATTCGACAGCCACAACGGGTTCTCCTCCCTCGTCGGTAATATAGAAAGCTATCTTGAACTTAGGAACATTCAACTCCATGATTGTGTCGGCCTGCACCTTCTTTCCGCCTACACGGTAATCGCTCAGCACACCCATCTGGTAGGCGAACATGATATCAGCTTTGAGGTCGAAGTCAGCGGCGACACGCGCAAAGGGATAGTTCTCATGGGCAAGGGTCTGCTCGAAAGTCTCGGCACTCTCATGCAGGAAATCCTGTACACTTTGGGAACCTATTTTTGAGGAGAGTGCAAGGGTATTCACGAACATACCCATCGTATTGGCCACCTTCAGGTTGCTGCGGCCGTTGGAGATTGTGGTGATGCACACCTGGTCGTTCCCAGAGAAACGCGAGAGGCAATAGAAAACAGCACTCAGCAGTACGGCCGAAGGTTTCACGCCCTGCTGCTTGGCCAGCTGTTCAGCATCGTCCCACACGATGGGAGCCCATACACGGCCGTTCTCGCCTTGCGGACGAGGATTGGTAAGGTCTGGAGCAAGCTCTGTCACTTCCTCCACTTCGCCCAGTCGCTGCTTGAAGAACTCTGCAGCCTCGGCAAAGGCTTTGTCCTTTTCTGCGGCCTTTTGCTCAGCAACAAACTGATGATAGCTACACATCTCAGGTTCTATCTTCTGACCATTCATAAGGTTGCAGATCTCGTGTATGAACAGATCGTAGGAATAACCGTCGCACACCAGATGATGAATGTCGCAGTATAGATAGAGTGCTTTTTCCGTACGGATGGTGGCTAAGCGGAAAAGACGGTCTTTGCCCAGATTGAAGGGACGCACGAAACCGTGACGGAAAGCGATCGTTTCCTCCTCGCTCATGGTGAAGTCTTCTACTTCCACCGGTGTCTCACGGTCGCCCATCACCTGCACGACACCAGTCTCGTTGGTCGTAAACTGTACGAAGAGTGCCGGATGATTCTCCACAGCCTGTACCGCAGCCTTCTTCAGTGCCTCGGTATCAGTCTCTATGGGGAAGGTGAGGCATATAGGGGTGTTGTAAAGTGTGGAGGTGGGGTTCTTCATGCAATCGAAATACACGCCGGTCTGCGCATAGCTCAGCGGGGATGAAATGGCCGCTTTATCAGGACTGTCCATAGTAGCCGGAGCAGACGGAGTCGTAGTAGCACTGCCTGAGAGCAACGCAGTCAGGATTTCGTTCTCCACCTTCTGAATGCTGGCACCCTGAGTGAGGAGCTTGGCATCTAATTGTACGCCGAAACGCTTGTAAATCTGTGTCGCCAACTTGATAGCTAAGATAGAGGTGAGGCCAACATAACGGAGGTCGGTAGTGATACCGAAAGCGTCGTTATTCAACACGCCAACCACAATTTCCTTCAGTTGCTCCTCAAGGATATTAAGCGGCGCAGCTGATACTTCTTCAGCTTCGTCGGCAGCACCGAAGACAGGCTCCGGCAGCGCCCGCCGGTTCACCTTCTGGTTCTGGTTCAGCGGGATGGCATCAATCTGCATCGTGGCAGCAGGCACCATATAAGGCGGCTTCTGATCCATGATGAAGCTGTTCATCGCCTTAACGTCAATTGGTTCGTCAGCCACGATGTATGCGGCAATGTATTTCCCGCCAGTGGGATAGTCGAAAGCCTGCACCGTAGCATCCTTGATGCCTGGGAATTGGCGGATGACGGCCTCTACCTCTTTCAGTTCGATGCGGAAACCGCGAATCTTCACCTGACCGTCCTTACGGCCCACGAATTCGATGTCACCGTTTTCGCGGTAACGCACGATGTCACCGGTACGATACACGCGCTTCCCATTCCACTCCACGAAAGCTGCTGCCGTCTTTTCAGGTTGGTTCAAATAGCCCGATCCCACCTGCGGTCCGGCAATAATCAGCTCACCGGAAGAACCCCAAGGTACTTGCTTTCCGAAACGGTTTACGATATGGAGTTCCACATTATCATTCGGCTTGCCGATGGGAATATTAGGCTCGTTCTTATCTACATAATGGCTGCATACATAGCAGGTGGTTTCCGTGGGACCATAGGCATTGAGCAGGGCGTAGGAGGGCGGATTCAGACTCATGAGCTTCTCACCGCCCGTTCCAAGATACTGGAGTCCCGGGATGTCGGGATAGTTGAGAGCCAACTGCGTAGCCATCTGCGTAGTCATAAAGCAGTGGGTGATGCCTTCCTTGCAGATGTATTCATAGATACCCTCCAGATTGAACCGTATGTCATCTTGTATAATATATATGGTAGCGCCAGCCCATACGCAGGCCCACAAGTCGTGTTGGTAGGCGTCAAAGCCGTAACCGGCATAAGTAACATAGCGCGAACCGACTTTCAGACCGATATGCTTGACGTGGAAATCGATGAAGACACGAAAGTTCTCTTCACTCAGTATCACGCCCTTAGGTGTACCGGTGGTGCCACTGGTGTAAAGCAGTACCAGAGCATCATTTCCGTCATAGGCAGAGGCATCCTGTTTCATGAACTCCAGTCGTTCCTCAGGATAACTGCTGTCCAGTGGCAGTTGTGTGAGACCTGCCTTAGCAATGGCCAGGGGTGCCAGCACCATCTTCTCGTCACGGGGAACGGAGAATCCTACCACGCGCTCTCCACAGCGGACAGTATACGACGGATCGATGGTGTCGGTAAGCTTATCGACCTCGGCGAAAGTAAGCCGTTTGTCGCCGGCCACGCAGAAGATATCGTTCGGACGCTCGGCCACGTGTTGCTTGAAGCGCTCCACCAGCGTCTGGTGAGGGGCAGGCTTCAGCGTGGGGTTGAGGCTGTTCAGCCATTCCACCTGATTGGGCAAAGCATATTCCACATCCTTCACCGTCTCAGCCGTGAGCATGGAACGGAGGATGGCACTGTAGCAGGCCGCCAGTTCTTTCATAAATGCCTCGGAATAGTCGGCGGTATTATAGCCTAACTTCAATAAATAGCCTTCGGTTGACGTAATGAGTTCAGCGGAGAGCTTCCAGCCAGGGGTGAGTGCACGCAGGTCTTCGGTGTAAAGGCGCTGTCCTTCCAGATTCATACATAATCTCTCTTCGAACATGCTGCCTTGATAGACAAAGACAATTTGATTGTTCAGTCCCAGATCACGGATGGCATCTTGGTAGGCATAGTATTGCAACTGCTGGGCTGTATCCATCTGTGCCTTCAGCGTATTGAAGAGTTCTCCAAGGGTCTCGTCTGCTTGTGCCTGAACAAACACCGGAAGGGTGTGTACCATCATGACTGTGGAGGTTTTATAGCGGTCGTCTGTACGACCGTGATAAACGGTACAGTAAGAGGCTTTGTCTTCTGCACTATAGGCAGCCAGGAGCAAGCCCCATGTTGCTTGCATCAGTGTACTTTCCTTGACATTCCATTTCTGCCTGATGGCTTGGATATCTTCCTTGGAGACAGACAAGAGGTAGGGCTTGTAACGGATTTCGGCGGTTGCCGTATGCTGTGTGCTTTCCGGCAGTGGCAGGGAGTCGGTATCGGCAGCGTCGCAGAAAGTCTTGGCATACCACTCACGCGCCTCAGTCATCTTGGCCTCGTCAGCACGCAGCGTTTCTTCTTCCTGCGCAATGATGCCGCCGTCTATCGTCTCGCCTATAGGCTGCTGACCATTATAGCATCTTTCGACTTCATGATTAAAGAGTATTGTCGAGAAGCCATCGGTGATAACATGATGTGTATCGAAATAGAACCATGCCTCACCGGTAGAAGTCGTATAGATCTCGGTACGCCAGAGACGCTCACCGTGAGGGTCCATGGTGCGTCCAAAACCACGACGGGCTTCGTCCAGGGAGTTTACGGAAATAACGGGGACGGTCTCTTCCAATCCCGGGAAAATGCCGCTCTCCATTTGGGGCAGCCCATTATCGTCAAGCACGACATGTGAGGCTAAGTACGGATGGGCACAAAGGGCCTCATAGACCGCCTTGCGGAAACGGTTCAAATCAATGACTGAGGGAAGCGCCACCAGCAGCGCATTCTGGTAATTGACATGATTGTCATTATTGGCAACACAGGCGTAATAGACGCCCAACTGACTTTGACTTAAAGATGATCTCATAATGATTATTATGTTATTGTATATTAGGTTAGAAGAATCGTTTTATATAATATTGACAGAGTCGAGGAAAATGATGACGATGGCTATGGGAACGAGCCAGCGCAGCACAACCAAGTATAAGAATGAACCCACACGTGAACCCTGATACCTGGTCTTCGGTACGAACCATCCTGTGAACAATGCCCCTCCCAATGCGCCAATAGGCATCAAGATGTTATTGACAAAAGTATTGGCAGAGTCGAACAAGTTCTGACCCATCACGTTGAGCCAATTGGCATGGCCCGTCAGCGACAGCACGCACAGTACATTGACAAGCACCAGTATCACGGACACCACAACCACACTTTGATGTCTGTTGAGCGGCCTCTTGCTTTCTGATGACGCTTCACAGATGAATGCTACCATCACCTCCATCATAGAGATGGTCGACGTGATGGCTGCGACACTCATCAGTGCAAAGAAAATGCTGCAGGTCACCATTGGACTGAACATGTGCTGGAACACAGCCGGCATCGTGACGAATGTCAGTTCCGGTCCTTCTGCCGGACTGAAGCCGTAGGCAAACACAGCAGGAAAGACGATCATACCTGCCAGCAACGACACGATGAGGACAAGCACTATCATTTGCACCGACGTCGAGCGGACATTCTGGTCTTGAGGCATGTAACCACCATAGGTGATGAGTGCGCCCACACCGACGGATAGCGTGAAGAAACTGAGTCCCATGGCCTGCAAAATGACCTTTGAAGTGATTTTCGAGAAGTCTGGCATAAACAAATACCGTAATCCAGTAGTACCGCCATCCATGAAAACCATGTGGACAGCCATGAATATTAAGATGAGGAACAGCAGCGGCATGAGAATCTTGCTCAGGCGCTCGATACCCTTGTTGACATCAAACCACAATACCGATGCTGTCAGCACAATGGCCACAATGGCATACATGATCATGACGGGGGCATGCCCCTCAAACGTCTCAAAGTGCGCCGTCAACGCTTTGGCATCCATACCGGCGAACGTGTTCGACATGGCCTCGACCATATAGTAAAGACACCATCCTGTTACCACAAAATAGAAGCTCATGATGGCTAGTACACACAGCAGGTTCGTCCATGAGAGCCACTGCCACCTGCCTGATCCGCTCAAACTGCGATAAGCTCCGTATGCGCTCCTGCCCGACAGCTTGCCTATCAGGAACTCGTTCATCACCAAGGGCAGTCCGAAGATCAGCGAACAGACGATATACAGGATGATGAACGCCCCACCGCCGTTTTCTCCCACGACGTATGGGAATTTCCAGATACTACCTAGTCCTACAGCACTGCCTGCAGCAGCCAAGAGTACTCCGATTTTCGATGAAAAAGACTTTTCCATATTGTTTTACTCAAAAATTGTTCTGATGATGCTTTTACCATTTAGCCGTGAATACGCTGGGTGAAACAGCTAATGTGAACCAGCCCCAGCGGGCGCTTTTGCTGTTACTGTCCGTCTTCAGACAAGACATCGTATCTGTACCAAACATCTGGGTAAAGCCAGCCATAAGGGTAATATCTTTTGTAAACTGATAACTGGCCTGGATTTCAATACTATGACCCAGTGTGAGATTGCGTTCAGCGAGTTTGGTGGCTACAGCGAGATAGTGGTAGGTGGCACCGCAATTCAGTTTGCCAACGGGCTGGCCGAAGACGCCCAAGAAGGCATTC
>Ga0310690_10011380_pt1 | contig 10983 bp, 13 predicted proteins | sample AusTroGonzalo_MG_2_FD_207661 | JGI IMG/M metagenome (GOLD analysis project Ga0310690, IMG submission 207661) | Bovine rumen microbial communities from tropical cattle in Woodstock, Queensland, Australia - Gonzalo_04 (v2) (version 2) | ecosystem: Host-associated > Mammals > Digestive system >...
CTACCAGGTAGGAGGAGATAGTGAGAGCCGAAAGACCGGAGGAGAGGAGGCTGTCCTTGTACTCCAGGATATCCTCCCGGTTGAGGGAGTTCAGTACCTTTCCGGTCTTTTCAATCCAGAGGAAATACTGGGTAAGTGTCCGGGTGTAGAGACTCCTGGAGGATTCCTTTACATCTTGGGAGGCTATAAACATACCTACAATTACCCTCCAGTCCGATATCCCGGAGGTCTCTCCCTGGAGGTCGGAGGTGGGTCGGAGGGTGGGGACGGAGATAGTCTCCCCGGAGACTTTGAGAGTCCGTCTTTCGCTTGCTTTCTTGGGTGTCTGTTTCATAAGATCTCAAAGATTTGTTTACCTGGGACAAATATACGGATATTTTCCGATATTACAAATTATTAAGGGATTTTTTCACTTGTCCCTCCTGGACAGATCCGGGAGAGGTCGGAGGTGGGAATTCTGGGACTCCCTCAGGGGAGATCCTGGGGGACTGAGAGGACAGACAGCCTCCCTCCTTGGAGGTCTCCGGAGGTGGCAGATCTCCTCCCCCTTGTGCCAAAGGGGGGTATTAAGTTACCCCTCTCCCTTGATTGTCGGCAAGCCGGGAGAGGGAGGGCGGTCTCCCAGGTCTCCGGATTCCCGGTCTCTGGCAGATTATACACTCCTTGGAGTGGGTGGGTAACACAATACCCAGTCCGTCCCTCCGGGTGGCAGAAGTGCCAGGACTGGAGGGTAGTTGGTAACTTAATATGCACCTCCCCTCAGGGGGTGTGCAAGAGTGCCAGATTCTGCAAGCAGAAAAGGGGAGGGACTTTCCCCGGCTGTCCTGGGTGGCAGATCCACTCCAGGAGAGATCCCCAAAGAGAGGAGAGTCTCCTCTGTTATCCCCCAGGATCGGAGGGGCGGTGTACCAGATACACCACTCCAGGAGGAGGGCAAAACAAAAACTCCGTAGAGGGTTTTTCTACGGAGTTCCCCGGAGCCGTGTCCGCTTGCGTTGTGTTGTGTGGTAGGGGTATTGTATTCGCTGGGGAGGGGTATAACCTACAGGACAAAGATACGGATTTCCCTCCGGATTCCAATAGCAAATATTTGCTATATCCGGGAGGGGGTGTCAGTAACTGAAAGAGGGAGGTTTTTCTTTGTTTCTCCTTTGTTTTCCCATAGGGAAAGGACTCCGGGTGGAGGTCTCCAGGAGAGTCCCAAAATCAGTAATTTTGGCTGTGCGTCTCCAGGACTGGGGGTGTGGTCTTGGAGCCGGTATCCCGGAGAGATTTCTACCCCCTACCCTCCACCTGGAAAGAATTACTCCCCCAGGTCGGAGGAGATCTGGAGGAGTATCGGTAAACAAATCCCAGAAACAGGGTAGGGATTCACTTGCAAAGATAGGAGTATTTTCGGAATTGCAATACCGGGAGGAGTCCGGAATTCGCTTTCTTTGGCGGTTTTCAGCCGTTTCTACGGACTTTCCGTCCCAGGGTGGAGGATTTCCTCCCACATATCCTCCAGTATTCCCTACGGAGATCCTCCGCACTCTCCGGGAGTCCTGGAGTGAGATTCCCCCACTCCCCTATCAAAAGGAGTCCCCACTTGTAGTTATCCTCCTCTACAAGTTCCTGGTATCTCCTCCAGAAAGGGGTCTCCTTTCCCCGGTAGTGTTTCTTTCGGTAGCGGATATTCTCCGGGGGTCTTTTCCCTCCTCCGAAATACCTTTCTTTGTGTCCGGCTCTCTGTTGTGCGTAGAGGACTCCGTACCTTTTGAGGACAGACCGGGGGACAAACTCCCAGAGATCCGGGAGGAGGTAGAGCCTACTACAGAGACCTCCTGGGGAGTATGGATCTGCAAAGTAATACCGGAAAGTCCCCGGTTTCAGGTTGGACTCCCTCCGTACCAGATCGTACCGGAGTACCTTTTTATCCTCCCGGTCTTGCCTGAGGAGGGAGTACCGGATCTCCAGGTATAGTCCCTCCTGTCCCCTCCGGATAAATATACCTACCTCTGCCTCCTTTTTTTCAGTCCCTGTCCATTTATTCCGGCTTGTCCACTTGAAAGAGGGTATCTTGATATGGTCTCCGGAGTCCGGTTTCATCTGGGACTCCAGTCTCCAGAGAGCAAGGTTTTCCCTCCGGAGGATCTTGTTAAGGTCGGAGATCCCAAAGGAGAGGAGGGAGTCTGTGGATTTGTAGTAGCACATACGGAGGTATATCGGGAAAGCGATCTTTCCGGAAATTGACCTAAATTCTTAGAGAAAAGGGGTCTTTTCTGTGAAATCGGAGGGATTAGTCTCCCCAGTTCTCAGTCCAGGAGTCCCCCTGTCCAGACTCCCGATATTTGAGGAGGAGAGGGAGATTCTTGGAGATAAACTCCAGTTTTCTCTCAGGGGAGACCTGGGAGAGGGTGTCCGGGAGGGAGTCTATCTCCCTCTCCAGAGTGAGGAGGATCTTGTCAAAGAGTCCCCGGAGGGAGGGTGGGGTCTGGGGTGTCGGTTTCTCTTTCATCTGTACTCTGTTTCTGGTTACCACAAAGATAAGAAAAACCGGGGAGTATTACAATTTATTCCCAATTTCTACGGACTCCCAGTCCGGGATATCCCACTCCGGTAGATCCTCCCAGGTGGAGGAGGAGAGATCCTCCCAGTCCAGGGTCTCCCACTCCACCTCCTCCCACTCCATATCCAGGAGGGGAAAGTCCGGGAGCCTGTCCCAGGTGGGGGTCTGTCTCTGTCTGTCTCTCATACCGCAAAGGTACGGAGATAGGACGGAATTTGCACGGATCGGAGGAGACCTCAGGGAGTTTTTTTCTCCCTGGAAAATTGGTTTTCGTGAGAGTGTTTCCGGGGGTGTGGTCTTGGACAGGAGCCTCCTGGAGATTCGGAGTCCCCCTACCCTCCTCCACCTCCGGCAGATCCAGACCGGACGGAGCCGGACGGACTCAAAGGGGATACTATACCGGGGACACATCTTGGGGAGATCCGGTGGAGGGTAGTCCCCCTTTTTGAGACAATAGGAGGAGAGGTGGACTATCCTTAAGATAAGTCCAACTCCCTCCAGTAAGTAGGTTAATAAGATTAATAAAGTTAAGGGATTTTGGGAGTTATTGATATTCAATCAGTTAAGAGGGGTTGAGTGTCCAAGAGTCCCCCAAAGTGTGTCCAAGACTCCCCTATTTGGTGTCCAAGACTCCCCCCTGTAGTGTCCAAGACTCCCCCTCCGGTGTCCAAGAGTCCCCCGATTCTCCTCCACTCTCTCCGGAGTGTGCCTCCCAGGGGTCTCCAGGGGCAAAGTATCCAAGAGTCCCCCAAGAGTGTCTAAGAGTCCCCCAAGTGTCCGGAGTACCAAACAGAAAACTCCCCCAGGTGGAGGAGTCTGTCTGTCTTGGGTGGGAGATCTACCCCACATCTACCCCGGAGGTCTCCCCCTGGGAGGTGCGGTCTTGCACCTCCGGAGGGTCGGTCTCCTCCCGGTCTCTCTTGGAGTAGTTGGGATTGAAATGGAATTCGGAGACTACCCCGGAGTAGGTCTTATATTCCCGGTACTCCAGGATAAGGAGTGCGTCCTTTGCTTTCTGGACTGCCTCCTGGAAATCCCTCTCCATTTCCCCTTTGTGCTTTATATACCTCTTGGAGGTGGCGATCTGTGCAAGGAGGGACTCCTTGTCTTTCCTCCAGACAGCCTCCTCTCCCCTCTCCGTCCCCCGGACATAGAGGAGGAGGTCTAAGAGATTCATAGTAATATCCTTTTGCCTACCTCCACCTATCCTCTGGATTGTGTCTGCCCGGAGGAGGGTATATTTCCGGACGGACTTGGAAAACTGGGGGGAGAGTCTCAGGAGACAGCCTACCTCCTTTCCGTCTTTCTCCTTGTAGATCGTGAGTTCCTTTACCAGGAAAGGGACTCCCACTATCGCTCCATTCCCATTTGCCAAAAGATATTGCTTTCCGGAGAGATCGGAGATATAGTCCTGGATATATTCTGCGTCCTTTCCTCCCCTCTTTTTCCCCTCTCCTCTCATTTTGGAGGCTAAATCCTCATAGGATACCAGGATATAAGGGAATTTCCTGGACTCTTTCTGGAGATCTATCCCTCCGTCCTTTCGGACTTTGACCGGGAGGGAGGGGTCTTTCCTCTGTATCTCCACTCCGTCCCCAAAGATATCCGGGATAAGGTCTTTCGGTACTCCGGACAGATCCTCCTCCGTCTTGTAGTACTTGCTTTGATCGTTGAGGGTTTGTGCCAGGGCAATAGTAAAGGATTTGAGGTAGGCTCCTCCACCGGAGAGACCCTCCAGAGTTCCGGCAAGGAGTTTCCCTTTCTCCTGGAGTGTCCGGATATGGTCTCTTGTCCTGGGGTCTTTGATATACTGCAAGGTGTCCCCTACGGAGTGGATCTGGGTCTCCATAAGGTCTTTTGGTATCTGGATCTTCTCAGGGTGGGGACTATTGGAGATTTTCCGGAGTTCCTCCAGGGCATTCTCTGAGGAGGTCTGGGGGATCTGTCTCTCCCCCTTGAATTCTACCAGTATCCTCTCCCCGGTCTTGGGATCTTCTCTTATCTCATAGTTCCTCTGGATTTCGGAGAGAGTCCCTACCAGGGTGTCCGCTATATCCCGGAGGGTGGAGTTCAACTCCCGGAGTCTGTCCAGGGGGATATCCTCCTTATCCAGGGACTCCTCCCATTTGTGTAGGACTCCAATAGCGGAGTTTATCCTGGGGAGGGACTGGGAGTAGAGGGAGGATAGTTCCTCCATTTTCCGGGAGGCTTGCCTACTGAGTACCGGGGAGGATCTCCCCATAAGGAAAACCAACTCCTCTTTGAGAAACTGGAAAGACTGGGAGATTACCTCCACTCCCTCCCTTGCCTGTTTCAGGAGATTCTCCCTCTCAAATACCGGAGAGTGTACCTCTATCTTTCCCATACTGAGTCCTCCTCCGTCCGTCTGTCCCGGAGCCTGTCCGGGTGTGTTTGTGCTGTGTGTCTGTAGTTCATCTTGTCTGTCCCTGTCTATACTTCTGTAATGCAAACTTTACAGAGGTTTGGAATTTGTTTACCAATTATTACAAGTATTACCAATTATTACCAAATACTACAATTTCCCTCCCTCCAGGAGAGCCTCCACTCTGGAGAGTGAGTCCTCCAGGGAATACCCTCCCCTGGGGTAGTAGTCCCTCTCCGTCCGAAAGAGAAAGGATAGGAGTCTGGAGGATAGTCTCCGGAGACAGGATAGGAATACCTCCCCCTCCGTGGGATTCTCCCCTATCCACTTGTCCAGACCCTCCTCCTTGTTCAGTATCCGGATATCCTCCTCCCAGGTCTCCAGGAGTCTCTCCGTCTTTGGGAGTTCCTCCTCCAGGTGGGAGAGTCTTTCCTCCAGGAGCCTCCTCTCCTCAGGTGTCCGGGGATCGTGGAGGAGAGTCTGGGTCTCTCCGGCATATCGGAGTATCCTCTCCCTCCTCTCCCGGACTATCTGGAGGAGTCTTGTCCTCTGGACTGGATTCCTGTCCCGGAGGAGTTCCAGGTGTCTCTCCAGGATCTCCTCAGTTTTCATCTGGAGTCCTCCTCTTTGGGAAAGGTGTCCTCCATAGCGGAGAGGAGAGAGTCCAGGGTAACGATTGACTCCCGGAGACCGGAGATAGTGTCCCGGAGGATATCCTCCTCCTCAGTCTCAAAGAAAAGGGTACTCCTCTGGAGGGTCTCCAGATTGTCCAACTCCCGGAGGAGATTCTCCCTGGAGTTCCGGAGGGTCTTGTAGTGTTCCCTCCGGATCTTGGGGGAATTGTCCTCTACCTCCCTCTTTATGGTCTGGAATTCCTTTTCCGTCATACCTCCACCCCCTCCCTTACATTCTCTCCTGGGATCTGGAGGAGGGTACGGATCTCCTCCTCCGTGTAGTACCGGACTCTCTGGATTATCCGTTTCGGTACTCCGGCTTTCCTTGCGTAGATCCCCAGGGTCTCCCTGGAGACTCCGATAAGGAGGGAGACCTCCGTAGCGGTGTAGAGTCTCTTTCCAAAGGTGTCTATCATAGTCCCTCCTCCTCTCTTGCGTACTCCTCCAGTACCAGGTCTATCCCCCTGTCCAAAATCTCTTTGAGAAAGAGTCCCCTCCGGAGGGCGATCTCCCGGAGTCTCTCCTGTTTCTCAGGGGAGATTAAGAAAGTCATACGGACATACTCCGGGGACTTGGGTTTACTACCCCTTGGGGGTCTCCCGGCTTTGAGGTATTGCCTCCTCTGGATCTCCCTCTGGAGAGCCTCCCTTGTCTCCTCCTCCAGGGTGGACTCTATCTCCTCCTTGGAGTTGAGGGGAGTATCCTCCAGGGGAGAGAGTCCCCCGGCATTGTCCGGAGTCTGGGTGGGGTTTCCCAGGAGTCCGGAGAGTCCGATCTTTGCGGACTGGATATCCTTTATTTTGCTCATAGTGTTACGAATTATTACGATTTATTTCCATTTTGAGTCCACCTCCAGAGCCAGATCCCGGTAGTCCTTTGCACCGGGGGACTTGGGGGAGTAGGAGAAAATATCCGTCCCCTGGAGAGGGGATTCCGCTATATCCACATTCTCCCGGATTTTGGTCTGGAATACCAGACTCCCAAAGGACTCCCGGAGGTACTCCTCCACTATCCGGTGGATCTTTCTCCGGCTGTACTGAGTGATAAGGATACCTCCCAGGTGGAGGTCTGGATTCAGTCCCCCCTCCACCTTGCGGACAATATCCAGGAGAGTCCCCAGACCCTTAGCCGGGAGAGCCTCCGGAGTGATCGGGATAAAGACCTCCGTACTTGCGGAGAGTGCGTTTATCGTGAGGAGTCCCAGTCCCGGAGGACAATCCAGGAGGATATAGTCATAGTCCAGGGGAGAGAGCAAGTCCCGGAGCCTGTACTCCCTCCGTTTGAGGGTGGAGAGTTCCAGGTCGGAGGATACCAGGTCAATACTGGAGGGACAGACAGAGAGTCTCTCCCGGATCTGTACCTGGGGGAGGTCTCTACCCTCCCGGAGTGCCTCATAGATAGTCCGTCCGTCCTGAGGTACGGAGAGGGACTGGGAGAGGTTTCCCTGGGGGTCAAGATCTACCAGGAGGACTCTCCTCCCCATTTCGGAGAGGGAGACTCCCAAAGAGACGGAGGTAGTGGTCTTTCCTACCCCTCCTTTGTGATTCGCTATAGAGATTATCCGTTTCATAGTCCGTCCTCCTATACCAGATCACTATATCCAGGGAGATCTCCGGAGATATCCAGGGGGAGATCCTCCTCCGTCTGTCCGTTCTCCACTACCTTTCCGGTCTCAGGGACATACTCCAGGATACCCTCTATATCCGGAGTCCCTCCCCGGTTTTTGGAAAGGACTGCGTAGAGTTTCCCTTTCTCTCCCAGGATAAATCCTCTCTCCTGGAGTCTCCGTCCCTCCGTGGTGGAGGTGTATCCGGAGAGACCTCCCCGGATATCCCTTGTCTTTATGCTGTCCCAGAGGAGGAGGATAGTATTTGCGTACCGGGTAATATCTGCGGATTCTGCGATATTGTCGGAGGACATATCCGTAGGGTTGGGGGTCTCCCGGTTGAGTTGTGCGGAGAGGATAATAGGGATATCCAGGGCAATAGATTTCTTGTTGAGATCGTTACAGATATCCCGGAGTTCATCTCTCCTGTCTTTCCGGTTTCCCTCCTTGTAGATTGCCTGGACATAATCCAGAAAGACCGCTTTTATCTGCATCTTGGAGGAGAGGTAGTCCAGGAGCCGGAGGAGTCCTCCGGACTGGAGATCCGGGGAGTAGTAGATCCTGAGTCTCCCTGTCTTGTAGAGGGTCTCAAATCCGGAGAGCCGGGGGAGAGCCTCCGTCCGTGTGGACTGGGGGGATCTGGACAGGCTCCCGGTCTTGAAATAGTCCCGGATAACATCTGTGTTATTTGTCCCATACTGGGAGAGGTGGGGGATATTGGTCTGGATATTCGCAAATCTGGTAATTACCTCCAGGAGTCCCTCCTCAAAGGAGAAATACAATACCACTCCCTCTCCTCCCCGGTTGTACTCCTCCGTAGCGATCTGGAGGGCAAGATTCTGGAGGAGTCTGGACTTTCCGTGGGAGGATCTACCACAAACGAGAGTTAAGGCTCCAGAGGGGAGGATAAGATTCTCAGTCCGTCCCTCCGTGTCCCGGAATTGGTACGGAGTCCGGATACCCTCTTTCTTCTGGTTTGCAAGAGTCCGGAGGTCTTGGATAGAGAGGTACTCCTGGAATTCCTCCTCAGGGGAGATCCTCTCCTCCACTTTGGGAGTCCTGGATCTGTCCCTCCGGGTGGAGGTGGAGGTCTCCCGGTGTCGGAGGACATCTATCCCCCTGGACTTGCAGAGATTCACAAAGTATCCTATACTCTGGGACTCCGGAGACTTTGAACACTCCTCCCAGTCCCTGTCCGTGTCCTCCCGGCTGTACTTGGGGGAGAGCCGACAGACCCTGTGGAGGAGGCTCCTACCCCTCTCTCCCAGGGAGGTAAAGGAGTACACCAAAGGGAGATAGTCTGCGTATTCGGGTGCGATATCTACCCCGGACTCCTCCACTCTCCGGACAATCTCCTCCACTCCGTCCTCCCTGGACTCCCACTCCCGGAGGAGATCTGCGTAGTCCTCCACCTGGGGAGTCTCTTTCCGTCTGGAGGGTACTGGGTGGAGTTCCGGGTGGAAAGCCTCCTCCCAGTCCAGGAGGATAGCCTGGGAGTCAAAGGGGAGGAGACAGAGCCGGGTAACATCTTTCCCGGATCTGTCCACTATCTCCACCTCTCCGGAGTAGGCTGTATTGATATAGTGCCGGAGGGATTGGAATACCTCCTCATACTGGGAGGGTGTCTGGATCTCCCTTGCGGATTTGCATACCAGTTTGAGTCCGTCCCCTGAGGGAGACACAAAGATAAGCCGGACTCCGGTCTCCTTGTCCCTGGACAGCCTGTCCCGGAGATCCTCCAGGGAGAGTCCTGTCTGGGAGATATGGTCTATATCAATCGTGATAAGACCGGAGAGGGAGAGGAGACCTCTTTTCCCTTTCTCCTGGAGGGTCTTGGAGTCCCGGCTCCTGTAGTCAAAGACTCCCCCAAAGGTAACGGAGGGGAGAGTCTCTCTCTTTCGTGTCCGGTAAGCCTCCTCTCCGTCCGTGAGGATAAGTGTCCGGAGTTCCTCCGTATTCTCCTGGAGTGTCCGGTCTGTAGTGATCCTCCGGAATACCTCTCCCAGGGAGAGGGTCTCCGTGGGTATGGTAGCGGAGGAAATAGGGGGTCTGTAGAAAGAAAATAGATCCTTGTCCATAATTCCTGTTTCTGTATTGTTTTCCGTCCCCTGGAGGGGATATCTCCACAAAGATAGGGATTTCTCCGGATCAATCGGGAAAACTCCTCCAGGGACTCTATTAGGCTCCTATAGTCCGATTGATCCTGTCCACTATCCCGGAGATAAACTCCTCCCTCTTTTCTACGGACTTGATCCTCCGTCCTCCTACCTCTATCTCCTCCACCGGAGGGAGGTCGGAGACCCACTCCAGTTTATCCTCCCCGGAATAGACGGAGACCCTATCAAAGTCCCCTTTCCGGTACGGAGAGATACGGAGGGGGAGGAGGAAATTCGTACAACTCCCCAGGGAGAGGATAAGCGATCTCCAGACTCCGGAGGAGGCTCCAAATCCCAGGGAGTAGAGGTCTCCGGTCTTGGAGTCCCGGAGATCCACATACCAGTAGGGGACTTTCTCCCCCCGGAATTCTCTATCCCTCTGGTAGATCCTCTCCAGGAGTCCCTCTACATAATCGTACCTCTCCACCTTGCCTCCCTCAGTCCTCCGGACTACCTTTCCCTCCGACACATTCAGGTAGATTTTCCTTTCCCTCTGTCCTAACATACCCCCTCCTCCTTTGCGGTTTCCGGCTTGGATAAGGCTCCAGACCAATCCAACTCCAGGGAGAGTCCGATAAGGAGGGATATCTCCCTCTTTGCGGTCTCCAGGGCGGTCTGTGCCGGGGAGTCATTGAAAGCCTTGTCTCCGGATTCCTCCCCATAGGTGGAGGTAAATCCCTCATAGACCCTCTCCTGTACCTCCAGGAGAGTACGGAGAGCCTCCACAAAGTAGGAGGTTTCCTGTTTCAGTTGTAGTGTCTTTTCCATACTCATAAGGATTTGATTACCAATTATTACGATTTATTACCGATTCAGAAAGCAGAGTCCAGGAGGGACTCCGGGGATTTCTGGAGTCTCAGTTCCTCCTCTATTGACTCCGTGTAGATCTGGGAGGTTACCGGGGAGGTGTGCCGGAGGACTCTCTGGACATCTGTAATCTCTCCCCCCTTTTTCAGGATCTCTACTGCGGTGGTATGCCGGAGGGAGTGGGCGGTGAATTCCTTTCCGTCCAGTCCTACCTCTTTGAGTCCCTCCTTGCAGATCCCGGAGATTGTCCGGGTAGTCAGTCTCTCCCCCTTGTTCTGTCTGGAGTTGGAGGTAAAGAGGGGGTCTCCGGGTTTCGCTCCTTTCCTGGAGTTGAGGTATTCCCGGATAGGGAGATAGGTCTTGTCAGTCAGGACTACAAAGGAGTCTTTCTCCGTGTGTCCCTTTCCCCATACCAGGAGGACTCTCCTCTCTCCCTTGAAAGTGATATCCCCGATATCTGCCCGGACTACCTCTATAGTCCGGAGTCCGGTACGGAGGAGGAGATTCACTATAGCAAAGTCCCGGAGGGATTTCTCCCGGTAGTAGTCCAGGAGTTCCCTGGACTTGGACTCCGAAAGGTGCTGTTTCTTGAAAGCCTGTCTCCTGGGGGGAGTCTTGATACCCTTTGCGATATTCGGATAGATCCGGAGACTCTCCGTCCACTCATAGAATTTCCGTACCACTACCAGGTAGGAGGAGATAGTGAGAGCCGAAAGACCGGAGGAGAGGAGGCTGTCCTTGTACTCCAGGATATCCTCCCGGTTGAGGGAGTTCAGTACCTTTCCGGTCTTTTCAATCCAGAGGAAATA
>Ga0310690_10011381_pt1 | contig 10983 bp, 10 predicted proteins | sample AusTroGonzalo_MG_2_FD_207661 | JGI IMG/M metagenome (GOLD analysis project Ga0310690, IMG submission 207661) | Bovine rumen microbial communities from tropical cattle in Woodstock, Queensland, Australia - Gonzalo_04 (v2) (version 2) | ecosystem: Host-associated > Mammals > Digestive system >...
TTATTAAAATAACAAAAAAAAATAGAGGTCGAATTTTACTTCGACCTCAAACTATTTCTTAAGAATTACTACTAAGCTTTCTTTTCGTCTTTCTTTTCTGGCTTTTCAACTTCGCCCATCATACCTACTAAGTTTGCTTGTCCTTGAACAGCCTTGATAGATAAATCGATAGAATCGAAGATAGCTTGCTTAATATCAGCTTCCTTAACGCCTAAGCCCTTTGTTTCTGTTGGATCAATGAATAAGTTGTAATCCATTGTGTATGGTAATTGGAATGGATCCATACCTGATTCGATACCTCTCTTATCATAATCCTTTTGAACAGAACCCATACCTAACTTCATCATCCATGGAGCGATTGAGATAACCTTTCTGCCCTTCATTCCTCTTGCATCGTAAACGATAGCTAAGAATTGCTTCCATGTTAAGTTGTACATACCGATAGGAATAGCTCTGAATCCGTAACCTGGCTTTTGAACAGCAGCACCAGCTAAAGCTTGTCCTACTTGATTACATGTTAACATAGCTGTACCACCAGCTGGATACATTGTGAATGGAAGATTATCCATACGAGCTAATTGATCGATAAGGATTGTCCAAACTGGTCTTCTACCTGGTTGAACACCGAAGATGTATGGAAGTTCTAGAACTGAAGCGCTGAACTTGTCATCACAGAACTTTTCAACGATCTTTTCTTGTTCAATTCTTGATCTGATGTATGGGTTATGAGATAAGAACTCTTCACCTGTATACTTAATCTTTTGCTTTGGATTTGCTGGGTTCTTTGCTAAACCAGCAGCTAACTTATACATATATGAGAAATATGATCCGCAGATAACTGCATTCTTAACACCAACTTTCTTACAGATTGGTAATAATCTCTCAAGTGGATCATTGTTAAACTTCTTGTATACTTCGTATACAGGAGGTGGGCATTCCTTTCTTTCGTCAACACCTGCAGCGTACATAAATACGTCACAGCCCTTTAACATTTCTTCAACTTCTGCATCTGTGCACTTGTTGATGTCTTTGAACTCTAATTCCATTTCTTTTGGAATTGGTGCGCCTTGTGGTAGAGGTGGTAATGCAACACTCTTAACTTGGTGACCCATTTTGATTAATTCAATAGCAGCTTCACAACCTAATAGGCCTGTTCCACCGATCATAAAAATCTTCATAGTAAAATCTCCTTTGAATGATATAGTTTTATTTATAAACCTTAACCATTATAGCATAATTATTAGAATAATAAAGTATTTTTTTACGCATATTATACAATTAAATAAACGCTATATTGATACATATATTACCGAAATACTATATAATCCATAAAATTATAAAAATTTATATGGACAAAACAGTCTGTGACACCCCATATTACCAACAAGTCACACCTTATAACACACTGCGGCCATCGCAATTGTAGAAATTATCGCAAGTGATTAGACAGTTAATTAATTAACTGCGTACCGATTTATGCATAGACCAAATCATACATATAAAACATATTGATATAATCAATAGATTTAAAATATTAGAAATAAAATTATCCATAAATGGTTATTATATTTTGCCACAAAACCGCCCATTTTTTACAACATAAAAAAAATATCTTAAAAATCCATATTTTCTCCTATTTTTGATTTCCCTTTAATTATTATTTATGTTATACTATCACCGAAATTAAACAGGAGGAGTTTTTAGGATGCATTATATATATAATACTCAAGGTAAAGTTTGCCCTTCTGAAATCTCTTTCGATTTAACTGACAATATCGTTACTAACATTTCCTTTAAGGGTGGTTGCAATGGCAATCTAAAAGCTATTTCAAAATTACTAGAAGGAATGGATGCTGATACAATCGTTGCAAAACTTGCAGGAAACACATGTGGATTTAAAAAGACATCATGCGCTGACCAATTAACAATTGCTATCAGAAAAGCTCAACAAGAAAAATAATAAATTTTAAGAGGATATAGAAATGAAAAATTCAGAAAAATGGAACGAATTTAGCGGCTCTCTTTGGAGAGAGGAAGTTAACGTAAGAGACTTCATTCAAAACAACTATACTCCATACGATGGAGATGAATCTTTCCTAGCTGGACCTACAGAGGCCACACAAAAATTATATGATAAGTTACAAAAGTTACAAAAAGAAGAAAGAGCTAAAGGTGGCGTTTTAGAATGCGATACAGAAATCGTATCTTCTATCACATCACACAAGCCTGGCTATATTGATGAATCATTAAAGGATTTAGAAAAGGTTGTAGGTTTACAAACAGACAAGCCTTTAAAGAGAGCTTTCATGCCATTCGGTGGTATTAAGATGGCTGAAGAAGCTGCTTCTTTATATGGATATACACCAAATCCAGAATTCCACAAGATCTTTACAGAATATCATAAGACACATAACCAAGGTGTTTATGATGCATATACACCAGAAATGAGACTTGCAAGAAAAGCTCACATCATCACAGGTCTTCCAGATACATACGGACGTGGAAGAATCGTTGGTGACTACCGTCGTGTTGCTTTATATGGTATTGATAACCTTATCGCTGAAAAACAAAAGGATTTCAACAACATCGGTGATGGAACAATGACTGATGATGTTATCAGATTAAGAGAAGAAGTTTCAGATCAAATCAAGGCTTTAAAGGCTATGAAGGTTATGGCTGCTTCTTATGGTTATGATATTTCTCAACCAGCTACAAACGCTAAGGAAGCTTTCCAATGGTTATACTTCGGTTACCTATCAGCTATTAAGACACAAAACGGTGCCGCAATGAGCGTTGGTAGAATTTCAACATTCCTTGATATTTATATTCAAAAGGATTTAGAGAAAGGCATTTTAACAGAATCAGAAGCTCAAGAATTAGTTGACCATATGGTTATGAAATTCAGAATGGTTAAGTTCGCTCGTATCACATCATACAACGAATTATTCTCAGGCGACCCTGTATGGGCAACACTAGAAGTTGCTGGTATGGGACAAGATGGACGTTCAATGGTTACAAAGAACGACTTCAGATTCTTACACACATTAGAAAACATGGGACCAAGCCCAGAACCAAACTTAACAGTTTTATATACAAAGAGATTACCAGAAGCTTTCAGAAAGTACTCTGCTCACATCTCTATCACAACAAGCTCAATTCAATATGAGAATGATGATGTTATGAGACCAGTATGGTCAGATGACTACTCAATCTGCTGCTGCGTATCTGCTACACAAACTGGTAAGGAAATGCAATTCTTCGGCGCTAGAGCTAACCTAGCTAAGGCATTATTATATGCTATCAACGGCGGTAAAGATGAAGGTTTAATCCCAGGAACTCAAGTTGGTCCAGAATATGCTCCAATCACATCTGAGTACTTAAATTATGATGAAGTTATGCATAAGTATTTATTACAATTAGACTGGCTAGCTGGTTTATATGTAAATATCTTAAACTTAATCCACTATATGCATGATAAATATTACTATGAAGCTGCTGAACTTGCTCTTATCGATACAGACGTTAAGAGAACATTCGCAACAGGTATCGCTGGATTCTCTCACGTAGTAGACTCTTTATCTGCTATCAAGTATGCTAAGGTTAAGGTTGTTCGTGACGAAGCTACAGGTCTTGCATCTGATTTCGTTATCGAAGGAGACTTCCCTAAGTATGGTAACGATGATGACAGAGCTGATAAGATCGCTGTTGATCTATTAAAAACATTCATCGATATGGTTAAGAAGCATCATACATACAGAAATGCAGAACCAACAACTTCTATCTTAACAATTACTTCAAACGTAGTTTACGGAAAGGCTACAGGTGCTCTTCCAGATGGTAGAAAGGCTAAGGCTCCATTTGCTCCAGGTGCAAACCCAGCTTACGGTGCTGAACAAAACGGTTTATTAGCTTCATTAAACTCAGTAGCTAAGTTACCATATACATGGGCATTAGATGGTATTTCTAATACTCAAACAATCAACCCAAGTGCTTTAGGTCATGATGCTCAAGAAAGAGTTAACAACCTAGTATCAGTTATGGATGGTTACTTCGCACAAGGAGCTCACCACCTAAACGTTAACGTATTTGGTACAGAAAAATTAATCGATGCTATGGAACATCCAGAAAAGGAAGAATATCAAAACTTCACTATCCGTGTATCTGGATATGCTGTTAAGTTCATCGATTTAACACGTGAACAACAATTAGATGTTATCTCACGTACATGCCATGCAAAACTATAAAGGTTACGTAAATAGTTTAGAAACATTTGGTTTAGTAGACGGCCCTGGAGTTAGATTCGTAGTCTTCCTTCAGGGCTGCTTTATGCGCTGCAAATATTGCCATAATCCAGAAACTTGGAAGTTACAAGAAGACTGCCAAGAATGGGATGCACAATCGCTTTTTAATAAAGCTTATAGATATAGAACATATTGGGGAGACCATGGAGAAAAAGGCGGAATCACTGTAAGTGGTGGCGAACCATTACTTCAAATGGATTTCCTAATTGAATTCTTTACTCTTTGTAAGCAAAAAGGAGTATCAACAACAATAGATACTGCAGGACAACCTTTTAATAGAGATCCTGAATGGCTTGCAAAGTTTGACAAACTACTTTCCCTAACAGATTATATAATGCTTGATTTAAAGGCATTTAATAAGGATCTGCACAAGAAAGTAACTGGATGGGAAAATGACAACATCTTAGATATGGCTAAGTATGTTTCAGATAAAGGTGTAAAGCTTTGGATTAGACACGTTCTTGTTCCAGGCCTTACTGACCAAGAAGATGAACTTGTTAATATAAAGGAATTTATATCTACACTAAAGACAGTAGAAAGAGTTGAAATTCTTCCATACCATACTCTAGGTTTAGTAAAATGGATGAACTTAAATATTTATTATCCATTACAAGACACACCTACTCCTACTGAAGAAGAAGTAGAAAGAGCTAAAAAACTTATAGGTGCTTTTGTTAAATAGAATTACTTAGAAAATAATTATTGGCGAGATGTTTATCATCCCGCCAATTTTGTTTTAAGATAACATTATTATTGCTAAAGAACAATAAATCATTAAAGATAACGCATCTACAATAGTAGTAATAAATGGTGATGCAACTACGGCTGGGTCTAGTTTTAATGCCTTTGCTACAAGTGGCAATATACTGCCAACTAGCTTTGCTACAATAACTGTAATAAATAACGCAATAGAAACAACTAAACATCTTAGAGGCTCATAGTCACTGTATCCAAATAGCAAGTTGTCTATAAGCATTAATTTTGCAAAACATGCTACTGCAAGTGTTGCACCAATCAATAATGATACCCTTAATTCTTTCCATATTACTTTAAATATATCTTTTACTTCTAGCTCATTTAATGCAAGAGATCTGATTACTGTAACTGATGCTTGAGAACCAGCGTTACCGCCCGTATCCATCATCATAGGAATACATGCAAATAAAACTGTTGATATAGCATTTAATCTAGCTTCAAATGTATTAAGTATTAATCCAGTAAATGTAGCACTTACCATAAGAACCATAAGCCAAGGGATTCTATTTTTCCAAATCTCAAATACACTTCTTTTAACATAAGGCTTATCTGAACTTGTAACACCGGACATCTTGGCGATATCTTCTGAGTTCTCTGCTTGTAATACGTCCATGGCATCGTCAACTGTTACAATACCAACAAGACGCTTTTCATCATCTACGATAGGAATAGCTAAGAAACCATATTCAGCAATCTTTCTAGCAACAACTTCTTTATCGTCTGTAGTATTTGCATAGATAACGTTTGTTGTCATTATATCCTTAATCAATGCTTCTCTATCTGCAAGCATTAAGTCTTTAGCTGTTACAAAACCAATTAGTTTATTATCTTCATCTACGATGTAACAGGTATAGATTGTTTCTTTATCTATAGCGTTTTTCTTAATCTTATAGAATGCCGTATCTACTGTCATATCTGCACGTAGATATACATATTCCATAGTCATGATAGAACCAGCAGAATCCTTAGGATATTTTAGAATATCATTAATATAACCTCTTGTCTTATCATCACTTTGAGCAAGTAATCTCTTTACTATATTAGAAGGCATCTCCTCGATTAAGTCTGCAGCATCATCTATGAATAATTCATCCATCAAACTCTTTAATTCTATGTCTGTGAATTTTTGGATTAATTCTTCTTGCTTATCTGAATCAAGTTCTACAAATGTTTCTGCAGATAAATCCTTTGGAAGAAGTCTAAATAATAAAGGAAGATCTTCTATAGGAAGTGCTGAGAATATTTCAGCAAGGTCTGTTGGATACTCTGCCGCTAAAATAGGCTTTAGAATGGAAAATTTCTTTTCTCTCAAAAGAATACTAATCTCATCCTCTTCTACTAATTTTAGGGCTGTATCGTTAGGCAAGTTCTCAATTAAGGTAACAGTATCTTGTGGAGTCATCTCCTCCATTACTGCTTTTAATTTGTCTTGCTTAATTTCATCAATAATTCTTTGTTGATTCTCTTTATCTAATTTGCCAATGCAATCTGCTAGAACCTTATTATCTAGTTCATTACAAAATGGGATTAGAGTGTCATCATCAAGGCTGATTAATATATCAACCATATCTGCGATAGGCATTTCATACACCATACGTGCAGCTTCTAAGAACTCTCTGTTCTTTAGTAATTCTAAGATTGTTTGCTTCATTATTTTGAATGAGTCTAAATAATTAATGTAAATAAAGGAATAATATTAAAAAGCACGAGCCATTAATACGATTCCTAATCTACTTCGCGGATTATCCATCTGACTCGTACCTCCTTGATTTTTTCAATTAAAGGATAGCCTCATATATCCTATATGTCAAGCATTTAACCGCATTTGGAAGAATTCATAAAAACAAAAACGCAGACCCCATTTTTAGAGATCTGCGTCAATTGTACGATAATATTTTTTATTTATTATTTAATTGATAATTTAAATAAGCAAGAGATAAAGCAAGATTTTCTTGTTGCAAAACAATATGATTTGGTACGATTAATGCAGTTGGAGCGAAATTCCAAATTGCTTCTATTCCGCTTTGAAGCATTTTATCGCATACTTCTTGAGCTGCAAACTTAGGAACTGTAATAATACCTAATCTAATATTATTTAACAAGCAGAACTCCTTAAACTTACTCATAGGCATAATCTTCTTATCCCCCAAACTTTCTTCCTTTTCAATTTGAGAATCAAAAGCTGCAACGATTTGAAGACCATACTTTTCAAATCCAGAGTAGTTCAATAAAGCTCTTCCTAATCTACCTGCACCAACAATTACTGCAGAATTAATTTTATCAACGCCTAATGTTTCTTCAAGCATTGAAATTAACTCTTTAGTGTTGTAACCAACCTTAGGCTTACCCTTACCACTAACTGCACTTAAATCTTTTCTAACTTGAACTTCGCCAAGTTCTAATGCCTTTGAGATTGTTGTCGCAGATATTGTAGGCATTTCATCTTCGATAGACTTAAGATATTTTAGATATCTTGGTAATCTACCTAAAGTTGCTTTCATTATTTGTGTTGCCATACTCACCCTTTACTAATATCTTTATTTGTTACTTAAATATTCATCAATTGCCTTGGCAGCAGTCTTACCAGCGCCCATAGCTGAAATAACAGTAGCAGCACCAGTAACAGCATCACCACCAGCATAAACAGCTTCACGAGATGTCAATCCGCCTTCTGTTACAATAATACCACCATGGTTGTTAATATCTAGACCAGGTGTAGTATTCTTGATAAGTGGATTTGGTGATGTACCAATGGCCATTATTACTACATTAACATCTAATTCATATTCTGATCCTTCAATAGCAACTGGTCTTCTTCTGCCCTTAGCATCTGGTTCGCCAAGTTCCATCTTTTGAACCTTCATTCCTGTAACAAATCCATTTCTTGGATCTCTTTTATCTTCAGGATTATTGAAGCCTAAGATTTCAACTGGATTTCTTAATAATTGGAAATCGATTCCTTCTTCCATAGCGTGTTCAACTTCTTCCTTTCTAGCTGGAAGTTCTTCCATTGAACGACGATATACAATGTACACCTTTTCTGCGCCTAAACGAAGAGCTGTTCTCGCAGCATCCATAGCAACGTTACCGCCACCAACAACTGCTACCTTACCACCCTTCATAATTGGAGTAGCTGAATCTTCTTTATAAGCCTTCATTAAATTACTTCTTGTTAAGAATTCATTTGCTGAATAAACACCCTTATATGATTCACCAGGAATATTCATAAAGTTTGGAAGTCCTGCACCAGAACCGATAAATACAGCTTCATATCCCTTTTCAAATAATTCATCAACTGTTAATGTTTTACCGATTACAACGTTTGTTTCAACGTCTACGCCTAACTTCTTTAATCCTTCAACTTCCTTAGCAACGATAGTCTTTGGTAATCTGAATTCAGGAATACCATAAACAAGAACGCCTCCTGCTGTGTGTAAAGCTTCGAAGATAGAAACTTTATATCCCTTCTTAGCTAAGTCACCAGCACATGTTAATCCTGAAGGACCAGAACCAACAACTGCTACCTTATGGCCATTTGGAGCTGGGATTTCTGTAGGACCGTCAGAATGAGCATTATGCCAATCTGCAACGAATCTTTCAAGTCTACCAATACCAACTGGTTCAAACTTAATACCTAATGTACATTTGCTTTCGCATTGGCTCTCTTGTGGACATACACGACCGCAAACTGCAGGAAGTGATGAAGTTTGAGAAATAACTTGATAAGCGCCTTCCCAATCTTTTTCTTTCATTTTTGAAATGAAATCTGGGATAGCAATATTTACTGGACAACCTTGTACACAAGGTCTATTTTTACAATTTAAACAACGTGTAGCTTCTTCAAAAGCAATATCTTCTGTGTAACCTAAAGCAACTTCCTTAAAGTTATGAGCTCTAACTTGAGGTTCTTGTGTAGGCATTTCATGTTTCTTTGGATTTATAGCCATCTTAGTTTCCTCCTTAAGCCTTCTTAAATAGGTTGCATGCTTCTTCGTAAGCATGACGTTCGAAATCGAAATATGTTCTACCACGAGACATAGCTTCGTCGAAATCTACTTCATATCCGTTGAAATCTGGACCATCTACACAAGCGAACTTAGTAACCTTCTTACCATCTTGGTTAAGAGTTAATCTACATCCACCGCACATACCTGTACCATCAATCATAATTGGGTTCATAGAAACAGTAACAGGAACACCATATTCCTTAGCTGTTAATACTACGAATTTCATCATGATAAGTGGTCCGATTGTGATGATTTCATCAAACTTTTCACCAGCATCTAACATTTCCTTTAGAGGAACTGTTACATTACCTTGTCTTGCGTATGATCCATCATCTGTCATTACATGTAATTTGTTAGAACAAGCTCTGAATTCATCTTCAAGAATTAATAAATCTTTATTTCTGAAACCGATAATACTTGTAACTTCTGCTCCAAGTCTATGGAATTCTTGAGCTACAGGCATAGCAATAGCACATCCTACACCACCACCTACGATACAAACTTTCTTAATACCTTCAGTTCTTGTAGCTTGACCTAGAGGTCCTACGAAATCTTGGATGTATTCTCCAGCTTCTTTATGTTGAAGCTTTTCTGTTGTACCACCAACGATTTGGAAAATAATCTTAACTGTACCATCTTCCTTGTTTGTACCAGCAACTGTTAAAGGAATTCTCTCACCTTCCTCATCAACACGTAAAATGATAAATTGACCAGGTAGAGCTTTAGCAGCAACTAGTGGTGCTTCAATTTCCATTTGTACAACTGTTGGATTTAGAACTTTCTTTCTAACAATCTTATACATATTGTTCTCCTTATTAAAAATAATTTATCGCTAAAAAGGCATCTATATAAATATATTTATATAAATGCATTAAAATTATTGTAACACAAATAATTACTATTGGTATATCGATAATTGTAAAATCGATAAAATGAATATCGATATAATATTTATGCATATATAGATTTGGCGGAAATATACCTAACTATATCGTTGTAACGATACAGTCTAGATCCCAATAAAAAAAGTCAGGCATTAAACCTGACTTGATTTGGCGCCCTCAATAGGACTCGAACCTATGACACTGCGGTTAACAGCCGCATGCTCTACCGACTGAGCTATAAGGGCATCACCAAATTGCATTAATAATATTATTATAATATAAAGAGATTGTCAAGAAATAATTTCGATTTTTTCTCGATTTTTCTAATTAATTTTAAATAATGTCATCATTGATATGTTGTAGCTTATCCATATAGTAAACACTTCTAGATTTAATGATAAAATCAATGCTAAATACGCAATATAAAGACATAGTTACACCAGCAAAAAATTCTAATAATCCCCAACCTTCTGTAACAGGATTTAGCGCAGGATCGTTCAAATCGGCCACAAGACAAATGCTCATTGCAAAGAATCCAAGAATGATTGTATAAAGCGCTTTAACGGCGTAATCCTCCCTTATATCAACTATTTGAGTCTTCACCCTATCATTAACTTTCTTTGAAAAGAACGGAATCAATGGGAAGTGATATACAATTGCATATACAAGAGCAAATACAGTGCCAACAATACTTGTATAAACAATATGTTCATCTTTGTTTTCACCAATAGCGGAAATTACACCTACACTAATTATCCATGTAAGGTATAATACTAAAAAAATAATTGATTGTACTAGCTTGCTTCTTTTTTGTTTTATCTTTTTCATAGTTACTATTCTACCAAATTATCAGAAAAAGGGAAATACTTTATTAATAAAAAAAAAAGAGATACCTAAGTATCTCTTATTGGATCCGGCAACGCCCTATCCTCCCAGGCCGTCTCCAGCCAAGTACTTTCAGCGCACAAGGTCTTAACTTCTGTGTTCGGAATGTGAACAGGTGGAACCCCTTCGCCATTGTCACCGGAATGGTTG
>Ga0310690_10011382_pt1 | contig 10982 bp, 5 predicted proteins | sample AusTroGonzalo_MG_2_FD_207661 | JGI IMG/M metagenome (GOLD analysis project Ga0310690, IMG submission 207661) | Bovine rumen microbial communities from tropical cattle in Woodstock, Queensland, Australia - Gonzalo_04 (v2) (version 2) | ecosystem: Host-associated > Mammals > Digestive system >...
TATGTGTTTGTCTCATCATAATACCCACCCTGGCACGGCTCAACCTCATAAACATAGAACTTTATGTAATCGTATTTAGGGTCTCCATCAGGTATATGTGTCAGTTGTTTGGAGAACAGCGTGTAATCATTTGGATTCTGTGGGTTGTTCACCTCAGTGTAAAGTTTGTCTATGACATCACCACCGACAATACCATCAAAAATTGAATTGCTGTAAAAGCTGAAAAAGTATTCCTTATTCCTGTTCTCAACGTCTCCAAAAACAGATGTTATGCAGGTTTCGGTACACTCATGATACTGCTCATTTACACCCTCAGGCTTATAGTATAGTATTATCCTGTCACCTGATGTCAGACCATGCGGTACACAGGACCTGAAAAGAAAAGCATATCTTCCTGAAGGCATCACAACATACTTTCCGTACAGAAGCCTCATCGCATTCAAGTCACCCTGTTTCCATGTCCCATCATTGAGTTCCTCACCATCTGTTACAAGCGGATGCGCAAAAAAGTTCCTGTAAGGGTATGTGATTTCAATATCCCAATTGTATTCAAGCCTGTTCTTGTATGTGTTGAGTTTCGGGGTGAAGGAGAACAACGTCCTGTCAGGATACATGTCAATAAACTCACAATCACCATGGTCGTTTATCACACGGTTTATGTCAAGCAGAACATCATCATCAGTTGGTGATTTTGCATCAATCACAGCGGTGTTATCGAAACCGTACCAACCGTTCTCATCACGTAGATTGGCATTAATGGCTGTCAAGTCCTCCTCACCATCAACACATGACAGTTCCATAAGGTCACCCTTCTGGTAAAGGTGCTTGTCTATCTCAACAGGTATGTTATAACTGTCAAGCCTTCTTCGCGGTCTAAAAGTCACAACACTTCCATCGTAATTCCTCATCACATCCTCAAGCGTATTGAAAATATGACGCGGACTCGGTGCTGTGTTATACCCGTTAACAATCCTTCCTGTTTTGTTGCGTATTATATGGTTGTTGAAAATGTCTACCCCAGGATGATATGAATATGTGTTAGGTGTCAGCCCTTCCCTTGAGTACTCGGTGTTGTCCACCATATCTGTCCTTAACACACCACTATCTTTACCATAGGCATTCGGAACGCTAACACCTGCACCACTCTGGTCAACAATAGGTTTCTGCTCATACGACCCCTCATTCTCAACAATTTCAGTACAAATGTTGAACAGTACATTGGAACAGAACGGGTTTATTGTAAGTGTTAACCTGTAATTTGTGCAGGAATTTCTCTCCTTTTCAAAAAGGTCCATAAGGTCTACGTCAGAGAAAATTTCCGTATTACGCAGCTTGCCGTATGTGGATTTTACCTCCAAATCAAGATACGTCTCCTTATCAACGGATTTTACCGAATCTGTTCCTGTAAGCCTTACCCTTGTCACTGAATCTTCCATAGCATATTATAACTTGTGTCTTAAACCAGTTATGTCCTTTATATATATATCGTATAACGAGGAATCGTGATAGTCAACACCTTCAAGTTCTATTTGCCAATATCTGTTTGATGTGCTAAGGTTTGATACCGGTGAGAAACCAAATGTGTCACGCAAATTATTAGTACCATGGTCATACACTAACACCTCGTAATTGTAATTCTTTATATAACCGCCACAATGATTTGTTGCAAAGCTGGGTGTTCCATTTTGATACATTCTCACTTCAAGTGATAATACCGTATTACCACCACTATAACTTCGTGTCACATCAAACACTGAGAAATCTATCATGTCAGACATATAATAGTAAGTTCCTCTTCCGATTTTGAAAACAGCAACACATATGAGGGAATATGCACAATTTGTGTCAATGCCATCAGGTAAATCTATCGCACAATAAAAATCATTTGACTCATTCAAATGATAATGTATATTTTGAGTGTTTAAAATATTCAAACCATTACCCCACTGGAACATCTGTTCTATACCAGTAATACCTTGAGCGCAATTGATTTTCTGATCAATTTTATAAGGATATCTTGTATACGGAACTAAAATAACCTCATCAGGTGTAACACCACCAGTAAAATTGAACTTTATGAAACCATAAGCACCATTATCCATAACCTCATCATACGAAGGAACATGACTATAATCAGTGTCAATTACAACACTAAAATCTTTGAACAAATCGATATTCACTTCTGTCGGTCCGTCAGAAATTTTATAAGAGGAATCACCATTGACATATAATGGCATGAACTGTAAATCATCATTCAAACTACTATAAATCTTATAGTTTTCAAAACAAGAGGATGTTATATCATCAGGGTGTGACAAATACCTGTCAGTCTGATATGCCGACTCATCAACATCCTTCGCTGTATGACTTCCACTTGCAGAGTCATGGTGATAAATCGTCTGTACAGGTACGTGTGTATTGCTCGGTGATAAGTATGATTCCTCAAATGAATCGTTGTAACCTATCTTCGTTGATATTCCATTTGTCACCTTTGCCGCAAGGAAACCGTCCAAATTCCACCTGTCATCAACCTTTTCACCACATAAAACAGATAAAGGAAAATGAATATCTGTTATATCCCATGTCATTAACCAGAACAAACCATTCTTCTTCGGTAACCATACTTCAAATTCATATGTAAGGCCCTTGTCAAGCATGTGAGCTTGGAACATTTCATTACTTGGTATTGTATTTGTATCAAATCCTAAAGGAACAGATGTATGTATGTCATCCTCAACACCGAAAAGATACGGTTTCCTACCAGATGAAAAACCATTACTGTCAAACGAGAGGGTCTCTCTTGTCTGTCCTGCAACAATATTGTCAACATTCTCATTCTCATACTGGTTAAGTAGCTGGAGATTGTTATCCTCCACCTGATGGTATATGTTATGGCTAACAACACCAAAACCGCCTTCATAACCGATTCTCATATCATAGTCAGAATTGCTGCTCGTGAACGCCTCTCTAACCATTCTTGAAACTTCCTTCCGATTGTTTACAGCATTGACAACACTATTATATACGTTACCTCTTGAAATAATGCCAATGGTCAAATAATAATAATCATTCAAATAAGGGTATTCAAAATATCCATTTCCTGAATTTTCATAAAAATATCTATTATTTGGGTCATTGACAACATATATATACTGAGGTGAATTTTCATCAACCATAGTAGGCATAGAATCAACAGTAACACAACCAGGCAGCATATCACTTGGCTCGACAAAACAGTTTTCCGGGAAATTATATTTACAAGAATTGGGCAAATGGTCTTTAACTAATGATATTGCATAATTTACGGCACGTGTTGCATCTTGTATGGTATAGAGTGGGTTTAAATCCGTCCCAAAATCAATATCCTCTACCTCTTCATACACACCAATGTCAGCTAGTTCATTCCACCCTATAACAGCATTTGCATCAAACTGTGTAAAATCATTGTTCTGGTTAACCTCATAACCACTCTCAAAATCCTTTATAATTTCATAGTCAATACCGTTCACGGTCATCATAAGCGGCAACGAATCCTTAACATATATTACAGTCTGATACACATTGTCAGTTTCAACATAATTACCATCTTCATTACACACCTGTGTGAATTTCACATTATATGAAGTTCCGTTCTTGGGTATACCAACAATAAACGCGACATCTTGGTCTAACGTAATTTGACAAGACAAATTCCAGACATGATTTATATTAGTTCCAGTGTTGTTATAATTATTAAACTCACAACCATAGTAAAGACCCAAACCACTATCATTAAAGAATGAAGGATACCTCGGTGTCACCTCAACCTTATAATACTCAACAGGTCCTCCAACACCAGTGAAAACCGGCTCATGTAAAACCAAATAACCACCAGTTCCCTGTGTGTACCTGTTACAATCCGAACACGCATCATCATAACTTGTGTAGTTAAATGTAGTGTTGGCATATATCTCATCGTTGCTCAAACCATAACCGACACCATGAACCTGAGCGGAGAATCCCTCATCATAAAGCATCACATCAAATACCTGCTCGTTGTCAAGCGCATCAGTGACTGTAATTTTGTAATATCCGTTCTGTAAAGGTGTATTATCAAGTTGTGTATATCCATTATCGGAACATTCCTGACAACTTCCCCAGTATATCTTCTCATCATAAAGGTTTATATCAGTACGAACAGTTACACCATCACGTTTCAAGTCAACCATATATGGAGTATCAATCCCATTCAGGTACATTGATATGTAAACCGTATCATCATCGCCGCACCAAGTTCTCGGGTTGCTGTCAATCTCATAGTGGTTGGCTTCTGTGTCATTGTCCTCACAATTGCCAAAATAGTCCCTCTGGAAACGGTCAATGGCTGTGCTGCCATCCCTGAGTCCGAAATAAAAATAATACGAGTTCTGTGTGGACACATAACCGATGGTAGTTCTTGTTGTATTGATAGTACCTTGATTTGACCATATCATATTGTTCACACCACCGATAGAACGCCCCAAAACCCTTATTGGGTCACCATACCTGAACTTGCTGTACGATACATTGTTAATCTCCATCAGGTAATTGTTAATGTAGTTGGAACTGCCATCATATACAGCAGGAAGCGGGCATTTACAAAGTGTGTTACCCATCAAATTATAAGCAGTACCATCAAAATTATCAACATAATGGTTTGTGAAATCATAAACAGGGAAACCCGTTTCATTGTCAATTACAGTCCTAAGACCGTTACAATTCATCGTTGTGAACTCACTTCTACCATCATGATCAACAATGTCATCATATCCGATATACCCGTCAGGAATAAGCACATTCTCATTGTTGTCAGACTCTTCTGCATCCGAGGAATCATCGACAATCTCCTGCGCGACATCAAGCCCGACACCATACTCACAAACTCTCTCAAGATTGACGCAAGTTTTCGGTTTTGTGTAAGCGTTTGAACATGTCAGACCGTAAAACAATCCTCCATCGGCATACCTTTCTGGTGAAAAATCGTTACTGTGTATTTCAGTCCCCTCACCTTCACATTGTCTCGGTCCGGCATTACTTCCCCAATCGGCACCTGTTGATGCTGTGTATTTTGTACCATCAACAAAAACCACGCTTCCGCTATCAGTGTCGTTGTCGATGTTTATGCTGTCATTCTCTACAATCGTTCCGTCAGCCTCCCATACATCACCCGGCATGTTATAAGTGCTTGTAATGCCGAACAATCTCTTAAAGAACTGAGGGATACCCTGCAAACCGCACGTATCAAGCGAACCTAACAGCACAATGTCAGTCGAAAACATCTTGACATACTGATTGACATTATTATTCGAAGAATCCTTCAAAGTCTTGATTTTACCAGCAACATAATAGTACACATTGTCACCTAATTCCGTCTCCCTCTCGTATATAATACCTGGCATTTCATTCACAAATGAAACGGCTGACTTGTGGCATCTGAAACCATAACAGTTGCTCTCATTAAACTCACCACCAAAATACCCTATCGTTATTTTTTCATCTTCGTGTTCAGGTACTTGAAAACGGGCATCGGTTATCGGTCTCGGAAAATCTTCCCTCACATAGGGTGTTATTTCCTTCTTCTTATTCCTCAAAGTCTTTTTGAGTGAGCATGTCTTGTAGAGTTTCAACTTCCTGAATCTCGGCTTTGTACCATAACTGCACCACCTGTCACTTCCTCTCATCCCCAAACCGACAATGTAAAATGTCCTTCTCGGTCTTATGCGCCTGTACCATTTCGGGAAATACAGCACACCGTTGACCCAGTCGTTTGAGAAGTCGAATGAAACAACATCATTGTCATGAGCAAGATTGTTTTCAATACATTGGAAAAGTTCAGATATATGGTTTGACGAGTTTGCGTTCACTTCTTTCTTATAGTGGTTGAACTCATCCTCCCAACACCCGGGATAATAAGCCGTGTCATTGTCACATATGTTCTGTATTCCTATACCGCATCCGATTTTACTGTACACACTATAGAACCAACCGCATAAACTTAGTTTATAAACACTTGAATCGGGATTTTCATCAGCATCACACACCCTACAATCCCTAAGTCTCGGGTCAGCATCATCTGACGGATCGTCATCATCTGATTCCGTATCATCATCATCTTTTCTACAAGCACAGAAAAGTTTCATGTTCAACTTATCGCCGATATTCCTAAACAACCGGTACATCCCACCAAACATACCTCCAATAAGCGACAATATAACATTTACATCATAAACAACAGTAATCAAGAACTTTAGCAGGAAACACATAAACCTGTACCTGAAACCCAATTTGAAGGATATGCTGTTGAACGGCATGGGATTGTTGTCACCTGACATGTTAGTACCCTTTATTCCAACATACTTCCTGTCATTCGGTGATTTGCCCTTCTGCAACCTTGGTATGAAGGACTTTACAGTATACACACAGTTCCAGTACAAATCCCTATAATCACTTTCATTGGTGTTTGTGCCGAAAACATACGAACTGTCAAAACTGTAACCCCTCTCATCATAATATTGTGGCTCAGGGTTGTTGGGGACAAGATACCTTGCAGTTTTCGTCTTTGATGTACCCTCGTTTCCTGTCATGCTTATCCTGAATCTAACACGAGCCCTTGTTGGTATTCCCTTGTTCGGATCATCAGTTGGCACCATCTTACCGAACTCATCAGTCATCATGTAGTCAAGGTTCATCGGTATCTGGTAGCACCATGTGCCGTTGTTGTCAATGAGTTTCTCACCCTTTACTGTAGCCTCCTCTATCTTGTTGTTCGGAGTGTACCTTATCATCTCAATCATACCTTCACCGGTAGTGAGCTGCGACATCTTGCCCAAATCCTCAGTAGCCCGGCAATTGTGGTTTACACTGTTATCATCACCATCTGTGACCACGGAACCCATAAAGATACAGCATGTCTTGAAGGTGTAGTCAATATTGAAATCCACACGGTTCACAGAAGCGTTGTCAGGGTTGCTCTCATCGGTCGTATCACCCCAGAACGGGCTAACATACACTGTTTTAGTGTACCTTTTCACCTGTGCGAGGTTTGTTATACCATCATCCTTCTTGAATTTGGTTGGACTCTCGAAAAGGTCTGCCGGATAACCGTTGTACATCATGTCCCTCGGTGTCTGTGACAATATGCCTATATCTGACAGGTCAATGTCAACATGAAGAACATTCTCACCAGTAGGAATCCCATACAGCATATAGTCACCTGCATCATTGGTCCTTGTGGTATATTTGTAGTACTTGTCAAAAACCTCAATGACATCATCATTGTCAAGTACTGTCACCTTTTTCTTGAACGAACCGATGTCCTGATGGCAAGACTTGTCAACATAATCAGGCAACAGGTTGTAAATCTTACCGTCATCACCACCATGTGTCTCTGTTGATGTGAAGTCGTATATGGTTTTCAACTCATTCTCAGTGTAGTCACCTGAAAATGGTATGAAAACAGAAATCCTTGCATTGGGGATACCGAAATTACCATTTGCGATGACACGACCGACAATGACACCATACCCGCAGTCATAAAGCTTGTACAGGTTCTTCTCTCCAATCTTCAATGACAGGATTTCAAGCGTGTCATAGCTCTGGTCAATCGGAACATCAATCACGAACGGCTCATCAGAGCCAACATTTGTCCTTATACGGTACGACTTATTGTCCATCGGAATCCACTTTGTTCTTTTTCTTTAGAAACGGAATGTATATGGTCGGTCCCTTACCACTCGCACTTGTCAACAATATATAGAAAGCAAAAAACGGTGTGGCAACAATGCTTATGGCGAAACCGACTATGCTTAAAAAAACATTCGCCGTTATATATGCTGCTTTGCCGAACCATCCGCGCTCAACCCTTCCATCATCCCCGTCACTATATTTCTTGTTTACCTTTTTCTTGCAGTTACAACCCATGACAATTTGTTTTTTTACTGAATTTGCTGAAAAAAGCCAGTCAGAGAAAAGCCTTACCAACAAACCTACCTTGTCTTGACATTGACGATTATGTCCTTCTCCTTGTACTTCACTTCATACATGCTCATATCATTGCCATACAAGGTCTTGTCACTCCTGCTAAGGTTTATCAACTTCATATTAGGTGTTGTTACGTCATCACCCTCAGCCAAAGCTTCCTCATAACCGCAATCATTACTTGTCACTATGTCCTGAGTTGTCATCGTGTCAGAATACTCACCGCCAATCCTGTTATAAACCCTCAACTGTATGAGGTTCTTCACGCCATCGAGCTTTGAAATCTCCTTCTCAATGTCACCGATGAAGATGTCCTCCCCAATCATGTGAGACCTTATGTCCATATAACCATAGACAGTGTCAATTATCTGTTTCACAACGTCGCTCTTCTCGTATGACTTGTCAATGAACACATCAGCCTCAAACGATATATTGATAACCTTACCGGAACGCACCTCAACACAATCGTTAATCATCTTGTATTTGGACAGGTACTCATTTATATTGTCAGCGACAACCTCACTGAGCATGTCAGTAAGATGCCCGTTATAGTCAAGCCCGAGGCAGTAAACCACAACCTTGTTGTTCTCCTCAACCACATTGTATCTGAAGGGGATACCGAATTTCGGGTCAATGTGCGAAATCATAGAATAATAATCCTTCAAGGTGACACAACGGTTCTGGGCACCCGAGTTGTACTTTATCAACCACCTCAATTCCTCGTTTGAAGGTGCGTTCTTACCACCATAGGAAGGTGTTGTGTTCGTAACCGTTATTGATGACCTCACACCGCTTTTCTTCCTTGCATTCAACGGGTCGTTGCAATTACCTGGGATGTCAACGGCGATACTGACAATGCTGTTTATTGCACCAGCTGCGATATTGGTATCATCTCCACCACCAATATGGTAAAGCACAAACACTGTCGTATTAGGCTCAGGAAGAACACCCATGTAGTCGTTAGCCTCCATCCTTGACATCATATACTGTGTGAACATGGAAGCGTCTGAAGGTATCTCACCATATTTGTTGCGTATTCCGGGACCGAATGTGACCTTCAAGCTGCCATTGTCGAGGAACTCCGTGATGAATTTGTTCTTCACCCTTTTCCATTTTCCCCTTGCGGCAATCCTTATCGGAACTTCAGTACCGTCAACATACAATGAATCAACAGTTTCCCAAGAAGGAGAATATATCACACTCGCACCATCATCAGAAGTGCTCACCTCCTCATCATAACCGAACCTGTACTGGTCAATGAGGTTCTCAACCTCAAAATAACGCTGCACAGGAAGCCCGTTGCTTCCCTCGAAACTCTCCCTGTCAGGGTAGAAGTCGCCAATCTTCGTACTTGACACCATGCCCTGTTTTACAATGATGCTCTCGACATTAGTGACATCGGTGTCATCTATTGTAAGGCTCATGAACGGAACTATGTCGTTCTGTGATATGTACTTCTTGTAAATCCTGCTCTGACCAGCCACAGCCACTGAAATCTTGCTGACACGGTATCCTGTTATGATTCCATTGGAATTCCTTATCTCGCTGTACCGCCTGTTCGGAATTCCGTTGCTGTCGAACTGTGATGCGAAGTCAACATCCTCATAAAGTTCAAAAATCTTACTACCTGTTGAAAAAAGGCTTCCCTTCTTGATATAAGGGCAGTAAGACCAGTCAGGTGAGGATAGGTCATTTCCAACATCACCGAGATTCGCTGAATTGTTGACAGGCAAAGTGCATGAAATCTCAACCTCAACAACGGCGCTCTTAGGCCCGGGTATTTTAAGACCGTTGCTCCTCGCCATCTGCAACAGCGATGACCTTGTGTTTGCGGAATCTATGCCCGTCTCCTGATATGTCCTGTCTATATTGTATGACAGCGTGTCAGCAATATCAGCGAACACATCTATGAGCCATGTGCCGATGGCGGCATCATTGTAGTTCTGGAAGATGTCATTGTAGTACTTCCTGCTCTTGTCAATTATGTCGTTCTTGAACTCACCGTATGTCCTGTCAAGATATGATATTGTTTTCTCAGACATCCTAAAACTATAACTTTGTTATTGTCTCATAATCAGTTATATAAACACCATCATTGACACTATACAGCAATTTGGCATATAACTCGTATGGTTTCTCACCCTCCCTTATCTGTACATCCTTTATCGTGCAGTTGGGTATGTTAGCGGCAACGGCATCCCTTATCTCCCTTATGATGTCATCCCACGTCTGCCTGTCATCAGGGTTGAAGATATACTGTATCAGTGAAGTCCCGAAATTGGGGTTCCTCAACATCTGACCCTTAGGGGTGAAAATGACATGCATCAGCTCGGAACGCACCTCCTCCTCGCTCGTCAACGAGAGGTCAAGAAGTGTGTTCTCCTCACTGACAGTGGTGAACGGGAACTTTATGCCGTATCGCTGTGGTCTTGACATCGCCTATCTTATTTTTCAGGTACATGGACAAACTCAACACCATCATTGGCGAACTTCAGCAACAGCTGGTAGAGTTTCATGAAACCCACATTGTCACTGCAATATATCCTTTTCTCACCATCCTTGTCAACAATGGTGGCGCCGAATCTGTCAAGTGCCCCACGCTCATTCTCGAACCTGTCCATAAGTGCGTCAAGGTCAGCATTCACACCAGGTGTCACAACAGCATAACCGCAGGTGCATTTCTCAAGTTCTGGGTCGCAGCCAACCATGCTCTCGATGTAGCCGCGAATCTGTTCCTCTGTTACGATAATCTTTTTCATAAAAAAAATCCTTTTACCATAAATATAGTCAAAAGGATTTTGCCGCAAAAGGAAACTCGTGTTTCGGAACTCTAACAGTCGGTGTTAATTCTCTCCATCTCCTTCTCCAACGGTTCGTCTGAAGGTTTTCCGTCAACAAGGAAAATCTTGTTAGCGTTGAAGTCTTTGACAAGGACCGTCTCCTGTCTGAACTCATTTGCAATGAATTCAGCAAGTTTCAGCAAACCC